>Ga0209066_10003652_pt1 | contig 17380 bp, 30 predicted proteins | sample All_14_2_FD_187198 | JGI IMG/M metagenome (GOLD analysis project Ga0209066, IMG submission 187198) | Freshwater microbial communities in response to fracking from Pennsylvania, USA - Allegheny Zone_MetaG_DW_15 (SPAdes) (version 2) ... | reverse complement strand
TTGCAAACAGTATTGATGGGGAGAAAAAATTATTAGCACAAAAAATCCGCGATGAAGTCGCCACACAGTTTCAGGCACACTTGCTGGATGAGCAGGGAATGGCAGTTGTTGAAGCTGGGTTGCGTGAGCGTACGTGGATGGCACCAGGAACAAGAAAGGGAACAGCAATGGGTGAGATATTTAAATCTATGCTGCAATTCAAGTCGTTCTCAGCAGCATTTCTCATGCGTCATGGTAGCCGAACAATGGCGCAGCAAGGCATGCAAGGAAAGGCTGCTTATGCAATTCCATTGGTAGCTATGACAACCATTTTAGGTGGCTTAGTGGTACAGCTTAAAGAATTGGCCAACGGTAATGATCCGGCTACGATGTGGGATAGTGACGATCCGGACAAGACGATTGACTTCATGAAGCGTTCATTTGTTGCTGGAGGTGGTTTGCCAGTACTAGGTGATATTTTAGTTGCAGGAACTGATACCAGTGGGCGTGATGCTGGTGATTTTATTGCAGGCCCATTTGGATCAGATTTTAAATCTTTACTATCGCTGACGGTTGGGAATGCAACACAGCTATCAGACGGCACAGACACCAATGCAGGCAATGAAACCTTTAAATTTCTGAAAGGTAAGATTCCAGCACAAAACTTGTGGTATACCAAAGCCGCAACTAATCGTATGATTTTTGATGAAATGCAGGATATTATTGCACCGGGATACCGTGAAAAATTATTGCGTAAAGCGGAACGTCAGCACAACCGGACGCGCTTCTGGGGTGATGATGTGGGAGATATTCAAATGCCAGATTTTGAGAGGGTTGTAGAATGAAAATAATTAGTATTGGATTGGTCTTATTACTTGCTGGATGTGCGACTTTAAACAATGGCCCAGTGAATAAAATTCAAATAATTTCATCAAATAGCGAATTGATCAACGGCTGTAAAAAATTAGGCCCAATTCATGTTGATATTCAGTCTTTAAATTTCAATAAGATGGCAAATGATGAATTGATAAAGCAAGCATCCAATTATGGCGCTGACACTATTGCTGTCATTAACCGCCAAAATCTAGCATTAGGCCATGTGATTATTGATGCCACAGCATTGAAGTGCTACCCATAGCGGACACCCAACAAACCACAATTTATCCCCTTGTATATATGGCTTATATACGGGGGATTTTTTATGTCAGACGAAAAGAAGTTGCGGTTTTTAAAACCTGAAACAGTAGAGAAATTAAAACTCTGTATGGAAATGGCGGGATCAGATGCGGTTGATCTGATGACTGAAGCTTATGGTCAAGATGTTTTCGACAAGGAAGGTCGTGGCGATAAGGTCTGGCTATACAAAGGCGCAAAGGAAGCGCTGACCTGCATGGAGAAACTAAACCGAGTCTTGCTTGATGATGAATTGTCAGCTGGCGATGGAAGTGATCGAAAGGTATCACCAGAAGCACAGGCTGCGAAATTACTTGAAGCTGTAGCCAGTAAACTAGAAGCACGCAAACAGCGTCCGAGTTAATACATGGTCAAGGTCGGCTTTGCTGCTTTCTTTCTGATTTATGCGGAAGCTATGAATTGGGAAGTACCAGATTTTCATTTAGACGTCTGTGACTTTTTGGAGGATTACGGCTCGCTTGGTTTATTGATGATGCCACGTGGTCACGGTAAATCAACCATCCTTGATATTTATAATGCATGGAAGCTGTATTGCAACAATGAGCATCTGATTTTACACCAAGCAGCAACAGACAAGGATGCAGCGAAAGCCAGTCGAGGCACAGAACAGGTTGTTGAGAAGCATCCGCTTTGCCAATTGTTCGGTGTGCATAAAGCACGTGGTGAATTGCAAAAATGGTGGATTAGCGGCTCAAGTGATGTACGTCACGGCTCAATCCATGCCCGAGGTGTACTGTCAAACGTAACAGGTGCACGTGCAAATGAAATCCAAAATGATGACGTTGAGATGCCATCAAACATTGGCACACCAGAAGCGCGTGAGAAATTGCGTTATCGCCTATCTGAACAGACTCACATTCTTATACCAGGTGGACAAAAGCTATTTGTCGGCACACCGCATACGCACGATTCCCTATACACGCAGATTCAAAAACTAGGAGCGAAATGCATGATTCTTCGCATGTTTGAAAAAGAAAAACGATTTGAAAATGTCGTTGAGTGCATCGTTGACTTCGAGCCTGTATATGTCTTTAGCGGTATTAGCAGCACAGCCAGACTATTAAAAGAAAAAGAAGATTATCTGGTTAGATCAAATGGTAATACATGGACGATCATTTTCACTGAAAGCCATTACCTGATCGATATATATAATGAATCGCTGTGGCCTGAACGCTTCACGCCAAGCGAAATGGATAAGCGTCGCAAGGAATGTCGAACCCTGAATGAATGGGATTCACAGTACCAAATGCACGCCAAGCCGATTGGCGAGGTTCGACTTGATCCAGACAAGATGATTCCTTACGACTGTGAGCCTGAATTAAAACGCGCAAATGGCAAATACATCATGATGCTGGGTGATCGTCAAATTGTTGGCATTACTATGCGCTGGGACCCGTCATCTGGAAAGCTTAAATCTGATATTTCGTCCGTAGCTTTGGTACTGCATGATGACTTTGGCGTGAAGTATTGGCATAGATCCGTTGCTCTTACTGGTGAGGTTGTTACCCATGATGCACATGGCAAAATCACGGGCGGGCAAGTCTGGCAGTTATGCGATCTGATCGATCAATTTAATGTGCCAAGCGTAACCATTGAAACCAATGGCATTGGTAACTTCGCACCTGCGGCATTAAAAGGCGCATTAAAAGCACGCCATATCCGTTGTGGTGTAAAAGAAGAACATAGTGTAGGGAATAAAAATAAACGCATTCTTGAAGCGCTTGAAGGCCCTTTAATGTCTGGTCTACTTTGGGTTCATACATCAGTCATTGATACACCAGAAGAAGGTGAGAACAGCTCAAGACAATATAAAAATATGCGCATGTTTAACCCAGCAATCACTGAACAGCCAGACGATGATCTGGACTCATTAGCTGGTGCAGTCACTGATTCACCAGAACGCATTGGCAAAATACACAGACAAAACGAAGTTCATGAAGGCGTTAATTGGAGAACAAACGGTGGCGTAATTGAAGCCGCCTTAGATTTTGATTAAGGGGTTCACTATGGCTGTACCTGAGCAAACACCGTACAAAGAGTATATTGGCAACGGTGTAACAACGAATTTTGCACTAGGGTTCACATGCGATTTAAAGCAGGAATTAAAAGTTTTCATTAATGATATTGAGCCAGAGTTAAGCACTTGGTCGCTGACTGGTGGTAGCGTTTCGTTCACTACTGCGCCCACACTCGGTTCAAAAATTGCTTTTAAGCGTGCGACCAAGCTTGAGCGCACCACAAACTATTTGTCTAGCAATAATTCATTCCGACCTGAAGCGATAAATAAAGACTTTGATCGTATCTGGTATGCCATTCAAGAGCAGAATTATAAGGTTAATCAGTACGATTTCGATTACAACTTTGTTCTGAATCAAGTTCGCCCAATCAATACTGGTGGAACAGGTGCTGACAATCCAGTTAGTGCCAGAAATAACCTGGATGTTTATAGCAAAGGCCAAGTTGATGCATTAGTAGCAACAGGCGGGCAGGCTAATATTATATCGATAGGAGGTGGTGGTACAGGTGCAACAACAGCAGGAGATGCTAGAACAAATCTAAGCGTTCCATCTGTTATGGAAATGAATACAGCAATTACGGAAGCAACACCTGCTGCATCAGAAACAGTAGCTGGGGTTGTAAGGTTGACTAATAACTTAACCTCAACTGATACCGACAAAGCTCTTACTGCTGCTCAAGGTAAGGTGCTGAAAGATACTTTAGATACGGCAGTATCCTCATCTTTTGGCATAGGTCAAACATGGCAAAATGTGTTAGACAGTCGTTTTGCAGGAGTAACATACACAAATACCACCCCTAAGACGATAACCGTTTTTATTTCCATTCTGTACACTGCGGATGGTTACTTCTACGTTAATAACGAAGTCTTCTGTAACTACAGACAAGGGGCTTCAGAGCGTACAATTATATGTCTCCCAATACCACCAAACAGCAACTATATGATACAACACACCCCCGAGACGTGGCGGGAGATGAGATAATGCAAAAATATATAAAAAACGATTTAACTGAGATTCGTTATTTTGAAGATGATATAAGTGTGAGCGATTGGATTAACTTAAATGAATATCATTTAATGTTAGAAGACGAAATTGACAAACACGAAAACCCTGAGAAATACCTTAGCGATGTTGAAAAAGCACAATTGAATCGTGAACGTATGCTACGTCTAACCCCTATCGAATTTGATATTAAATTAGTAGATGCAGGGTTGTACGATCAAGTACAAGAGTTAATTCAATCAGATATTAAGTTAAGAATTGCTTATACTCGTGCAACATTCTTTAGTCGTACTGACCCTTTCGTTGACCAAGCACGTATTGCTTTAGGGCTTACCGATGAACAAGTTGATGCTATGTGGACAAGCTAGACCCACTTAATACTCAAATAATCCACAGCAACCCTGACCTTTAATGAGATCAGGGTTTTTTATTACCAAAATTTAGGGGGTCTCATGCAAGACCATGAGAAGAATTTACTTTTACTGATTGCAATTGGGGCGGCTATCGGCTTTGCCAAACTGCTTGTTTCAGATGAAAAGCTGACATGGCGATTAACAATAGGGCGCACCATTTTAGGCGCAGCAACTTCAACTATAGCGGGAGCGATTATTTTGCAAATTCCTGACATTAATCCACTAGCCTTGATTTCTCTAGCGTCAGCACTTGGGATTATGGGGAGTACGTTTATTGAGAATTGGCTTAAAACACAATCTATGAAATGGGGTGGGAAATGAGTTATATAAAAGACAATCCGGTGAAATACTTATCTGTGAAACTACCAGTTTTGGGCGCTTTCATTCTTGGCGTTATTCCAGTGATTCTACAGCAGGGCATTGATACGCAAATCATCCCGCCACAATACCACGCCATGCTTTTAACCGTAATACTGCCCGCATTGGCATTGTTCGGCAAAAAGAAATACCAACCTGAATTACATCCCGAACCGACTATTTTAGGCTTTGCAAAACTGCCAGTGGATTCAATCACTTTTGATGAAGCATTTCGCCGCCTGATCGGGCATGAGGGTGGCTATAGTACAGATCGGCGTGATCCTGGCAACTGGACTGGCGGCAAGGTTGGAGTAGGCGTATTAAAAGGCACTAAGTACGGCATTGCTGCAAATACCTACCCCAATTTGGACATTAAAAATCTTACGATTGCTCAAGCCAAGGAAATCTACAAAAAAGACTGGTGGGATAAATTGGGCGGCAATGGTCTGCATTCTGCTATCACGTTTCAGTTATGGGATTTCGCAATTAATGCAGGAAAGAAGCGGGCAGTAATGGAGTTGCAACAGGCGGTAGGTGTAACTGCGGATGGAGTTATTGGTCCTAAAACCATGGAGGCTGTAAACGCTCAAGACCTAAATGACGTGATTCTAACTTTGACTGCTGAGCGATTAAGGTTTTATACATCACTTTCAACATGGTCCACATACGGCAAAGGTTGGACGAATCGTGTAGCGGATAACTTAAAATATGCTGCTCAAGATAATTAGCCTAATGCTGTGCTTCCTTCTATCAGGTTGCACAGCGCATTCGATTTCGACAAAGGTACATGTCACTGTTTGTATTCAGTGTGTGAATTAAAAAAGCCCTCATTTGAGGGCTTATTCCTTCCACCCATCCACAATGTCAGCCCAGTCTTGCATCATTTTTCTACGGTCATTTAAATATTTTGCATGATTGTATGATGCACGTGTCTTATTCTCGTCGGCATGAGCAAGTTGTGATTCAATCCATTTTTCCTCATAACCCATTTCGTTTAACAGAGTTGATGCAGTAGCTCGGAAATCATGTGCTGTAACATCCTTAAGACCTAAATTCTCAAGCATACGATTTAATGTCATTTGATTTAACATTCCATCGTTTTTATATACCGCAGGGAATACAAACTGTTTATTGCCTGAATTGGCATGCTGAATTTTTAGAATGTTATAGACCTGATCAGACATTGGTAAAATATGAGCACGGCTTTTCTTCATTGCGGTTTTAGGGAAGTTCACCACACGTTCGTCGAAGTCGACCCATGACCATTCCATTCTTCTAATTTCGATCGTTCTAAGCATTGTATATAGCAACATAAAACCAGCATTCTTAACTGTCTCCGCACCACCATAATTTTCTAATCTTGTGCGTACCTGAGCGCGTTCTTCTTTACTCAGGGATTTAGCATGGGTAACTTCAGGACGGGCCACAACATCACGGACAGCATAAGTGGGATCATTTTCAGCTCTTAGTGTTGCAATTGCATAGCGCATTACAGCACCAATGAATTTCCTGTTTTGAATAGCCGTTACTTCGCCAGTGCCGCGGTTCTTTTGAGAGCGCACACGTTTCATTGTGTTTTTAATAATTGTGAGCACATCAGCAGACGTGATGTTTCTAACATCCTTATTGCCAATGATGGGCAAAATATCTTTTTCTAAAGAAACCTGAAATTGTTCTGCATACCTTTCCGATTTTGTCTTTAAGCGTTCTTTTGCATATTCTTGTGCAATGGCTTTGAAGGTGTTTGTGAGCTTATCATCTATAGCTTGCTTGGCCTGTCTACGATCTTCTACTGGGTGAATGCCTTTCGCAAGTTTAGCCCTCATTTCTTCACGCAATAAACGTGCATCAGCTAGACCGATAATAGGGTATTCACCAAGGCTCATAGATGACTCTTTGCCATTGAACACAAACTTAAAACGCCACACTTTTACACCAGTTGGGCGCACCTCAATATAAAGTCTGTCTGCATCTAAAATTCGATAAACTTTATCTTGTGGCTTTAGTGTTTTTATTTTTGCATCTGTCAGTTTTATTGTGACCATAACGGGTAACGGGCGGGTAAGGTTTGTATTACCCGTGATCTTACCCGTTTTTCGTGCGGATTATAAAGAACTATGGAGAACTAATAGGGACTTATTTTAGTTTTAATCATTGAGTCATAAAGGCTTTGGGAACTATAAAGAATTAACAGGAATTTTTATCTTTCTTTTCGATCATGAGAAGCATATCAAGCGTATCCCTTAGAAATTTAAACATTTATTTTGTTTGATGGGTTTGATTACCCGTATCGTTACCCGTTTTTAATAAAGCACCTATGCTGGCACAAAATAAAAAGCCTGCTAGGTGTAGGCTATATTATCAGATTCTTGCTTGTATTTTTCGACTTCTTTCTTCACTTGCGACTCATGCCAAAAAACATCTTTTTCACTTAGTTTTATTGGCTTTGGAAGTTCGCCACGTTTCAGCATTCTATAGAACTTAGTACGACCAACAGAAAGTAAATTCATAAACTCTGATGCTCGTACTCGCTTATCAATATTCATGACACCTCTCCTAAACTCTCCACCACACCAATCGGCAGCTCCACATCAACACTGGCTTCTTCATTTCGCATCCAAAAATCAACAGCGATATGATAAAGCGCAGATACTTGCTCAGCTGTAAATGTTTTGACTGTGCCAGTCTGACTGATTACATGCGGAGCCAAGTCCTCAGCAAAGTCTTTTGCGATTTCTAGAATTTCAGTCATTGGTTGGCTCCATCTCCAAGTGCAACATGCCAATACATGCGCACCAAGTCGTCCACTGGTGGTTAATGCTCTCAACACCATCTCCAGTGTATAGCTTTTTATCTTCATCAAAGCCAAACAGTTTTGCTTTTGGGTGCATCCCTTCAAAATCACCACGTCTTAGGTCAATTTGAATATCCATCACGCAACCTCACCAAAAGGATCATATTTCTTAAATTCTTCATACAAGCGCACGGCAATCTTATTTAGCTTTCCGTTCGCCATAATGACCACACCACGAGGAAAGTTCTTATTCACCACCTCACAATAAAAATGCGTGTCACCTGAGCTATGACGCACACCCCGATAGCCAATGCGGACAAGCCAGATAATAAAGGCTTCGCTCATAAGGGGGTGGACGCGAGTTAATTTTTTCATGCAGCCACCTTTACCTTGCTACGTTCAGCAAAAAGCTTTGCGTAATATTCCTGACAGTGCGGAACCTTGTCTTTAATCTTCTGAATGATTGCTTCGTCACGCTCGATAACTACGGTTGTTTTGCGCTCTCGAATATCAATCTTTTCTACCAGGTGAACCAGTTGATCTATGTCATCCCATCCATTCAACAATTCAGGTGGGCAAGGGAATAGCCAAAAATCAATATTCGCTACATCGCAGTCATACAGCCACATATATGCTTGCATCTGTACGTCATAGCCAGCCTTTTTGACTTTCTCCATTGCTTCATCTGCAAAGAATGGATGTGTGCCAATATCCCAAGTGCATTTGGTATCAATAATCAGCTTATTCTTGAGATCAAGAACGTCACACTCGCCAGTGACTAACTCATTTTCAACACGGCCAACGTGCTTTTGATAATTGCGTAGACGCATCTTTCCAGACATCTCAATTGCCAAATCTTCGAGCAAATTGCCTTTTTGCGTGTACTGATTGCCAGTGAATGAGCGAAAGCCGTATAAGTCCTCTTTCACGATGTCACGGATTGCAGACTTTGCCGTGTCGCTGATGACAGCCGCTTTAGAGCGACCATCACCAATAAGTTTATGTAGGGATGAACAGCGGAATAGTTTCATCACTGAGCCTCCACCGCAACACGCTGCGCATCTGTTAGCGTGTAACCATTTAAGATATAAGCCTTATCAATCGCACCAGCATTGAGTTGTTCAAGTGCTGCATCAAACTCATCATCATTCAGCGTGAGTTTTGGAGGCTCTAAATCTGCAACCGATTCGCTATGATCGATGTAATCAAAATCATTAGTTTCCACATCACGAACAATGGCTTGATCCGCAAGCTGTGCAGTCTGCATTTCAATTGAAAGCGGCGCTTGCTTCGATAAAAGCAGCTTTAAAACGGTTTTAAGCGCCATGGCTTCAAACTGATCTTTCCACACACCAAAGCCTTTTTTGGCTGTTTGGCTGTACTTGTTGGCGTGCTTCATTACTTCCTCTTTACTCATGTAAAGTTCAGCGGTGAAGCCATTAATCAGTTTGAAAAACGCCACATATCCAATCGGGTTGCCACTTGGTTTAACCGACCAATCAAACTCATAGCCGAGCAATGGGTTTGCAGATAACAATTGACCCTCATAAACAGGTGTTGCAGCAATACGGCTGAACTGACCTGAGCGTTGAGCCAATTGAATGAATCCCTTATACCCAAGCTGAAATTGAGCTTCGATAGTGTTTGTCTTGTTGTTCTTAAAAGGAACAATGTAAGCAAAGCCAAGGTTGTTATTGATTGGCAAGTTCAATGTCGCAGCCATGCAAGCAGCGCTAAATACGGTCTGTGGATCTGCATTAACTAGCATTGAATTGCTGTTCACGATCTGCAAAACAGAAGTTGCAAAAGCAGGGGCATTTTTACCAACAAGCTCTTTTAATTTTTCCTGAACTACAGGACGATCAAAGAAAGCTTTGGTTGTATGTTGTACTGGTGCATTCATATTCTTATCCTTGTGCCATTTCAAATTTTTCAACCGCATCCGCTTCAAGCCATTCATTCAACTCATAGACCTGAGATTCAGTTAGAATGAAATGCAAGCCTGCTGGTGTTTCTTCAAAGTCAGACCGAGTGACCAAAGCTAAAGTTTTGTTATCCACTTCAAGCTTGGTGTAATCCACATCACGTCCAAATTCAGGGTGAAATTGCTGTTCCACATATATTGAATCCGTCAATTCAACCGCTTTGATTTCACAGTCAATGGACTCATTACCAACCACGAAAGAAAACTGCACATTGTCCGCATCAACCTCGATGCCTGACTTTTTGATTGAAAGCATCGGAAAGCAAGGTGCGAACAATTCAGGTTTGGTTTGAGTGTTCATCATTTAGCCCCAGCAATCGCAGCATTAATCTTTTCAATCTCATAACGATCAACGTACGCATTAACCGCTTCCTCATGACGCACGACATTGAGAATGTCTAGGAACTCTACCGAGCCACCATCTAACGCATACTCGACATAGATGCTGTAATCATTAGCTTTGACGGTAGCAACACAGGTTTCATGGCAAGTACGTTTAAGCACTTCATATTGCTGTGCAGCGATGTTGACTTGTGGTTCTTCTAGCTCAATAGAAGTCTTAGCAGGCTGGAATGCGTAAGCTACTGCTATCCCCGCGCTAATAGATGCTGCAATTAATGCAGACTTGAGAATATTGGATTTAGTTGTCATAATGACCTCGTTGTGTTGAAGCCCTTTGGATGTCGTAGTCGGAAGGGCTTTTTTGTGTTTACGAGATCAATAGTAAAATAGATTTAACAAGTTGTAAAGGGATTGAGTAAAATATATTTAACATATTTGGCGCGCTGAAATTCTTATTTTTCTACAGGCAATAAAAAGCCCACCAATAAGGCGGGCTAGTATTTAGAACTTTGCATTAGATTTTTCTGTACAAACCAACAACCTTTCCAACCAGACGGCAATCTTCTGTCAGTTTGATTATCTGCTCATCCCACTTCGGATTTAATGGCTTCAGGTACTTGGTTGTACCTTCAATAATGAGCTGCTTAAAGGTGGCCTCATTGTCTCCAGTGCAAGAAACAATAACCAGGTCCCCCGTTTTTAAGTCACTAACTTGGAAGTCTGGGTTTACATAAATACGATCTTCAGGCTCAAACTTTGGAGACATAGAGATACCAGTCACCACTAGTCCATAGCCATTTTTTCCACACTCCTTGATTGGTGGCAGGTATTCATCAACCTCAGCACCCTTTAGGACTGTTGCTATCGGGCCGAATGATCCAGCGGCCACCCATGAGATGACTGGAATAGGGCGGCCATCAAAAGGTATTTTCTGGGAAATATCCACATTGTTATCAAGTCGAACCTGAGATTCTTTTCCCGACATAAGCCAGTTCGGGTCTACCTTGAGTGCGTTAGCTAGATTTGTAAGATTTTCGCCAGTTGGTGCTGATTTACCCTCTATCCAATTCCCTATGGTTGGGCGTGATACGCCAATCATGCGAGCGAGCTTTGCATTACTCACATCCATATCAAGCATTAATTTTGAAATTCTCTGACCAATACTCACAAGGTATTCCCTCATCTCAATGTAAAAACATTTTAACAAGTGCCGTTGTAAATGTATTTTACGTGTGGTAAATTATATTTAACATTTTGGTTAAGGGTTTTTTACTATGGATTTTTCTTCTGTAGCCTCTCTTAAAAAACATTTCAATGCCGATTCAGATCAGAAGTTAGCTGAAGCACTGGCGGAAATTGGAATTTTAAGAACTGGCGCACGACAAACAATTTATTTGTGGGGCGGCGTTGTTCCTCAACATGTTCAGGATGCTTTAGAGCTTCGCCAGTACCGTATGAATGACAAGCAAAGAACGAAAAAAGCGAGTTAAACATGGGAGTCGATGATTTGAAAGAAGCAATCGAAAAAGGATATTTGGGCGGGAAATACACCGTTCCAAAAACCATCAAATTTACACATGAAATGCTTGATGCAATCGCTATTGCTAGCGAAACCAATGAGCAAGATTTGTGTAACTGGGTGCGTGAGGTCATAGCGAAAGCTCTACTTGCTGAAGATGCTAAGTACGAGCGTATGGCAAGAGCGCGTAATCGGTCAAAGTGTACTTTGGGCACTTTGGTGCACCAAAAAGAAAGCCCAACCGCGGGAACGGTTGAGCCTAGCACTAATTAATCTTAGAGGAATAAATAGCATGAATATGTTAGCACAATTTGGAAACACTGAACAAAAAACTATGTCGAGTCGCGTTATTGCCAACTTGACAGAAAAGCGTCATGACCACGTTAAGCGTGATGTTGAAAACATGCTTGGGCAGCTTGGTTTAGATATCCCCAAATTTGGGGGCATCTATTTTGATGCTCAAAACCGCCAGCAAACCGAATATTTGTTAGACGAAGAACTAACAATGACTTTGGTCACTGGTTACAACATCGTTTTGCGTAATCGAGTTATTAAACGCTGGAAAGAGTTGGAGCTACAAGCAAGCCTACCATCCTACGCAATCGACGACCCAATCGAACGCGCCAAAAAATGGATTGAAGAAGAAAAGCAAAAACAGCTTGCCATTCAAGAACGCGACCATGCAATCGCCACTAAAGCTGAAATCGGTAGCCGTCGTGAAGCAACTGCAATGTCTACAGCGTCCAAGTACAAGCGTAAGGCTGAAAAACTAGAAGCACTAATGGATGAGTCACAAAGCTTCGCAACCCTTAAAAAGGTTCAATCTCTCACTGGTGGCACTTATGACACCTACGCGCTTCGCCGCTACAGCAAGGCACAAGGCTTAGAAATCCAAAAGGCCGAAGATGCCAACTATGGCAGCGTGAACTCATATCACAAAGACGCATGGTTAGCGGTTTACAACATCAACCTTTCATCAATCGGTGGTGCAGCATGAACAACATCACCCGCCAATTCGTTGACCAGTACGAGCGTGAACATCCGAATTTCACCTCGCGCTATTGCCCAGTTGCCGATCTGTATGACGCTGATCTGGATATGTTTCACATTGAAGAAGTACAGGATGAATACGAAGAATTTAAGGAGGCACAAAAAGCATGACCTCTCTTAATTTCCAAACAGTTGCATTGATTGACGCTATGAATGACAGACCGATTGCCTTTAATCGCCATTATGTGAGCTTAGGCTGCGGTATCAATGGCGCTCTTATGCTATCTCAAATGGTTTATTGGTCTAAGCGCACCAAAGACAAAAACGGCTATTTCTACAAAACCCAAGAGGAATGGGAGCAAGAAACAGGACTGACACGCAGAGAGCAAGAAACAGCTCGTAAGCGTCTACGTGAGCTTGGTTTTGTGTCTGAACACAAGCATGGCGTGCCTTGTAAAGTCCATTTCCGTGTTGAGCATGACAACCTCTATATGGCTTTGGTTCGCTTCTCACAAAACAGCCAATCCAGTATGGCGGAATCCGCCAAACTAGAATGTACGAATGCGCCAAACAGTGATGTCGGAATCAGCCAAACTAATACAAAGACTACTACAGAGATTACTACAGAGATTAGAAGAAGCACTGCTGAGCTGACTCAAATCTTAAAAGGTAAAAAACCTGTAGAGGCATTAATTGCAATTGGTCTTGAGAAAGATGTAGCTCAAAGATTCAATGAACACCGTAAAGCACTTAAAAAACCTTTAACCCTTGAGGGTCTGATTAAGCACTATCACGAAAGCTGCAATGCGGGGATTAGTACAAATGATGCAGCTCGAATTGTTTTAAGTGAATCATGGATTGGTTTTGCAAATCGCTATAACTGGAAACCTGTTTATGAATCACTAATTGGTGAATCTCAGCCTAAGCAGTCAACACCAGCACCTCAAAACCTTAAAACAGTAAAAGGAGCTTGGTAATGTCTGACATCCATAACATCGCAATCGAGCAATGTGTACTTGCTGCATTGATGACAGTTCAAAGCTCTTATGAAACTGTTGCAGGTGACTTAACTCAAGACTGCTTCTTCTCAACAAAGCATCAAGAGGTTTTTAAAGCCATTGCCGAATTGGCTGATGCTGGAAAGCCTTATGACGTTGTACTGGTTGAACAGAAACTAAATCAAAGCAAATCATTGGTTGATGCCACTGAGTATTTGATGACCCTTATGTCTGAAGCACCAGCGAGTTTTTATAACTTGGGTAGCTATGTGTCTGAACTCAACAAATTAAAAACACATCGCAAGGTTGAGGAGATCGGCAAGAAGATTTCCATGATTGCCCATGACTTAAATCTGGATGATGTTTTTTCAGAAGCGGAAGGTTTATTTAGCGGATCTGATAACCAAGATCAAAACCACTTAGGCGCAAGCTTTGAGGATTCAATCAACAGTGCTTTGCAGAAGATGATCGAAAAAGCCGAAGCAATGGCAGCAGGTAAACCAACTGGCGTGAGATTCAATCTACCCACTTTGGATAACCTCATCGGCACAGTACAAAAAGGCCATTTGTGTGTTGTTGGTGGCAGACCAGGATCGGGCAAGTCTACTTTGGCTCAAATGCTGGCACTAGATACTGCAATCAAAAACAAAGGTGTGCTGTTTGTATCGGCTGAGATGGACAAAGAGACTTTAGCCAATCGCATGATTAGCGCCTTGAGTCTGATCCCTTATGACGAATTACATAACGCTCGCATGTCGTCAGGTGTGCTGAATGACTTCACTAATGCGCAAGCTGCTTATGCAAAATTGCCAATCTGGATCGAGCCAAAGCAAAAGCCGACATTAAGCGAAGTTCGTACCTATGTACGCAAAGCAGAGCGCAGATTCAAGAAGATTGGGCTTGGCTGCATCGTTATTGACTACTTGCAACTTCTTCGCAATCCGAGCCAAAGAGACCGCATTCAGGAGGTGGCATCCATTAGCCGTGAACTCAAATCAATGGCAAAGGAATTTGAATGCCCAGTGATTGCATTAGTGCAGTTGAATCGTGATGCAGACAAAGGTTCACGCCCAAAGAGTTCAGACATTAAAGAATCGGGGCAGATCGAACAGGATGCAGACCAGATCGTTTTATTACACCCAAAGCTTCAATCAGAGGATTTAATGCCAACTGGTGTGACTGAGGTGTTAGTGACTAAAAACCGCCATGGCAAGAAAGGAATTGTGTTGGTTCAAGATCAATTGGATGTATGCCGTTTTGCAGCGGTACAAGTTGAAGAAGTAGGGGGTGGGGTGTGAGTAATTATCTAGAAATGAATCTTGAGCAACTTCAAAAAGAACATGCTGAGTTGCTTGCCTTCAATGAAAAGCTAGACCGCGAGCGTAATAAATACCGCAAAGATGCCCTGAAGTACGCCAAGAAAGTGCAAATGATTGAAAGGTTATTTGTTGTGCCGAGTGATGACCATGAATTAACACTTAAGGCCATTAAGACGATTGTGGAACAGGTTGGTGAATCATGAAAGACCAAAACGACAATAAAACTCAAGACTGGCTAGAAGTGACCATGCCGCTTGAAGTTGCACAGGCAGCACTAGCTGCAATGAACAAAGTGTTCCTGGATTGGGATGTGTTGAATGAGAAGCCGCCAGAGTTTTTAAAGCACATGCAGGATTTGACGTATTACGTGGAGCAAGTAGGGGGTGGGGTGTGAAGAATAAAACTGAAGCAAATCAAATTGCAGTTTTTGAGCGCGTCATTGCGGTTTTACAAGCCATTCAAACTACGCCAGTCGCTTCAACTTCTGCGCTAAGAGAACAAGTAATGCCTGATTTAAGTCAGAGAACCGCACAAAGGTACTTAAAAGGCTTGGAGCGTGCGGGATATGTGAGTCGGGTGCTAGATGCTGGGTGGCACAAAAGCGATGCACGTTATTTTTTGACAGAAAAAGCAAAACAACTATTTGGAGTACAGGGATGAAAAAGCGCAATAAGAAATATAACCCGAAACAAATTGTTAAACAGAAGGTTCATAAATTCCAGATGACTTGGGAAGTGAATGAAGCGAAACGCATTATTGAGATGCATCACTTACTTGGTGGTGTTGATCCGCAAGAGTCAACGCATACACCACTGGAAGTTTGGATGAATGCGCATAAGGGTGATTTAGCTTTGGCTCTAAAAACTCAGACCATCCCGCCTGAGCAAAGCTTTCATATCGTGAGCCGTATTCATGCTGTCAACAAAGAGACTGGTGAAGCGGTAGATGTTGATTTCCAGCTTGCCACTGCGACGACCATGCACCTATGGCAATTTTTAGGGGATGTGGATTCAGACATTTACGTTGAGGATGGTGGGTTTAAAAAGAAATGGCTTGGCTTTAATTCTGAACTTGAGAAGTATTTGGAAAGCATCGAAGGGGATTTTGAGGTGGTGACGAATCATTGTTGCTTAACTTGCTTCTCAACATTCTCAAGCTTTAGGCATGAAATGGAATTTAAAGCACGCAAGTTGATGCTTATGGGTCAAGGTTTGGGGGTGGCGGCATGACAGGATTTGCGGAATTAAAAGATCAGATCAATAAAACGACTGACTTGCAAGAAAAGGAATTGCTGCAACAGCAGTTTGAAGCGATGCATCGAGCAGCGGATGAGGAAAGCAAATTGCATGAAGATTTAATTCGCGGTGATTGGAGTGATTGGGATGCCAAATATCCGTTGGAGTGAAAAACAGCTAGAAGTCCACTTGAATAAGCATGAATTGCGCCGCGGTATCTCCGTAGTGCAATTTAAAAATCAAAATGATGCAAAGGTACATGAAGCAAATCAAAACGCCATAGACGCGAAAATAGAGCGAAATAGCGCAATGACTGGAAAAACAATTTTGGATTGTGAAATAGCGACTGTCCCGCCGAGTGTAAATCACTATTGGGTGGCGTCGGGAAAGCGTCGTTATTTGAGTGATAGAGCACGTGCTTTTCATGATGTGGTCGGCATGTTGGTGCCAAGAATCAAAACAACATCACGACTAAAACTGGATGTAACTTTTCATTTTCCAAATCGGTTAAGACGGGATATCGATAATTACTTGAAAGCAACGATTGATAGTTTGGTGAAGTGTGGGTTTTGCGTAGATGACGAGCAGTTTGATGAGCTGATAGTGCGCCGAGGTAATGTGGTTAAAGGTGGATTGCTCAAAATAAAAGTGTGGGAAATCTAATGATTATGGGGGTTGCTATGGGAAGTTCGATGGGGCTGCAACTGGTGGGCGGGGAGTGTGGGGATGGGGTTTATACGAACGACCCTCGCGCGCGCGCGCGTTTTATCAATCTACAAACTCAGAAGAAGGTCAAAGCGTTTAAATTAAAACTTCGCAACTACAAACGTCCAGACTTCAACCGCATGATTCTGGACTTAAACAAATGTGGCTGGACACACGAAAAGATTGCACACGTATTGCCAGTATCTGGCGCTTCTACAGTTTCAGAATGGGCACGTGGTGGTGTTCCAAACTACGACAACGGCCATGCATTCATCATGCTTTGGCAAACAGAGACAGGAATTGAGCGCTACCCACTGGAAGGTGAATGGATGACATATAAATACAAGATTGGACAGATGGATATTTTTGATGATGGTGGCCTGTGTGATCAGGTCATTGATGAATTGGATCGGGAGATAAAGGGGTGATCAACTACCGTTCGTCAGGAGATTAAAAATAATTATAAATAGTGCTTGACTGTGAGAACCTCACGATATATATTGAGCTTATCAAGACGAGATGGCTAGATCT
>Ga0209066_10003651_pt1 | contig 17383 bp, 15 predicted proteins | sample All_14_2_FD_187198 | JGI IMG/M metagenome (GOLD analysis project Ga0209066, IMG submission 187198) | Freshwater microbial communities in response to fracking from Pennsylvania, USA - Allegheny Zone_MetaG_DW_15 (SPAdes) (version 2) ... | reverse complement strand
TGCGGCGGCCGGCTGCGCGCCGACCGCCGCACTCCGCAGGTCGAGACCCCGCGCGGCGGTGAGCAGCTCGATGGCGACGACGCGCGTGAGCCCGTCGATCGCGCGCCGCAGCTTGCGGGCGGCCGACCAGCCCATAGCCACGTGGTCCTCCTGCATGGCGCTCGACGGGATCGAGTCGACGCTGGCGGGCACGGCGAGGCGCTTGAGCTCGCTGACGATCCCCGCCTGCGTGTACTGAGCGATCATGTGGCCGGAATCGACGCCGGGGTCATGGGCGAGGAAGGGGGTGAGCCCCTGGTTGCGTGCCGTATCGAGGAACCGGTCGGTACGGCGCTCGCTCATGCTCGCCAGGTCGGCGACGGCGATGGCGAGGAAGTCGAGCACGTAGCCGAGGGGCGCGCCGTGGAAGGAGCCGTTGGAGACGACGCGGCCGTCGAGCGTGACGACCGGGTTGTCGACGGAGCTCGCCAGTTCGCGACTCGCGACGGCGGCGGCGTGTGCCATCGTGTCGCGCTCAGCGCCGTGCACCTGGGGGGCGCAACGCAGCGAGTAGGCGTCCTGCACCCGCTGGCAGTCCTCGTGCCCGTCGGTCACCGTGCGGTGGCTCGCGACGATGGGCGAGCCGTCGAGGAGACGGCGCAGGTTTCCGGCGCTGGTCGCGATGCCCGGGTGGGGGCGCAGCTGCATGAGCTCCGGGGCGAACGGGCGGTCGGAGCCGAGCAGGGCCTCGACGCTCATCGCGGCGGCGAGGTCGGCCGTGGCGACGAGCTGCTGGAGGTCGATGAGGGCGAGGGCGAGCATCCCGAGCATGCCGTCGGTGCCGTTGATGAGGGCGAGGCCCTCCTTCTCGCGCAGCTCGACGGGCTCGATGCCGGCGGCAGCGAGGGCCTGCGCGGCGGGCATCAGGGTGCCGGCGGCGTCGCGAACCTCTCCCTCGCCCATCACCGCGAGCGCGCAGTGCGCGAGCGGGGCGAGGTCGCCCGAGCAGCCGAGGCTGCCGTACTCGCCGACGGCCGGCGTGATGCCGGCGTTCAGCAGCGCGGCGTAGGTCTCGGCGACGAGCGGGCGGGTGCCGGTGCGCGCGGTGGTGAGGGTCTGCAGGCGCAGCAGCATGGTGCCGCGCACGACCTCGCGCTCGACCTCGGGGCCGCTGCTGGCGGCGTGCGAGCGCACGAGCGAGCGCTGCAGCTCGGCGCGCTTCGCCGGTGGGATGTGCGTCGTCGCGAGCGCCCCGAACCCGGTCGAGACGCCGTAGTGCGGCTCGACGTCGTCGGCGAGCGCCTCGATCACGGCGCGGGTCTCGGCCATCGCGGCGAGCGCGGCCGGGTCGATCACCACCTCGGCACCGTGGCGGGCGACGGCGACGACCTCGTCGATCGTGAGGGGGCGGGCTCCGAGGGTGATGCGCATGAGCCCAGTGAACGCGCGCGGCGGGGGCGGCGCATCCGGGTCGCGCGATATTCTGTCTGAGATATCAGACAGACGCGATGAGGCGGTGGATGCTGTGCCCGACGTCCCTGCCGCCCGCGCCGCGCTCCGCATCGTCGCGCACCTCGCGCACCACAGCGACCCGGTGCCCGCCTCCACCCTCGCGCGCGACCTCGAGCTGCCGCGGTCGAGCGTCTACCAGCTGCTGCGCGTGCTGCAGGAGGAGGGCTTCGTCGTGCACTACCCCGAGGCGCGCGCCTATGGCCTCGGAGCCCTCGTCGCCGAGATCGGCGGCTCGGTGCTGCGCGCCACGCGGCTCGCCCGGCTCGGCACGCCCCTGCTCGAGCGCCTCGTGCGCGGCGCCCCCGTGCCGGTGGTGGCGCAGCTGGCCGTGCTCGCCGGCGGCGATGTGTCGTACGTCGGCCAGGTCGCGGCACCGCGCGCGCCGACCACGGTCGTGCGGGTCGGCGTGCGGCTGCCGGCCCACCTCACGGCGACCGGACGCGCGATGCTTGCCGCCCTCCCGCCGGGGCAGGTGCGCGCGCTCTTCCCGCACCGCGAATCGCTCATCACCCGCCGCGGGGTCGGGCCGCGCACCCTGCCCGAGCTCGACGGGATCCTCGCCCGCGCGCGCGACGGCGGGCTCGCCACCGAGGACGGCGAGATCACCGCGGGCTACGCCTCGGTCGCCGCGACCGGCATCGACCGCACGGGCTACCCCTCGGCCGCGCTCGGCGTCACCTATCGCGCAGCGGCCGTCAGCGCCGCCGAGGTGGATGCTCTCGCCGAGGCCGTGCGCGAGGCCGCGATCGCGCTCACCGCCCGGCTCCAGGGTCGGGCGTAGGCGGGCCCGGCTCGCGCCCGGCTCACGGCGCCGAGAACGACGAAGCGGGGCCGCACCTCTCGGTGCGACCCCGCTTGCGTTCAGAACCGGAAGGACTACTTCAGGATCTTCGTGACCGTGCCGGCGCCGACGGTGCGGCCACCCTCACGGATAGCGAAGCCGAGGCCCTCCTCCATGGCGATGGGCTGGATCAGCTCGACCGTCATGTCGGTGGTGTCGCCGGGCATGACCATCTCGGTGCCCTCGGGCAGCGAGATGACGCCGGTGACGTCGGTGGTGCGGAAGTAGAACTGCGGGCGGTAGTTCGTGTAGAAGGGGTTGTGACGGCCACCCTCGTCCTTCGAGAGGATGTACGCGGTGCCCTCGAAGTTGGTGTGCGGGGTCACCGAACCCGGCTTCACGACGACCTGGCCGCGCTCGACGTCCTCGCGCTTGGTGCCGCGGAGCAGGAGACCGCAGTTCTCGCCGGCCCAGGCCTCGTCGAGCTGCTTGTGGAACATCTCGATGCCCGTGACGGTGGTCTTCTGCGTCGGGCGGATGCCGACGATCTCGACCTCGGAGTTGATCGCGAGGGTGCCGCGCTCGGCGCGACCCGTCACGACCGTGCCACGGCCGGTGATGGTGAAGACGTCCTCGATGGGCATGAGGAACGGCTTGTCCTTGTCGCGCACCGGGTCCGGAACCGAGTTGTCCACGGCGTCCATGAGGTCGAGGATCGACTGCGTCCACTTCTCGTCGCCCTCGAGAGCCTTCAGGCCCGAGACGCGCACGACGGGGGCGTTGTCGCCGTCGAAGCCCTGGCTCGAGAGGAGCTCGCGGACCTCGATCTCGACGAGCTCGAGGATCTCCTCGTCGTCGACCATGTCGCTCTTGTTGAGCGCGACCAGCAGGTAGGGAACGCCGACCTGCTTGGCGAGCAGCACGTGCTCGCGGGTCTGGGCCATCGGGCCGTCGGTCGCCGCGACCACGAGGATCGCGCCGTCCATCTGAGCGGCACCGGTGATCATGTTCTTGATGTAGTCAGCGTGGCCCGGGGCGTCGACGTGCGCGTAGTGACGCTTCGGGGTCTCGTACTCGACGTGCGAGATGTTGATGGTGATACCGCGCTGACGCTCCTCCGGAGCCGAGTCGATCGTGGCGAAGTCGCGCACGACGTTCGTCGCCGAGGGGTACTTGTCAGCAAGCACCTTCGAGATGGCGGCGGTGAGCGTGGTCTTGCCGTGGTCGACGTGACCGATGGTTCCGATGTTGACGTGCGGCTTGCTCCGCTCGAACTTGGCCTTAGCCACTGTGGGTCCTCCTCAGGACTTGGTGCTCAGCATCCGGGGTTCAGACGCCGCGCGATTTGGTATGGATGTATCGTACTCAGGCTCGGCGAGCCCTCGCAGGTCGGGCGATTACTCGCCCTTGCTCTTCTGGACGATCTCGTCGGCGACGGCCTTCGGGACCTCCGCGTAGCTGTCGAACGTCATCGAGTAGACGGCGCGTCCGGAGGTCTTCGACCGGAGGTCGCCGACGTACCCGAACATCTCCGACAGCGGCACGAGGGCGCGGACGACCTTCACGCCCGTCGCGTCGTCCATCGACTGGATCTGACCGCGGCGGGAGTTCAGGTCGCCGATCACGTCGCCCATGTACTCCTCGGGAGTCCGCACCTCGACCGCCATGAGCGGCTCGAGGAGCACGGGGTTCGCCTTGCGCGCAGCCTCCTTGAAGGCCATCGAGCCGGCGATCTTGAACGCCATCTCCGAGGAGTCGACGTCGTGCGCGGCACCGTCGATGAGGGTCGCCTTGACACCCACCGTCGGGAAGCCGGCGAGCACGCCGACCTGCATCGCGTCCTGGATGCCCGCGTCGACCGAGGGGATGTACTCCTTCGGCACGCGACCACCGGTGACGGCGTTCACAAACTCGTAGCTCGTCTCGGGGGTGACCTCGAGCGGCTCGAGCGAGATCTGGACCTTCGCGAACTGACCCGACCCACCGGTCTGCTTCTTGTGGGTGTAGTCGTACTTCTCGATGGTCTTCTTGATCGTCTCGCGGTAGGCCACCTGCGGCTTGCCGACGTTGGCCTCGACGTTGAACTCGCGCTTCATGCGGTCGACGAGGATGTCGAGGTGCAGCTCGCCCATGCCCTTGATGACGGTCTGGCCGGTCTCGATGTTCTGCTCGGTGCGGAACGTCGGGTCCTCCTCGGCCAGCTTCTGGATGGCCGTGCCGAGCTTCTCCTGGTCGGCCTTGGTCTTCGGCTCGATGGCGACCTCGATCACGGGCTCCGGGAAGGTCATCGACTCGAGCACGACGGGCGCGTTCGGGTCGGCGAGGGTGTCACCGGTGGTGGTGTCCTTCAGGCCGATGACCGCGTAGATGTGGCCCGCGGTGACCGACTCGACCGGGTTCTCCTTGTTGGCGTGCATCTGGAAGATCTTCCCGATGCGCTCCTTCTTGCCCTTGGTCGAGTTGATGACCTGGGCACCCGAATCGATCGCGCCCGAGTAGACGCGCACGTAGGTGAGACGACCGAAGAAGGGGTGCACCGCGACCTTGAACGCGAGGGCCGCGAAGGGCTCCTTGGCGTCGGGCTTGCGGACGATCTCCTTCTCCTCGTCGCGCGGGTCGTGCGCGACGGTGTCCGGCACGTCGAGCGGGCTCGGCAGGTAGTCGACGACCGCGTCGAGCATCGGCTGCACACCGCGGTTCTTGAACGCCGAGCCGCACAGCACCGGGTAGATCTCCGAGGCGATCGTCATCTTGCGGATCGCGCCCTTGATCTCGGCGACCGTGAGCTCCTCGCCGCCGAAGAACTTTTCGAGCAGGACGTCGTCGCTCTCGGCGACGGTCTCGAGCAGCGCCTGGCGGTACTCCTCGGCCTTCTCCTTGAGCTCGGCCGGGATCTCCTGGATCTCGTACTCGGCACCCATGGTGACGTCACCCTTGGCATCGCCGGGCCACACCAGGGCACGCATCTCGACGAGGTCGACGACGCCGGTGAAGGTCGACTCGAAGCCGATCGGCAGCTGGATGACCAGCGGCCGCGCGCCGAGGCGCTTCACGATCGTGTCGACGGTGAAGTAGAAGTCGGCACCCAGCTTGTCCATCTTGTTGACGAAGCAGATGCGGGGCACGTCGTACTTGTCGGCCTGACGCCAGACGGTCTCCGACTGGGGCTCCACGCCCTCCTTGCCGTCGAACACCGCGACCGCGCCGTCGAGGACGCGGAGCGAGCGCTCGACCTCGACGGTGAAGTCGACGTGGCCGGGGGTGTCGATGATGTTGATCTGGTGCTTGTTCCAGAAGCAGGTCGTCGCGGCCGACGTGATCGTGATGCCGCGCTCCTGCTCCTGCGCCATCCAGTCCATCGTCGACGCGCCGTCGTGCGTCTCACCGATCTTGTGGTTCACACCCGTGTAGAAGAGGATGCGCTCGGTCGTGGTGGTCTTGCCGGCATCGATGTGAGCCATGATGCCGATGTTGCGGACCTTCTTGAGGTCGGTGAGCACGTCGAGTGCCACGGGATGTCCTTACGTTCGGTATTTCGTCAGTGTTCTGATTGCTGGGTGTGGTGGCCGGGTCTACCCCGTGTCGGCCCGGGACGGGCCGCCACCCGAGGTTCGCAGCGGGGGCCAGACATGGCCCCCGCCTTCAGCGAACCTCGGCTCACTACCCAGCCGGGAAGCCTTCGGCTTACCAGCGGTAGTGAGCGAACGCCTTGTTGCTCTCGGCCATCTTGTGGGTGTCCTCACGACGCTTCACGGCGGCACCGAGGCCGTTCGAGGCGTCGAGGATCTCGTTCATCAGGCGCTCGGTCATCGTCTTCTCGCGACGAGCCTTGGCGTACGAGGTCAGCCAGCGCAGCGCGAGAGTGTTCGCGCGGTGCGGCTTGACCTCGACCGGAACCTGGTAGGTCGAGCCACCGACACGACGCGACCGCACCTCGAGGGTGGGGCGGACATTGTCGAGGGCCTTCTTGAGCACGGCAACGGCGTCCTGACCACTCTTCGCGGCGACACCCTCGAGCGCACCGTAGACGATGCGCTCGGCGAGGCCCTTCTTGCCGTCGAGGAGGATCTTGTTGACGAGCTGGCTGACGATCGGCGCCCCGTAGACGGGGTCGGCGACGACGGGGCGCTTCGGAGCGGGACCCTTGCGAGGCATTACTTCTTCTCCATCTTCGCGCCGTAGCGGCTGCGCGCCTGCTTGCGGTTCTTCACGGCCTGGGTGTCGAGCGCGCCGCGCACGATCTTGTAGCGCACGCCGGGGAGGTCCTTCACACGACCACCGCGCACGAGCACCATCGAGTGCTCCTGCAGGTTGTGGCCCTCGCCCGGGATGTAGGCGGTGACCTCGGTGCCGTTGCTGAGCTTCACACGGGCGACCTTCCGCAGAGCCGAGTTCGGCTTCTTGGGGGTCGTGGTGTAGACGCGCGTGCAGACGCCGCGCTGCTGGGGGTTGGCCTTCAGGGCCGGCGCCTTGGTCTTCGAGACCTTCGGCGAGCGGCCCTTGCGGACCAGCTGCTGGATAGTGGGCACAGTGCTCCTCATGAATGCTGCACGGTGACAGCGGTTGCGGTTGGATGTCCCCCGACCGGCAGGGCCGGGCGGGGCTCACGCGAAATCCGTGGGCTGCGGTGAGCAGGCTCACCGCCGACGGATATGCCGTGGGGGTATCACTCGACGAGCGCCGGAGCGACCGCCGGGTCAGGGACCCTCTGTGCGAGCATCCGCGCACGACGGCATGACACAGCCGCGCGCCGAAGCACACACACCGCCAAGGATAGACGGCGGGACCGGTCGGGTCAAACGGCGGTGCGGCCGTCGACCGTGGCGCGATGCTCGGCGAGCTCCTTCTGATAAGCGGCACGGGCCGCCTCGTTGCGGGCGCGCGCGGTGCGACCGCGCCGCGCGACGATCCACCCCACCCACACGGGAACTTCCCGCGCCGCGATCGCGGCCGCGAAGCCGAGAGGGTTCGTGAGCTGCTCGGCGACGACCGCGCCGACGACGGGTGCCGCCTGGCCGAAGGCTCCCGCGCTGATGATGGCCGCACCGACGAAGCCGACCCACACCACCAGCCCGACCAGGAAGCCTCCCAGCACGTGAGCCCACCAGCCGGCGCGATTCACGATCACGACGAGCAGGACGTAGGCGAGCGCAAAGACGATGACGGGAATCCAGAACGTCGGCGTGGCCGTGAAGCGCAGAGCGCCGGTGAGACCGAAACCCGGCACGAGGAGCCCCAGCAGCGCGACCAGCAGGGCGTAGGCCGCCGCGAACAGGCCGGCCCCGAGCAGAGCGACGAGCACCCCGACCCCGCGGGCGCCGCGGGCGCGCGGGGGTGTCGGAGCGGTGACGTAGACGACGGCGGGCTGCGCCGGGGCGGCCGCCGCGGCCGGCTGCTCCGCCGACGCGGTGGCGCTCGGAGCGTCCGGGTCGGTCACGGCCGTCGAGGCGGGAGGGGCCGAGGCGTCGATCGCGGGCTCGGCCGAGGCCGAGGGGTCGATCGCGGGCGCAGCGGCGTCGGCCGTGGACTCAGCGGGCGCGCTATCGTCCGGGCGCTGCGACTCGGGCTCGGGAGCGGTGGAGGCCATGACCCGTCCTTTCGTAGGGAATCGACCGCGCCACCCTACCAAGCCCCGCATTCTCGATGGGGTGGTCGAGCTGCAGCGGTCGGTGCGGGATGCCCGATGCGGGCATCCCGCACTCTCACGGTGTCGGGGTCGGGGTCGGTGCGCCCGGCGTGGGCGTCGCCGCCGGGGCCGTCGCGCCCGGTGTGGGAGACGCGGACGGATCGGGCTCGGTCGGCTCCGGCTCGGGCTCGGGCTCGGGCTCGGCCGGCGGAACGTCGACGAGGTCTTCGCCCGAGATCACGTAGATGTAGAGCGTGATGGTCGTCTCGCCGCCCTCACCGCCCTCGGCGTTGAAGGTCCAGGTCGGCACGATCGCGAAGCGGGGCGAGCGCTGCATCGCGTCGATGAATGCGAGCGTCGCGTCGAGCGGGCCGAAAACGGTGATGGACGTGCTGACCAGCAGCAGGGAGCCCGAGGGCAGGACACCGGAGCCGTCGATCTCGGGCTCGGGCGCGACGTCGTCGGGACCGAGCACCGCGGCCGTCGTGGGCGACGGCTCGTTGATCTGCAGGTTCTGCAGCACGAGATCCTCCGCGAGGATCGCGGTGATGAACTCCTGCACGGCGTCGTCATACTCCGCCTGAGTCGGGAACTCAGCGCGCAGCGCGGCGAGCTCCTCGCGCAGGGCGTCGATGTTCTCGAAGTCTGCCTCCAGCTGGGCGATCACCGCGCGGGTGACCTCGTTCTGGCCCTGAACGGCCAGCCGGTCGCTCTCGTAGCGCGCGGCCTCGGCGAGCTTGGGCGAGATGCCGAGGAACCAGCCGAGGGCGACCACGACGATGATGATCAGGACGGTGGCGAAGCTCCACACGCGCATCGATGCCGAGTTCACTGGTCGCCCTCCTCGCTCGAGCCCTCGGAACCGTCGGAGCTCTCGTCGCCGTCGGTCGAGCCCTCGCCCTCCGTGCCCTCGGGCGCGAAGCGCTGCGAGAGCGCATCGATGCTGAGGTTGATGGTGATGGCCACGTCGTAGCTCTCCCCCTCGTTGAGGGTCACGCGGTCGATGCTCGCGTCGGCGAACGCATCCAGCTGCTCCCAGGCGCGGATCCAGGCCCAGGGCCGCGGAACATCGGGCGTGGTCACGATCAGCGACACGGTCGCGACCCGCGGCTGGCGCAGCGGCCCGGCCACGCCCAGCTGCGGCTGCGCCGGCTCATCGCTGCGCACGGTGATCTCCGACACCACGTTGCGCGAGCCGAGCACGCTGAGGTACGGAGCGAGGGCATCCGCCCACAGCACCTCGACCGCGGCGAGCTCGGTGCGCAGATCGGCGATGGTCTGCAGGTCGCCGCGCACCTGCGTCACCTCGCTGTACTGCAGCTGGGTCGCCAGCAGCTGATCGGTGATGCGGCGCTCCTCGGCGAGCCGCTGCTCGGCCGCCGCCGCGTAGAGGAACGACGCGACGACACCCGCGATGACGACGGCCGCGACGAGGCCGCTCAGGGCGATGAGGGAGCGGCGTCGGGCCGACTCGCGGCGCCGCATCGCCACCTCGGGCGGCATGAGATGGGCGCGGGGGATGCCCCCGTACACGAGGGCTCCCGCGTCGGACTTCGCTCGCCTGCTCATGCGGCGCTCCCCACTGCGAGACCGATTGCCGTGATCCAGGTCTGCATCTCCTCGTCGCTCGTCTTCGAGCGCAGTGTTCGGGCTGCCGTCGCACCGGCGAGCGGGTTGACGGGAACGACCGAGATACGGGTCGACTCGGCGAGAGCGCTCGCGAATCCGCGCATGCGCGTCGCGCCGCCCGCCACGGAGAGATGATCGAAGGCGACACCGGCGCGCACACCGGCGAAGTAGGCGAGCGTGTTGCGCACGGCGGTGAGCAGCTCGCTCGTGGCCTCGTGGATCACCTCGGCGGCGATCCGCTCCTCCTCGGTCGACCCGACCGAGGTGAGACCGAGCTCGCGCTTGATCGCCTCGGCCCGCTCGCGCGGGAGGCTGAGGCGCGTCATGAGCGCGCGGGTGGCATCGTCGCCGCCCGCCGGCACGATGCGCACGAACAGCGGCACTCCCGCCTGGACGATGACGATCGACGTCGCGTTCGCGCCGATGTTCATGTGCACGGCGTAGCCGCTGGTCGGGCTCGAGAGCGTGTGAACGCGCGTCATCGCGAACGGCAGGAGGTCCATGCTGACCGGGTTGAGGCCCGCGAGCGTCGCCGCGGTGACGTTCGTCGTGACCGCCTGCTTGAACGCGGCGATCAGGAGCCCGTTGACGACGGGACCCGACTCGCCCTGACCCTCGGCGATCGGGTAGTAGTCGAGCACGGCGTCGTTCACCGGCACGGGCAGGAGGTCTTGCACCTGGAACGGCAGCGATTCCTTGATCTGAGCGAGGGGCATGCGCGGCACCGCGAGGTCGCGCACGATGACGCTCTGGCCGCCGATGCCGAGGGCGATGTCCTTCGACTTGAAGCCTCCGGCCGCCCAGAGCCGCTTGAACGCGGAGGCCACCGTGTGCACCTCGAGCACCTCGCCCCGCTTCACCGAGCCGTCCGGCAGGGCGACCTCGTGCGCGCGCACGATCGTGGGGCGCGCCTTGCTCGCGTCATCGATCTCGACGGCACGCAGCATCGTGCTGCCGATGTCGACTCCGACCACTCCGCCTGCCATCGCCGCCCTCTCAGTCCAGTCCGAAGAGCGCGAGGTAGCCCCGCGCGATCGGCTCACCCAGCAGGATCCCTACCCAGGCTCCCCCCAGCATCCACGGCCCGAAGGGGATTCCGGTGGTGCGACGCGCCCGGCGCGCCAGGATCAGCGCGACTGCGGCGAGACCACCGAGCAGGAAGGCCGCCAACGCCCCGACGGCGAGCGCCGCCCACCCGACCCACCCGAGCATGAGGCCGATGACGCCGGCGAGCTTGACGTCGCCCATCCCCATGCCCCGCGGCGAGATCAGCGCGAGCGCGAGATAGAACGCGAACAGGATGCCCGCTCCGGCCGCGGCCCGTGCCGCACCTTCCCCGTCGCCGGTCAGCAGCGCCGCGGTGCCGAGCAGAGCGGCGAGCACCGCGTACGAGGGCAGCACGATGCGGTCGGGGAGGCGGTGGGTGTCGAGGTCGATCGCGGTGAGCGCGATGGCGATGCCGGCGAACCACAGCAGGGCGACGAGCTCGAGCACGGCGGCCGCCGACTCGGCAACGGAGGAGGCCGTCAGGATCGCGGGAGCAGACAGAGCGGCGAGGCCGGCGAAGACGAGGGCGGTGACAAGCTCGACGATCGCGTACCGGGGTGCGATCGGGGCGCTGCACGCGCGGCAGCGCGCGCGCAGGAGCAGCCACGAGAGCACGGGGATGTTGTCGCCCGGCCGGATCGGCGTGGCGCACTGCGGGCACGCGCTCGGGGGTGTGACCACCGATACGCCGCGGGGTACGCGGTAGATCACCACGTTGAGGAACGAGCCGATCGCGGCGCCGAACACCCCGACCAGCACCGGGACCACGACCGTCATGGCCGTCCGAGCGCCCGGCCGCGAGCCCGCGGGATCACGCTGGCACGTCGATGTCGGTGTACTCGATCAGGTCACCAGGGGTTCCGGGAAGCGGAGTGCCGCCGACGGCACCCCCGCCACCCGGCCCACCGGCCCCGTTGCCGAGGTCGAAGCCCGGGATTCCGATCGGCACATACGTGAGCTCGCTGTTGTTCGAGAACGTCACTCGTCCGGCGTAGTACTGCCCGCGCCACGTCAGCTGGTTGCTGTTCTGCACGGTGCACGGCGTGTAGACGATGATCGCCACGGGCGCCTCGAGTTCGTTGCGGTTGTTGATGTCGAAGCGACCACACCCGGTCGTCGTCGGAACACCGTCAGCCACCGTGTCGGGAGTGATGAACCGCAGCGCCCGGTCGATGCTCCCGTTGGAGGTGACGGTGAAGTTCTCGAGGTTCACAGTGCGCGGCATGATGAACGTGAGGTCAGTGCGCATGGTGAGGCTGAGGTTCGCGCTCGATGAGAAGACCACGCTCGAGCATCCGCGCATATCGATCACTTGCGGCGTGGTGTAGGTGCTGAGGGCCGTCACCTGAGAATTGGAGCGGGTCTGGTTGTCGATGGTGCACGGACCAGTCCAGGTGCGCACCGTCCAGCCGCGCGCCTGCCAGTCAGCGGCGCTGAAGCTCACGTCGACCCATGCGGGGCGCGTGGGGGCGACGACGTCGGCACGGTTCCAGAACACCGGGTTGGCACCCGACGATCGCTGCACCGCGCAAGCGTCGCCCGCGTCGTCCCAGCCCGTCGCGCCGCTCGTGCACCGCTGACCCCACGAGTCGATGACGCCGCGCGCGTAGATGCCGCCGCGGATGCGGACGTTCGGATCGATGCGATTCGTGCCGGTGCCAGCCGCGATCACATCGCCGCCGATCGTCTTGTTGCCCTGCAGGGTGACGGTGCCGGATGCCCACACCTTGCCGCCCGCGGTGCACGTGTTGTCGAGCTGGATGTTGCCGTTGGCCGCCACGATGTCGCCCTGCACGTACACGCTGTTGCTGCAGATGATGTTGCCCTCGGCAACGATGACGTTCGCCTGGTTGCCGTTGAACGACAGCAGCTCGAGGCTGTTCGACAGCCCCGGCACGCCGTAGCTGAACACGGCCGCGCCCGTCACCGCGGCGGAGTTCGCGCCCGGCCGCCACGTGTAGACGGCCTGCACGGCGGAGGCGTCGCCCGCCGACGCCGATTCTGCGACGCCCTGGTCGGCGGCGAAGCCGGTCGACTGGATGCGGATCTGCGTCGCGGCATCGATCGGGCAGCCGCTCGTCCAGGCGGCGGCGGTGCTGATGCGGTAGGCGACGGTGGCCTCGAAGAAGGGGGCTTCGGCGGCGGGGCCGGTGAGCGCCGGGTCGACCGAGCCCTGGGTCGCCTCGAGCTGACCCGAGGCGGGGCAGTCGTCGGCGAAGAGCGCCGCGAGCATCGCGTCGACGCCGGCCTCGGCGGCGGCGTTCGACTGCACGCCGGCACGGGTGAGCGAGGTGAAGCCGAGAGCCTGAACGGTCGCGCCGGTGACGGTCATGGTGATGATCGACGTCACCGCGAGCAGGCCGATGACGGCGATCATGGCGTTGCCCCGCTCGCCGTCGGCTCGACCGAGGCGGTCGACGCGGTGGGCGGCACGACGCAGGGTGCGGGTCAGAAGCATTGCGGGCTCGCATTCGATAGGGGACCACGGCCGGTCGCGGCCGTCACGAAGAGAGATGCGGGGCCGGCGTCGCCGTCGACCGTGAAGTTCAGCGCCACACCGCGCGCTCCCTGCGCGGCGAACACCGGCTCGGGGGTTCCCCCGCTGCCGATGATGGGCTCGATGCCGGCGCTCACAACCGTCCATTCGGAGCCGGCGGCTCCGGGGGTTGGGGCGGTGATCGCTGTGGTGCTCGACCGCTGGAGGATCTGCCCGAGCGTGTCGTCGTAGAAGAACGCGTGACAGCGTGCCGCGCCACCCGCGGTCGTACGCAGCAGCACCGTCACCGATTCGCCGCCGGAGACGGGCGCGACCTGGATGGCCGTGGAGTTGCGCACGGTCTGCTCGATGACGTTCACGGCGAGCTGCCCGTCGGTGGTCGACCCGGTCACGTCGCGCACGGCGCGGTCGGCGTTGATGGCGCTGATGACCACGCTCGCCACGATGGTGATGACCACGCCGAACAGGGCCGAGGCGATCAGCAGCTCGACGAGCGAGAAGCCGCGGTCGTCGCGCAGCGCGAGGCGGGGCATCCGGGCGGTCACGGTGTGCCGTCCAGGTAGATCAGGGTGCGCGCGTCGGCGATGGGCGTGCGCGTGGAGTCGGCGAGGTCGTAGGCGACGACGGTGACGCGCATCGCCGAGCCGTCGGTGCAGCTGGCCACGGCCGGAACGGTCGTGACGACCCGCAGCGTGACGCCCTGTGCGTCGACGGTGTCGCTCGTGGCGTTGAGCAGCTGGGCGCTGGCGCAGTCGGCGGCACCGCGGGTTCGGGCGGCGTCGATCGCCTCGGAGACGAGGCGGTTGGCCGTCGCGGTGGTGGAGTTGACCTCCGAGGCGCGGAGCGCGGAGACGAGCACGGGGATGAAAGCGATCGCCAGCAGCGAGATGAGGAACATCGAGATGATGATCTCGATGAGACCGAGGCCGGAGTCGGCCGCTCGGTCGGCGCGACGGAGGTCGGCAGGCGCGACGGAGCGCGGCACGAGTGCACGCGGTTGCGTCATCCTGATCCCCCCGATCATGTCGCCTGTGTGTATGCGTGTTCAGTTGTGCGGCACGGGCCGGTCTCCAGTGTGACCGATCTGGCCGAGAATCGGCAGATGGGGCCGCCCGGGGGCGGCCCCATCCGTCGAGACGCGTGAGGCGGTGTGCGCCTTACGGGGTCGGGACGGTGCAGGTGCCCTGACGCGGGCCCTCGGCGCCGCTGTCAACGATGAACGTGTCGCCGCTGTCGCTGACAGCCGTGAAGCAGAACTCCCGTCCACCCACGGAGATCGTCACGACCTCACCGTCGGCGTCGGCGGCCGGCCAACCCAGGTCGCGAAGCTCGTCGTTAACGGCGGTCGCTCCACCGGGCTCATCCACGAGGTAGCTCACGTAAGCGACCTTGGCAGTGGCAAGGTTCGAGATCGCGGCCGAGTTCTGCGCCTGCGCCTGCTGGCCCAGGAACACCGGGACGGCGATGGCGGCGAGGATGCCGATGATGATGACGACGACGAGCAGCTCGATCAGGGTGAAGCCCTTCTCGTTGTTCTCGATGCGCGCCAGGCGGTTCTCCAGAGCAGTGCGAATGGACATGTGTCCGTTTCCTTTCCCATCAAGTGAAGGTTGACAGGTGGGCCCCCCACGGAACATGAAACCGGCCCCCCAGTGATGATTGTGCCGCTCAGCCCCCGCAGAGGGCATCCCCAGTGCGGGGGGCAGAGCGGCGTGTCGGCTAGATCTGGTTGAAGATGTCGAAGATGGGCAGATACAGCGCCACGATCATGCCGCCAAGGATCACGCCGAGGAAGGCGATCATGAGCGGCTCGATGAGCGAGGTCAGGGCCTCGGTGGTGCTCTGCACCTCGCTGTCGTAGAAGTCGCTGATCTTCTCGAGCATGGTCTCGAGAGCACCCGAGTCCTCCCCGACGGCGATCATCTGCGTGACCATCGGCGGGAAGATCGGCTCGGTCGCCAGCGGGGCCGCGATCGAGCGGCCCTGGCGCACCGAGTCCTGCACCGACTGCACGGCCTGTTCGATCTGCCAGTTGCCCGATGTGGAACCGACGATCGAGAGTGCCTGCAGGATGGGCACACCGGCCCCGATCATGGTGCCGAAGTTGCGCGTGAAGCGCGCGATCGCGATCTTCTTGAACAGCTCGCCGAACACCGGCATCTTCAGCAGCGCCGGCTCGAAGATCGACCGGAACTTCGGCGTGTGGCGGTTCGCGCGCCACCAGATGGAGCCGACGATGATCGCGACGATCAACAGCGGGCCGAGCCACACCATGTTCTGCGAGATGACCACAAGAAGCTGCGTCGGCAGCGGCAGGGTGCCGCCGAGGTCGGCGAACAGGTCTTCGAAGACCGGCACGATGAAGACGATCATGCCCACGACCGCGAGCAGCGCCATCACGAGGACGACGACCGGGTAGGTGAGCGCCGACTTGATCGTCGCCTTGAGCTCGACCTCCTTCTCGTAGTTCTTCGCGATCGAATCGAGTGAGGTCTCGAGGAAGCCGCCGACCTCACCCGCGCGCACGAGGTTGACGAAAATCGGCGGGAAGATCTTCGGATGCTTCGCCAGGCTGTCGGAGAACGTGCTGCCCTCCTCCACCCCCGACCGCACCTCGTCGAGCGTGCTCGAGAGCTTCGGGTTCTCCGACTGATCGGCGAGGATCGTCAGCGCCTTCAGCAGGGGCAGGCCCGCACCGATCATCGTCGCGAGCTGCCGGCTCATGACGGCGAGGTCCTTGATCGTCACCCGCTTGTCGAACAGGCCGCCGAACGAGATCTCGCGCTGCAGCCCGGTGCCGCCCGCGACCTGCTCGATGGAGATCGGAGCGATGCCCATGGTGCGCAGGCGCGACACCACCGAGGCCTCGCCCGCGGCATCCACCCGCCCCTTGACGACCTTGCCGCTGGAATCGCGCCCGGTGTACGCGAAGGTCAGAGTGGCCGCCATTACCGGGCGCTCCCGAATCCATCGGCGAAGGGCTGCCCCGCCGCGGCCGCATCGGGGGCCGAGCGGTGCACGAGCCGGTTGAAGTTCTCCGGGTCTTGCATCTTCGCCTGCGCGGCCTCATGCGTCACCATGTGGCTGTTCACGAGATCGGCGAGGTGCTGGTCCATGGTGTGCATGCCCTGCTCGCGGCCGGCCTGCAGTGCCGACGTGATCTGGTAGGTCTTGCCCTCGCGGATCAGGTTCGCGATCGCGCCCGTCGTCATCATGATCTCGGTCGCGATGATGCGCCCCTGACCGGTCGCGCGGGGCAGCAGCGTCTGGCAGACCACGCCCTGCAGCGTCAGCGCGAGCTGCGAGCGCACCTGGCCCTGCTGGTGCGGCGGGAACACGTCGATGATGCGGTCGATGGTCTGAGCAGCCGACTGCGTGTGCAGGGTCGCGAAGACCAGGTGGCCGGTCTCGGCGGCCGTCAGCGCGGTCGAGACCGTCTCGAGATCGCGTAGCTCGCCGATGAGGATCACATCCGGGTCTTGCCGCAGCACGCGCTTGAGGGCGTCGGCGAACGAGTGCGTGTCGGCCCCGACCTCGCGCTGGTTCACGAGCGAGCGCTGATTGCGGTGCACGAACTCGATCGGGTCCTCAATGGTCACGATGTGGTCGGCGCGCGTCTTGTTGACCAGGTCGATGAGGGCGGCCAGCGTCGTCGACTTGCCCGAGCCGGTGGGGCCGGTCACGAGCACGAGACCGCGCGGCAGGGCGGCGAACTTCGCCACGACGCCCGGCACGCCCAGCTGCTTGAGCGACTTGATCTCGGTCGGGATGAGACGGAAGGCGGCCGCCATCGCGTCGCGGTCCTTGTAGAAGTTCACCCGAAAGCGGAAGTCGCCGCGCGGGCTGATGGCGAAGTCGAGCTCCCACTCGCGCTCGAACACCTCGCGCTGGTGGGCGTTCATGATGCTCTCGAGAATTCCGGTCACCTCGGCCCTGCTCCACACGGCGGCGTTCGTCACCGGGGTCAGCTCGCCGTCGACGCGCACCATCGGCGGCGCATCGCCGGCCACATGCAGGTCGGATCCGCCGCGCGCGATCACCTCGTCCAGTGCCGCGAGCAGGGCGGGGTGGATGCCCGCCATGACGGTCGCCGAGCCCGAGGGCGGCGGCGCGGGCAGCGCGGCCGCGCCGAGCGGAGGCGGAGCATCCGACCCGATCGGCACGGGTGCGGCGGTCGGAGACGCGCCGGCCACGGGCGGCGGCGCGGGGGCCGGCGTCGGCGGCGGGGTCGGCCCGACCGGTGCCGGCTTGACCACGACGGCGCTCTTGGCCGCCTTGGCCGCGGCCAGCTCCGCCGCGCGCAACGTCTCGA
>Ga0209066_10003650_pt1 | contig 17384 bp, 13 predicted proteins | sample All_14_2_FD_187198 | JGI IMG/M metagenome (GOLD analysis project Ga0209066, IMG submission 187198) | Freshwater microbial communities in response to fracking from Pennsylvania, USA - Allegheny Zone_MetaG_DW_15 (SPAdes) (version 2) ... | reverse complement strand
GGGCGAGACCACGGTCCCCGACCTGGCGGACGCGCTGCGCGACGGCCGGGACCTCGCCTCCGTCAAAGGCATAGTTTACCGCGACGGGGAGCGGGTGGTGAGGACCGAATCCCGGCCTTTCATCGAGGACCTGGATTCGCTGCCCTTTCCCGCCTTCCACCTCTACGACCTGAAGAGCTACCTGAAATTCCAGCCGGGCAACTTCAACGTGGTGCACCAGTTCTTCCGCGACCTGGTCAGCGGCCGGCGCTGGGCGCCCGTGCTGACCACGCGCTCCTGCGATTTCAAGTGCCAGTTCTGCGCCGTGCAGATCACCTGCGGCAGCAAGGCCCGCAGCCGCTCCGGCAAGAACGTGGCCGACGAGTTCGAGCACCTGCACAAGGTCTACGGCTACAGGGACATCTTCCTGCAGGACGCCGCCTTCCCGGTGGGCAGCCCGCTTTCCAACGAGCTTTGCGAGCAGCTGCTCAAGAGGGGCCTGCGCATAAACTGGTCCACCAACGCCCGCGCCGATATGGTCACGCCCGGCAGCCTGCGCCTCATCAAGGAGGCCGGCTGCTCGTACCTGCTCTACGGCATGGAGTCCGGCTCGCCCGGCATCCTGCGCGACATCAACAAGCAGGAGAGCCTGGAGCAGATCATAGAGGCCATCGTGCGCTCGCACGAGGCCGGCATCAAGGTGGGCGTGCACATCCTGGTAGGCTACCCGGGCGAGACCGAGGAAACGGTGGAGGAGACCATCCGGGTGCTCAAGACCGTGCGCAAATATATCCACACGCTTTACGTCAGGCCGCTGATGGTCTTCCCGGGCACGCCGCTCTACCAGAAGGTGCTGGGCAAGGGGCAGCTGCAGGAAGAGGATTTTTACCGGCCTTCCCGGCGCTTCTTTATCCCCTATACCAGCGAGCGCTCCTGGGAGACGCTCAACGCCTGGGGCCGGCGGATACAGGACGCCGTAAAACCGTTCAATTTCATGAAGCGCGCCTCCGACCTCATGCGGACGCGCGGGTTTTTCAAATAGGAGAGCGGATGAAGAAGATTTTGGAATATCTTTCGGTAACCCGGGACAAGGCCGAACTCTGGGCCATGCGCAAGTTCGTGCGCCTCTGGTTCTCGCGCTGGCGGCAGAAGCGGCTGGTGCCGGTGCTGCGTTCCCGGCTTTTTAAAGCCGTCTTCCGCGGCCGGCCCGACGCGCAGCCCAATTTGGCCCAGCTGCTGTTCCAGCGGGTCATGGGCACGGCCCTGCGCAGCCCCAAGATGCTCCTCGCCCTGTTCCGCCAGTCGCTGCGGGTCTGTATCACCTACCGCTGCAACCTTTCCTGCGAAGCCTGTTACGCCAAGGGCCTGCAGCAGGAGGTGGGCCGCTCTGACATGACCGTGGAGGATTTCGACAAGCTCACCGACCACGCCCTGAACCTGGGCTGGCGGAAGGTGCGCTTCCTCGGGGGGGAGCCTACCATCCACCCTAATTTCCCGGAGATGCTCGACATCTGCTACCGCAAGCGCATCGACATCTCCATGCCCACCAACAACCTGTTCCCGGAATCGGTGGGCAGGCGGCTGGACCCGCTCTACATCCGCGATTTCGCCATCAACTACAGCGCCTACCTGGGCGGCACCCCGGAGCAGCGGCGCCGGTTCCGCGCCAACCTGGACCTGCTGCGCGAGCGCGGCGTGCCCTTCAGCTTCTCCTATATCCTCAGGGCGGACGGCAACGACGCGGGCCTGGAGGAGCTCTACCGGGACCTGGAAGAATACATGCCGCTCTATATCCGGGTCAGCCTGGAACTGCCGGCCTTCGCCGACGATAAATTCAAGTTCGAGCTGGCCGAAGCGGGCAAAACCATCTTCAGGCGCGTGCACGATATGCTGGTGCGCTGCACCCGGATGTATATGCCGTTCTATATCTACCGGCCCATGCCGCTGTGCCTGTTCACCGCCGAGCAGGAGCGGCAGCTCTCGCACTACTCGCGCTACGTGTTCTACACCCGCTGCCCGCTCACTTTCCCGGCGCGGCACGGCTACGGCGTGCTCGTCACGGTCAACCCGGACCTCTCGGTCTTCCCCTGCGCCTCCGTCTTCATAAAGGGCCCCAACATCCTGAAGCTGAAGGACCGCAGCGCCATCCACGAGTTCTACGCGGAGAAGCTCAAGCCGCTGTTCAACAAGCCGCTGGCCGAGGCCTGCGGCGACTGCACCCACCATGAGAAATTCATGGCCGCGGTGAACCGCAAGAACCTGCTGGCCCCGGCCCAGTTCAACGACCGGGAGATGTGCCAGGGCGGCTGTATCAGCCTGCGCTGCCACGAGGGGCCCGGCGGCGGCTGCCACAACGAATAAACCCATGCCCGAAGCGCCCCGGCCGGAAGATAAATTCAAACGCTGCGCTTCCTGCGTGCTCGCGGGCTGCGGGGAGCGGGTGCTCCTAGACGCCGCCGGCCGCTGCGGCCTCTGCGCCGCGCCGCCCCGGCCGGCCAAGCCGCTGCTGGAATCGGACCTGCTGAAACTGCTGGCCGCGCACCGGGGCAAGGGCGGGTACGACTGCCTGCTGCTGTGCAGCGGCGGGCGCGACAGCGTGTCGAGCCTCTACTACGCCCGCAAGCGCTACCGCCTCAACCCCCTGGTCCTCACCTTCGACAACGGCTTCGAACACCCGGCCGCGGTGGCCAACGCCCGGCGGGCCGCCGAAAAACTGGGCGCTGACTGGCTCTATTACCGCTCCCCGCTGATGAAAGAGATGTACGCCGAAGCCCTGCGGAGCGGCGAAGGGTTCCCGCTCTGCGCGCTCTGCTCGCTGTGGTACATGGGCGTGGTCTACGATACCGCCGAGCGTTACGGGCTGCCGCTCATCATCGCCGGCTGGACGGCGGGGCAGTCCACTCCCGGAGAGGCCGACCCGGCCTTCGCGGCCCTGTGCGAAGGCGTAAGCCCCTTCGTGGAGCGCATGCGCGCCGCCTATCCCAAGTACGCCGCCTTCCCGCGATCCATGGAAGAACTGCGGCGGGGCCGCCCCTTCAGCCGCAAGGCCGTTATCGCCTCCCCGCACTGGTTCCTCGACGGCTCTCCCGAGGAGTACGGCCCGCTGATGGCGCGCGAGCTGGGCTGGGAACCGGTCGGCTACAGCTACCCGGCCGGCTCCACCAACTGCCCCGTCAGCCTGCTGGGTTCCTGGCTGTCCCTGAGGCGCTACGGCTTCACCCATTTCCACGTCGAGATGAGCAGCCTCATCCGCGCCGGCAAACTCGGCCGGGAGGAAGCGCTTGAAAAACTGGAGCTGGACCTTTCCGCCCCCGGGGCCGCCGCGGCCCTGAAGCCCGCCCTCGCCGCCCTGGGCCTCACGCCGGGGGAGTTGGGCCTGACCGGGGAGGGCTGGCGATGAGGGCTAACCTTATAGCCGCGGTCCAGAAAGCCCTGGTTTCCGGCGCGCTCTTCCTGCTTTACATTATCGGCTTCGGGCTGACGCTGCTGGCCGTGAAGCTTTTCAACCGCCGCCTGCTGCGCGGGCCGGGCCCCGGCGACGCCTCTTTCTGGCAGGAGCCCGAAGGCTACGAGCCGGACAAAGCGGACTGCCTCAGGGAATCTTAAAAAGGAGCGGGGGAACTATGCTGGAAATAATCGGCGAGATGGTCAGGAAGGTGCGCCATATCTTCAAAGAGTCCGCCTACCTGGTGCGCAGGCACAAACTTTATTTCCTCGCGCCCATACTCTTTACGCTGGCCCTGCTGGCTTTCTTCGTCTACCAGATAGGGCCCGCGATCATAGTCTCCTTTATTTACGCCGGGGTGTAGGGAAAAGATGAACATACTCGGGCTCTCCTGCTACTACCACGATTCCGCCGCGGCCCTGGTGCGCGACGGCGAGGTGCTGGCCGCCGCCCAGGAAGAGCGCTTCAACCGGGAGAAATATTCGGCCGACTTCCCCTCGCGGGCGATAAATTACTGCCTGCAGTCGGCCGGGCTGACCATGCTGGACGTGGACGCCGTGGCCTTCTACGAGAAGCCCTACCTGAAATTTTCCAGGATCCTGACCGGGCACCTCAAGGCCTGGCCCTTCTCGCTGCGCAATTTCATGGAGACCACGCCGCTCTGGCTGCGCGAGCGGCTCTCCCTCCCCGTAACAATAAACCGCGAGCTGGCCTACTCCGGGGAAACGCTTTTTATCAAGCACCACCTGGCGCACGCCGCCAGCAGCTTCCTGGTCTCGCCCTTCGAGGAGGCGGCTATCCTGACCGTGGACGGCGTGGGCGAGAGCGCCACCACCACTTACGGCTGCGGCCGGGGCAAGGATATAAAGATCCTCGGGGAGGTCCGCTACCCGGATTCCATAGGCCTGCTCTACGCCATCGTTACCACCTACCTGGGCTTCCCGGTCTTCGCCGGCGAGGGCAAGGTGATGGGCCTGGCCGCCACCGGCGAGCCGCGCTTCCTCGACAAGTTCCGCGAGGTCCTGGCGCTGCGCCCCGACGGCAGCTTCCGCCTGAACCCGGACTATTTCACCTTCAACCGCGGCGACAGGATGTACGGGCGGCGCTTTACGGAACTTTTCGGGCCGGAGCGCAAACCCGGAGAGGAACTGCAAGAGCGCCACCGCGACATAGCCGCGAGCCTGCAGCGCTGCACCGAGGAGGCGCTGCTGGCCATGGCCCGGCACGCGCACGCCGTGACCGGGCTGGACCGGCTCTGCCTGGCCGGCGGGGTGTTCCTCAACTGCACCGCCAACGCCCGCCTGCTGGGGGAGACCCCGTTCAAGGAAATTTACATTCAGCCCGCCGCCGGGGACGCCGGCGGGGCGCTGGGGGCGGCGGTCTACGCCTACCACCTGCTTTCCGGCAAGCCCCGCAGCCATGCGCTGGAGCATCCTTACCTGGGGCCGGAGCTGAACCAGGCCAGGGCCGAGCGCCTGCTGGCCAACGCCGGCCTGAAATTCACCAAGCTCTCCGACGAAGAGCTGCCGCGCCGCACCGCGCAGCTGCTCGCCGCCGGCAAGATAGTCGGCTGGGTGCAGGGGCGCATGGAGTTCGGGCCGCGCGCGCTGGGCAACCGCTCCATCCTGGCCGACCCCAGGGACCCCGGGATGTGGGAGAACCTCAACGTGAAGGTCAAGGCGCGCGAGCCTTTCCGCCCCTACGCCCCGGCGGTGCAGGAAGAGCGCGCCGCCGAATACTTCGACCTGAAGGCCCCGTCGCCTTTCATGCTGCTGGCGGCGCCCGTGCGCGAGGGTAAGGCGCAGGTGATCCCGGCCGTCACCCATGCCGACGGCAGCGCCCGCATGCAGACCGTGAGCCGGCGCACCAACCCCCGCTTCTGGGAACTGATAGGCGCCTTCGGCGAGATTACCGGCGTGCCGGTGCTGCTTAATACTTCTTTCAACCTCCGGGACGAGCCCATGGTCTGCGGCCCCGAGGACGCCATCCTGGATTTCCAGCGCAGCCGCATGGACTGCCTGGTGCTGGGCAACCTCCTGGCCGAGAGGGAAACATGAAGGGCTGGAAAGGGAAAGCCGGGGCGCTCTTCCTCGGCCTGGCCGCCGCCCTGCTGTGCGTGGAGGTCTTCCTGCGCGTTTTCGGCTTCGCCTACATGAAAAGCCGCGAGGAGGAAACCCGGTCCGCCTCTTCGCCGCGCACTATACTCTGCGTCGGGGGCTCGTTCACGCACGGCATCGGCTCCACAAAGGGCGGGGATTATCCCTCGCGCCTGCAGGCCCTCCTCAACGACGGGCTGGCCGGGGAGCCGTATAAGGTGGTAAACCGCGGCGTGCCCGCCAATAACCTCGCCATGATAGTGCGCAACCTGCCCGCCCAGCTGGAAGAATTCCGGCCGGGCCTGGTGCTGCTGTCGGTCAGCTCCGCCATCTACTGGAATTACTGGGGCTACCAGGCCCACCGCGGGGGTGAAGGCCTGGCCGCCTGGTTCAACCGGCTGCTTTACCGCACCCGCACCTGGAAACTGGCCGTGCTCATAGCCCGCGGCATGAAGGGCGAAAGCCGCGCCCCGGCCGCCGGCGCCCCCGTAGGCGCGGAGGAGGAGAAAGACGGCTGGCAGCTGCGGCGCGAGCAGCGGTTGTCCGAAGCCGAGGCCTGGTTCGAGCGCGCCCTCGCCCGGCGCCCGCGGCACATCCGAAACCTTATCGGGCAGGGCCTGACCCGGCTGGACCGGGACCGCAGCGCAGAGGCGGAGGCCTCTTTCAGGCGGGCGCTGGAACTTAAGCCCGAAACCGGGGCCGCCTACTGGGGCATGGGCCTGGTCTACCGGCAGCTGCGGGAGACCGGCAAATCGATGGAGTGGTTCAGGAAGGGTATCAAGGCCGGCCCGGATTTCGGCGGCAATTACTGGGGGATAGCCAATATCCTGCGCGAGCGCGGCGATTATGCCGGCGCGGTCAAATGGAGCAAGGACGGCATAAAAGCGCACCCTACCTTCGCGCTCAATTACTGGAACCTCGGCCTGGCCGCCCGCGAGCAGGGCAAACTGGAAGAAGCCAGGAACTGGTTCGAGGCCGGCATCAGGGCGGACCCGCAGAGCCGCCAGAATTACATGGGCATACAGATGACCTATCTCAACGAGGCCGGCATGGCGCTGGGCGCCGGCAGCCCGGACCTGGCCGTCTACGGGCCGCTGCTGCAGGAATCCGCCGCCTTCTCGCCGGACGCCGCCGAGCACCTGGAGCTCATCCGGCGCGAGCGGCGCATCAGCGAAGAGATAGACCGCTGGGTGGCCGCCGACATGGAGAAAGCGGCCGCGCTGTGCCGGGAGAAGGGGATCCCCGTGGTGTTCGTCTCCAATCCCCGGTGGCGCATGGACGTCTTCGGGGACACGGCCGCGCGGTTAGGCGTGCCCTATATAGATAATTTCTCGGTCTTCAGCCGTTTGTGGGAGGAGGGCAAGCCCAAGGCCGACTACCTGGCGCCAGACGGCTGGCACTGCAACGACCGCGGCTACGAGCTGATGGCCGGCACCGTCTTCGACGGGCTGAAATCGAAAAACCTCCTGCCGGGCGGGCGGGAATGAAAAAAGGGCGCCTGCTCGCGGCAGCCGCGCTGCTGCTGGCGGCGGCCGGCCTGCTGGCGGTAAACCACTTCGGCGCGGCCGGAACGCAGGCGCCGCGCGGCATAGTCCTGCTGGTGGAATTCCCCGACGTTCCCGGGGTTTCCTCGCCCGAGCCCGTGGCGAAAAAATTCCGGGACATGGGGCAGTACCTGTCCGAGATGTCCTACGGCAGGGCCGAGGTAAAAACCGAGGTTTCCCGGCGCTGGTTCAGGGTGCCGCGCCCGCTGGCCCATTACCGCATCCCCGCCGCCGACCTCAAGGTCAAGCCCGGCCCCATCTTCGACCTGACCGACGACGTGATAGCGGAGGCTGGCGGGGAGCTGGCGCTGGATAAATACGACTTTATAGTTTTTTTTCTCTCCGCCCCCGTGGAAAAATACGGCATGGTGAGCCTATCGGGCTACCCCGGCATCTTCGGCTGGAAGCGCGACACCCCGCCCCGCACCCGCGCCGGCAAACCCGTGGACGTCCCGATCGCCATCTTCACGCGGGACGCGCATCTGGGCTCGATAGTGCACGATATGGCCCACCTGCTGGGCGGCTGGCGGGACGGCAAGCGCGTGGCGCCCTGCCTCTTCGACCAGGACCTGCAGGCGCACGTGGAGGGGAAGCCGGAGGAAGCGAGGAAAAAGTTCCTGAAAGCGATACCCCACCTGGGCTTCTGGGACCCGCTCTCCTGCCACTACTATAAAAAATTCCTGCCCCCGTCGGGCTTCAGCGCCTGGACCCGCCTGCGCCTGGGCTGGCTGCCCCCCGGCAAGCTGCGCGAGGTGCGTCCCGGGGAAACCGCGCGGGTGCTGCTGGGGCCGCTGGCCCGGGGCGAGTCGGAAACCCTGGCCATCAGGATCCCCATAGAAGGGAGCCGCTACTACCTCGTGGAGAACCGGCAGCATATAAGCTATGACCGCTTCCTGCCCGGTAAGGGGATACTGATAACGCTCATCGACGACGAGGTGGCGGAATGCATGGGCGGCAAGTCCCCCGTGCGGCTGGTGGACGCGAACCCGAAAATCCCGCTGCTGGAGGGCGCGGCTTTCGATCTCGGCGGCAATGAAATATTTACGGACAAGAAGCTCGGCGTGCGGGTGCGCCTGCTGGGGATGAGGGGTTACTCGGTGCTGGTGTCGGTGGAGCCGCTGTCCTGAACGGCGGGGCGGCGCAGCCGCCCCGAGATCTCCTCGAGCAGTTCTTCGCTGAAATCCTGTTTAAGCAGTTCCAGCGCCTCGGCGCGCGACAGCGCGCCTTCCCTTATCAATTTGCTCATCTCCACGTGGTAATGCGTGTAGCCGTAGTGCTTCATGGAATTGCTGACGGAAATATAGTTCAGCAGGCAGTTGGTGGACTTGCCCGGGTAGCTGCGTTCCGGGTATTTCCAGCCCAGCTCCTTCTGTATCACGGCGGTATAGTCGTCCGCCTCCTGCGGCAGGAACCAGTGGGGCGAGACCAGCAGGCACTTGTGTTTTTTCTCTGCGCGGGCCAGGACCTCCTCCATGCTCTCCGGGAAATCCCGGTAGCGCGGGTCGGTCCTCAGGTGCGCGCGGATGAACTCCCGGGTGGCGCCGGCCATGCGCGAGAACTCCGGCGCGCCGGAGGCGTAGCGGCCTTCCGCCGCGCCATGTTTAACGGACTGCCCCCGGGTCCAGCCCGCGACCAGCACCGGGACCTGGTGGCGGGCGGCGGTCTTGAGGGCCAGGTCCATGTACCAGATGGAGCAGAGGTGGCAGATGACGGCGGGAGAGCCGGTCTTGAGGATCTTCGCGAAGACGTCCTTCATGGCGTCCGTCCTGAAAAGCAGGAAGTCCACGCCCAGCTTGTCCACGGCGCGGCCGATGTTGGCCATGGCCTCGTCCGTCTCGAACCCGTTGTCGAAGGTGAAGGCCAGCGTGCGGGCCCGGTAGCGGTTCACCATGTAGTAGAGGGCGGCCGTGCTGTCCTTGCCGCCGCTGCACATGACCATGCAGTCGTAATCTTTTTTTCCCTTGTTGCGGGCGAGCAGCGCGGCGAACTCCGTCTCCAGCGGGGCTGGCTGGCGCGGCGACGTCCCGGCGGCCCGGCAAAGGCTGCAGATACCTGCGGCGTCGAAGGTTATCTCCGGCGGCGATTCCGGCATGACGCACCTGGCGCAGATCCTGGGTTCTTTGCTCTCCATATCCCCGTGAATTGTATATTATTTCGGGCTTTCCCGGGCCCAGCGGGCATGACCGCGCTCATAGAAGGGCGGAAAACAATTATGATAGACTTTCGGCGTAAAGGGCGGCCTCCCTTGATATCTATATGACAAAAGATAATTTCATGTACTCCTGCCTGTCGGCGGGGCGCGGCGCTAAAAAGGCGGCGCGGGGCGCCCTGCCTTTCTCGGCCAGGGCCGGGCAGCTGTTCGCCAGCCACCAGCTGGTGGGGAATTTCTTCCATTACCGCACCGCCATCAAGATCCTCGGCCTGGACTACTCCGACGTCTTCGACGGCGGGCGGCTGGACCTGGACCCGCGCAAGTGGGCCGATTTCGGGCCGCTGAATTTCCACGCCGGGCCCCCGGCCGGGGTGCTGCCGGTGCTCAGGCGCTCCGTCACGCAGCGGGACCTGACCTATTATCCGCCCAACATCGTGCCCGAACTGAAGGCGGCCGCCGCCTCCGCCGTCTTCGGGCGGAGCTGCGGCAGGGATTTCGAGATCATGGCCACCGAGGGCGTGCAGGCGGCCCTGGCTTACACGGTCTTCACCTTCGTGAACCCCGGCGACGAGGTGATCATAACCGACCCCGGCTATTTCTTCCTGGAGCCGCCGGTGATAGCGGCCGGCGGCAGCGTCAAGCGCCTGCGGCTGTCGGCGGAGAAGGGCTGGCGCCTGGACCCCGCGGCCCTGGAACGGGCCATTACCAGGAAGACAAAGGCCGTCATCGTCTGCGACCCGGTCAACCCGTTCGGCACCGTGCAGACCAAAGCCGAGCTGGAGGCGGTCATAGACATCGCCAACCGGCGCAATTTAATCGTCATCAACAACGCCACCCACGGCTTTCACCGGCTGAACCCGGCCGCCCGGCACTATCCCATGGTTTCGCTGCGCCACAAGGACCTGCGGCGCGTTGTGACCCTGGCGGGGCTTTCCCACGGCTTCGGCCTGGCGGGGCTGCGCATAGGCTTCCTCGGCGGCAGCCCGGAGCTGGTGTCCGCCGTGCTGGCCGTCAAGAGCGCCATCACCCGCATCAACATGAGCATGCCCATGCAGCTGGCTGCGCTGGCCGCCCTGAAGGACAAAGCCTACGCCGGCCGCTGCGCCGGACTGCTCAGGAAGAATTTCGGCCTGCTGGAGGAAGTGGTGGCCTCCGAGCCGCGCCTGCGCTTCATGGCGCGGCCCGACTACGGGTTCTTCGCCTGCGTGGACACCTCGGGTATAAGGGCCAGCTGCCAGGAACTGACCGTGGCGCTGCTTAAGCGCCGCTGCGCCGTCTACCCCGGCGACGGGCTCGGCAATACCGACCCCATCTCCTACCTGCGCCTCAACTTCTCTTCTCCCCGGCGGGAACATTTCCGCTGGCTGAAGGAGGCGCTGCCCGGCGCCGTGAAGGAAGCCGAGTCGGGGATGTACCGCGGGGCCGTGCTGGACTTCTTCAAGTCCGTGGACACGCCGCGCGCCCGGGAAATAGTGAAACTGATAAAGGCTATACGGTGACCCCATGGACCTGACACTGGTAAACATCGCTTCCAAGACCACCTACGACGGGAAGGTGGTTAACACCCTGAGCACCGTCGGCATCTACAGCCTGGCGGCCTGCCTGGAGGCCGCGGGGCTGACGCTGGATTTCAGGGAGTATTTCCTGGACTTCGAGAAGACGCCGGAGCAGGAATTGAGCGACGCGGACAAGTTCTTCTCCGGCTCGGAGGGGATAGTGGCCATCGGGTGCCACGCCATACACCTGCCCTTCACGGTGAAGGCCGTGCAGCGGCTCAAGCGGGCTTTTCCAAATAAGACGGTGATCCTGGGCGGCATCGGCCCCTCCATCGTGGCCAAGCCGCTGATGGAGAAGTTCCCGGAGATAGACCTCATCGTGATCGGCGAGGCCGAGGTGAGCCTGCCTCTGGCCGTGCGGGCGCTGCTCGACGGCGGGAAGGGGCTGGAGAAGATAGGCGGGCTGGTTATGCGCAGGGACGGCAAGGTCTTCGACACCGGCCCGATGCCCCACGTGGCGGACCTCGATTCCCTGCCGCTGCCGGCCTACAAGTACCTCGACCTCGAGCGCTATCCCCAGCCGATGGCCATGTCCGCCCGCGGCTGCCCGTTCGGCTGCCCCTTCTGCAGCATCAGCGCCTACTGGAAGGGCAAGATCCGCTTCCGATCGGCGGCCAAGATGCTGGAGGAGCTGCAGGTGCTGGAAGGGATGGGCGTGAAATCCGTCTTCTTCGCCGATCCCTGCTTCATGTTCGAAAAGGCGCGGCTGCTGGAGTTTATAAAAGCGGCCGGCAGCCTGAAGATGGATTTCAAGTGCTACGGGCGCCTGGACCTGCTGAAGGACGAGATGTGCCGCCTGCTCGCCTCGGCCAGGTTCAAGACGGTGTTCTACGGCCTGGAGACCGGCAGCGACGCCGTGCTCAAGGAGATCAAGGGCGGCTTCTCGGTGAAGCAGGGCCTGGAGCAGGTCAAGGCCACCCGCCCGTATTTCGAGCGGGTGGAGGTCAGCCTGATGTGGGGCTTCCCGTTCGAGACGCTCGACGACCTGAAGCGCACCCTTGAGGCGCACGACTATCTCAAGAACACGCTGGACTGCGTGCCGCAGCTCACTTGGTTCCAGCCCTTCGCGAACACCAGGTATTTCAACGAATACAAGGACACGCTGATGAAGCCGGGCGAGCTGTCGGCCATCTACGACCGCGGCAAGGGCCGCGAGCAGGTGCTCTCCACGCTCAGGGGCAAGAACGCCGGCCTTTACGATTACACCATCAGCCTGCGCAGCGTGATCGGCCACGCCCACGTCTACTCCATGGCCTCGGACATCATAGACGCCAACCCGCTGCTCTTCTCCGACTTCTACCGCTACCGCACTCCTGACCTGGAGAAAAAGATAGAATTAGTAAACGCCATCGTGCCGAGCTGACCCATGAACCGCCTCACCCTGATCAACATGTCCATCGCCCGCAGCTACGGGGGCAAGGTGCTCTACGAGCGCAACTCCGCCGGCATGCTGATGCTGCTGGCGGCGCTGGAAAAGGCGGGGCTGAAGACGCGGTTCAGGGAGCATTTCCTCGTCAGCGGGCTGAGCCTGCGCGGGGAGCTGGCGCGCTTCATGCGGCTGGTGGACCCGGCCGCCCCGGTGGTGGGCATCGGCTGCCATTCGGTGCATTTGCCTTTCGTGCTGGAGGCCGCCAGGGCGGTCAAGAAGAAGTACCCCGGCAAGAAGGTCGTGCTGGGCGGCGGCGGGCCCTCCCCGCTGGCCCGCGAGCTCTGCGAAAAATTCGATTTCATAGACGCCGTGGCCTACGGCGAGGGCGAGGGCGCCATAGTGGATATAGCCCGGCGCGGGGCGAAGGGGTTCAGGGGGGTGAAAGGGCTGGTCTGCCGCGAGGGTGGAAAGGCTGTCGTAAACCCGCCGCGCCCGCCGATTCAAAACCTGGACTCCCTGCCGCTGCCGGCCTACCACCGCATGGATTTCGCGCAGTACAAGGTCCCCACCGTCATCACTTCCCGGGGCTGTCCCTACGGCTGCCACTTCTGCAGCCTCAGCGTTTTCTGGGGGAAAAAGGTGCGCTGCCGGTCCATCGATTCCGTTATGGAAGAGTTGACCCTGCTGGCCAGGCGCTACGGCGTGAAGTACGTCTTCTTCGGGGACGCCACCTTCATCATGGACAGGGCCCGGACCCTGGAGCTCTGCCGCCGCCTGAAGGCCGAGCGGCTGGGCCTGAAATGGGAGTGCCTGGTGCGCCTGGACCGCGTCGACGAAGAACTGATGCGGGAGATGAGCGCCGCGGGCTGCGAGGCCGTCTTCTACGGGCTCGAGTCCGGCAGCGACCGCGTGCTCAAGCGGGTCAAGAGCGGCGTCACGCTGGCCGAGGGCCTGGCGATCATCAAGAAGTCCTGCGCCTACTTCAGGACGGTGGAGCCGGGGCTGATGTGGGGGTTCCCTTTCGAGACGCTGGCGGATTTCCGCAAAACGCTGGCGGTGCGCAGTTACCTCAAGGACGAGCTGAACTGCGAGGTGCAGCTGCGCTGGCTGGAGCCCTACCCGGACACCGCCCTGTTCTCCGAATTTAAATCCGAACTTTTCCTGCCGGAGCGCGAAAGCGTCATCTACCGGCCCGAACTGGCGGGCCGCACCCTGAAAGGGAAGAAGTTTTACGGCAGCCGGGGCGAGCTGGGCAGGATCTGCCTGCCGTCGGAAGTCACCGGCATACGGACCGTGGTGGCCGCCGCGCACGTGGCCTCGCTCTGCGGTCCCGCCATAAAAGCGAGTCCGGAGCTGTTCCCGGACTACTACCGGTACAAGACTCCGGACCTGGCCAGAAAGCTGGCCCTCGCCCGCAAATTCAGCCTTTACTGACCGCTATTTCTTGGGCTGGGTGCCCGGCGCGGCCTTGATTTTCCCCTTGGCCTTTTCTTTGAGGTGGTCGGGGACTATGCTCATGCCGCGGCGCCAGTCGTTGAGGTCCTTCTGGCAGGCCTTGGTGAATTTGGATTTGTTGCGCAGCAGGCACTTGAAAGTAGCCTCGCCGGCGTCCTTGCAGTACTTCTCTTTGTCGGCCTTGCAGGCGGTGTCTTTCTCCTGGAACTTCTTGCCCATGTTCACGGCGAACTCCACCCTGGTGCGGCAGGCGGCGCTCAGCGAAGCCTTGTTCTCGTCCATGCACTTGAAGAATTCCCTGAAAGTCTTGGCGGCGGAGCAGAGCTTCTTGCCCGCGGCGTCGCACGGGTTGGCCGAGGCCGGCGCGCCCTGGGCGCCGGCGGAGGCCGCCATGGCGGCGATAAGTGCGATAACAAGAGTATATTTTTTCATTTTCCCACCCTCTCCTGCGGAAATTGACGTCTAACAGATTCAGTATACATATTCTGCCCCGGCCCGGCAATCCGCGGCCGGGGCGGGTTTATTCGGGCACACCGCTCATGAACTTGGTGGCGTCCAGCAGGCGGTCTATGGCCAGGCCCAGGAGGCGCTTCTTCAGGCGCGTAAAGCGGCCGCCGTCGCCCCGGGAGCGCTGGGAGGTGAAATAGTAATAGAGGAACTTCTTCAGGTAGACGAAGGGCGAGGGCACCAGCATCACCCAGGGCGCCAGGGCGGGGTCTTTGCGCGCCAGGTCGGCCACCCAGCGCACGTGGTGGGGCGGCGGCCAGTGGTAGCGGGTGTCGGCGAGGATCAGTTCCGCCTTGTTCTCCTCGAAGACCGGGGTGAGAGGGATGGGCCTCAGCCAGAAGATGCGCACCGAGCCGTATTCCCTCCGGGTCATGGAGCGGCTGAGCCGCAGCGTCTCCAGGAAGTCGTGCAGGCTCTCCTCCTTGAAGCCTACCACCAGGAAGATGGTGACCGAGGCGATGTAGCGGCTGGCCAGCGACACCTTGCGCATGGCCTCCGCTATGGAGTATTCCGTCTCCGTCCGCTTGTTGTGCTTGAGCACGCCGGGCGAGCCGGATTCCACGCCTATGTAGACGGCCACGCAGCCGCAGGCGGCCATGGCCTCCATGAGGTCCTCGTCGAGGGCGTAGACCGTGGAGTAGCAGAACCAGGCCGCCTTGCCGCCGAAGGCCTTCTCCGCGCGCGAACAGAACTCGATGGCGCGCTCCCGGCCCAGCGTGAAGATCTCGTCGATGACGAAGAAAAAGTTCTTCTGCTTCTCCCGGTAGAGGGTTTCCATGTCGCCCAGCACGCAGTCGAGGGAGCGGAAAGCCACCTTGGCCCCGAACATGTGCCGGTTGCCGCAGTACTTGCAGGAGTTGGGGCAGCCGCGCATGGTGGAGATGCCCACCGCGAAATAATCCTTGCGGTCCATGTACCTGAAGGTGGGCTGGGGCAGGGCGTCCAGGTCCTCGATGCGCTCCGGGGGCGCGGTGACCGGCTCCCCGGCGGCGTTCCGGCAGGTGACGCCCGGCACGCCCTCGGGGCTGCGGCCGGCGCGCAGCGCCTCGAGCACCCGGGGAAAGGCCAGTTCGCCCTCGCCTTTGACCACGGCGTCTACGGCGGGGCAGTGCCGGATGATGGCCTCCGCGGCGCCGCTGGGGCCGCAGCCGCCCAGGACTATCTTCTTGTCCGGCGCCAGCCGCCTGAGCTCCTGCGCGGTCTTCAGGGCGAAGGGCAGCGTCAGCCCGAAGCAGCTGATGCCCACCACGCCGGCCTTCCGGCGGGCCAGCGAGGCGGCCAGCTCGCGCATCTGGGGCTCGCCCTGTTCGGAGGGGCAGTAGCGGTACAGGATATAGTCGGCGGCGTAGCCCGCCCGCTCCATGGAGGCCAGCAGGGAGGGAATGCCCGCCGAGAGGATCTTTTCCAGCTTGACCCCGGTGCGGTGCACCGCGTCCTCCGGCAGCATCCAGGAGCGGAGCACGTCTATCTCGATGTTGAGGAAGACGAAGTCGGCCTTTTCCGGGGCCGGGCCGGCGGGGATATGCAGGCGGCCGCGCGTCTGTTCCTGCCGCTGCAGCAGCCGGACGTTGTGGGCCTGCAGGCGCACCGCGAAGCGGGTCATGAACACGGTGCGGCGCAGCCGCAGGTCCGGGCAGAGCTCCACGGCGTTCAGCCGCGGGTGCCTGGGGTCGGGGCGTATTGAAACTGCGCTCTCTTCCGGCGGGAGGCCTTTGAGGCAGTCTTTGGCGCGCGAGCGCAGCAGCGCCATCACGCGCATGTGCTTGATGAGCTCCAGGTCGTCGGCGGGGGGGGCGATGCCGGCGCCTCGGGCGAGCCGGCGCAGCAGGTCCAAATCCGGAAATAACACGGCCAGCGGAGAGGCGGGCCCGTCGGGCTGGCCGCCCAGCACGGAGGCGCCGGTAAACAGGGGATCCCGCGTCAGTCTGTATTCCAGCAGCGCCCCCGGCAGGCCCGAGCCGTCCGCCGAACTGCCTGGCACGCCGGGGCCGAAGAAGGTCATGGCGCCGCCCTGCCCAGGCTGGCCGCTGTCGCCGGTATGGAGCAGCCCGCCTTCCAGGCGGGCGGGGCGGCCGCGCGGCTCCCCGAAATAACCGCGCATCAGGGCGGGGCCTCCGAGGATTATCTCCCCTTTCTCCGAGAGGTTTAAGGAAGTTCCCGGCAGGGGCTTGCCGTGGTCTCCCGCGCCGGGGGCCGAAAGGGTGACGATGCCGCAGGCCTCGGTCAGGCCGTAAGACGAAATGACGCCGTAGCCCTTGTCCGCCAGCGAGGCCGCGTCTCCGGGCAGCAGGGTGCCGGCCGAGACTATCAGCCGCGCAGGTTTGGACGCCCGGGGGAACCGGTCTCCGGCGGGGTCTTTGCGGCGGGAGGGGCCGGTGCCGGTCAGCTTGGCGATGACCCCGGCCGGCGCGCGGATGATGGCCGGCGCCAGGCGGTCCAGGGCCAGGGCGAACCTGTCGGGCCCCGGGTCAGTATCCAGCAGGCAGAACTCCGCCCCGGAGGAAAGGCAGGCGGCCAGCTCCTGCATCGCCCAGGGCGAGGAGAGGTGGGTAAGGGAGAGATATTTTTCCCCGGGGCGCAGGGCCAGCGCGCCCGCGAGGCCGCGGCCGGCGGCCAGCAGGGCGTCCTGCCCCAGGCGGACCGCCTTGGGCATGGCCGTAGAGCCGGCCGTGAGGGCCACCAGCTCGCCTCCGTTTCCGGCGGCCGCCGGAGCGTCTCCCGCGGGCAGGGCGGCGAGGGACGGCAGTTCGGCGCCGATGTCCGTCAGGCCGGCCGCGCGGGTGCGGCGCAGCAGCTCGGGCCCGGCGGCGGACAGGAAGCGGAACCGCGTGCCGCCGAGCGACTGCCTGAGCATGAAGGAGGGATGGGCGGGATCCGCGGAAACGGCTCTGCAGCCGGCCGCCAGCAGGCCCAGCTGGGTCCACAGCAGCTCCGGGCCGTTGTGCATGAGGATGAGCGCCGCGTCGCCGGGGGCCGCGCCCTGCGCGGCGGCGGCCGCGGCGGTATGCCGCAGGCCCGAGGCCAGGTCCCGGCAGGAAAGCGCGGCCGGTCTCCCGGCGGCGTCCAGCCAGGTGAGGGCGGGGGCGTTTGGGGTTTCGGCGGCGCGGCGCGCCGCCAGTTCAACCAGCGGGCCGCCGCCGCTCATAGCTCCGGCTCCCCGCCGGCGGCGGGGCCCCGTATTACGCGGTGTTTGCGGCCGGCGCGCATTTTTTCCGAAAGCGCCGGGTAGGCGTGGAAATTGAAGCGGAAGATCCTTTTGTCCGGATCCCCGTCCCAATTGT
>Ga0209066_10003647_pt1 | contig 17396 bp, 17 predicted proteins | sample All_14_2_FD_187198 | JGI IMG/M metagenome (GOLD analysis project Ga0209066, IMG submission 187198) | Freshwater microbial communities in response to fracking from Pennsylvania, USA - Allegheny Zone_MetaG_DW_15 (SPAdes) (version 2) ... | reverse complement strand
GCGAGGAGGCGGCGTACGAAGCCCAGCTGGCGTATGACGGGCCGGTCTGGGCCGAGTATGGGGTCACGACCCGCATCACTGACGTGCCTGCGGTCTGCTACGCGGATGACCGCGTGCACCCGATCATCCGTCTGCGCACGACGGCGGCTGACGGGCTGGCGTATGAGCTGGTTACCCGCGTGGAGTGGGCCGAGGGGGGCGTCAGCAACCAAACGCACACGTTGGTTTCGGACAGAGGCTGGGCGCGGGTGTATCTGAGTGAGGTGGAGGCCGGGAGGGTGGCGCGCGTGACTTGGTCGTTGCGTCACTGTGGCGTGGAACTCAACCAGGGCTCGTTGCGTTTTCTGAACGAGCCTTATGAGGTGTTACCGGATGCGGTTTCCGGCGAGACGCTTAAAGCGGGGAACGAGTTTGTCGTGTTGGTGGCCTCCAAAGCGTCGCGTGGCGAGCCGGTCGCTGCTGGGCGGGTGCCGGCGGGAACCAACGGCGTTGTGTTGCTGGACGGGTTTGTGTATGGAGGAGCGCCGAACGCCGGACGCAGAACGCTCGACACCCAACAAGAAAACGGGAACTTGAAGCCAGAAACACTAATCTCGGGAACCCTTTTTCGCGTGGTTGATGTGCAGACCATCGAGCAGAGCGAGGCGGCTTCGGGCATGTCTCTGCTGTTGCCGTTTGTTGCTGTGAAAAAGGTGCTGCCGGTGGGGACGGTCGTGTATGCGCCTTCGTTGCTGAGCATCACGAGGGAAGGGGGGACGGCTGATTTTGAGCGCCGGCTGTCGGCCATGACCGGGTTGCTGTCGGGCCCGGCTTGCGGGCGCCCGCGCGTGCTGCTGGTGGTGCCGCCTGCCTTTGACGTGCTGCCCGGTTGCGGGTGCGTGGCGGGCAAAGCGCCCTGCGCACATGCCGCCGAGGCGCGGAAGTATGCGGGTGCGGTGGTCCGGGTGGCGGACGCGCATGGCGTCGAGACGGTCGATCTGTTCACGGCGTTCCAGACCGCGGCAGCCGAAGTCCCTCTGGTTGCGAACGGGGAGTTGACCCCGGCGGGCAGGTCGCTGTTCGGGGTGTTGCTCGAAAAGAAAATGGCCGCCGCGTTTTAGCGCGGCACAACGACCGGCTGTTCGCAGCGCGTGTCAAGTTGAATGCCGCATCCATTTTGCCGCATTGCCCCTCTAAAATCCGCTACTCAGCGTGCGGATTCTTTGGTACACTTGCACCATGAAATTGAAGAAATCTTCAGTCGAAGCGGTTGAGGCGGCGACGCCGGCGGCGGGCGGGGCGTTTATATCGGCGCGTCTGCGTAATCCAGCCGATGAGGTGGCGGCGCAGAATGCGGGCAAGGGCGACATGGTGGGCGGCGTCTGCGCGATCATCGCGACGTTGCTCCTGGCGATCATCACTGGCTTGCTCTACGTCAACTGGGACGCGATTAAATCAGCCTGACGCCGGAAACGGAGGACGGTTTGATTACGATGATACGCAGATGGCTCTGGCGTCTGCGCAGTGTTTTTGTTCTGGCGCCCGCGGCAACGTCGCTTGCTGCGGTGTGTTTTTTTGTTTTTCTGATCCAGCGGTCCGCAGAACGGGTGGAATTCGTCTACGGGTACTCGTTCGGGCAAGCGCTGGTTTCCTGCTTTGGCCTCGGTTGGCCGCTCTTGTGCCAAGGGTTCTTCTGGCAGCCGTTCACCTACATGTTTCTGCACGCCGGCTGGACGCACCTTGGGCTGAACCTGCTGACGGTGCTGCTCTTCGGTTCGGGATTGGAGTCCGAGATCGGCGGACGGCGCTTTTGGCAGCTCTTCCTGTGGGGGGGCGCGCTGGCGGGGGCTGGCTGGCTGGCCATGACCGCGCTCCTGCCGTTTCTGCCGCCGATGGCCGCGCTGACGCATTGGATGCCGCTTGGACTGCGTGGCTGGCTAGGCGCCGGCGGCACGGAGGCCCGCACGTTGGACAGCGCGCTGTGCATCGGCGCTTCGGGCGGCGTTTTCGCCTTGATCGGCGCTTATGCAGCACTTTTCCCGAAGCGGGTTGTCTACGTGCTCGTGCTGTTTATTCCGGTCAAGCTCAAGGCGCGTTCCTTGGCCGGGCTGTTGGGCGTCCTGACGATCGCCGAGGCGGTTTTCGTCCAGTCGCAGGTGGCCTATGCGGCGCATCTCGCAGGGGGGCTTGCAGGATATCTCTATGGCCTGCGGCTGAGCAGAACGGAAGGGATGGAGTGATCGCGAAAGAGGGTAAGGCATGGATGTTCATGAGCTGATGCGTGATCCGCGAGTGGCGGCTGCTGTGGCCGCGGCGCTGGCCGAGGATGTGGGAACGGGCGACGCCACGACGTTGGCGCTGGTTGATCCGGCCGTGATGGCGACGGGAGAGATCTTGGCCCGCGAGGCGTGCCGCGTCTCGGGTGCGGGCGTGGGAAAAATGGTGCTGGAACGGGTTGACCCTTTTCTGCAGGTCGAGATCGTGGTGCCGGACGGACAGGCCGTGGCGAAGGGGGACACCATCCTCACGATCCGCGGCAAGGCGGCGTCGATTCTGGTGGCCGAGCGGACGGCGCTCAACTTCATGCAGCGCATGTGCGGCATCGCCACGCTGACCGGGCGTTTTGTGGACGCCGTCAGCGCTTACGGAACGATGATCCTCGACACACGGAAGACCACGCCGGGACTGCGCGTGTTCGAGAAGTACGCCGTGCGGTGCGGAGGCGGCACGAACCACCGCTTCGGCCTATATGACCGGGTTCTGATCAAGGACAACCACCGGCGGCTGTGGCAGGGCGGCGATCCCGACCGGTTGGACTTGGCGGTCGAAGCCTCGCGCCGGGCATTCCCCGCGTTGGCTGTCGAGGTTGAGGTCGAGAGCGTCGCCGAGTGCGTCAGCGCGCTCCGGGGACGGCCCGAATGGGTGATGCTCGACAATATGAGTTGCGGGATGATGCGCGAGTGCGTGGCGTTGTGCAAAGGGATCTCTAAAACCGAGGCTTCGGGCGGCATCACCCTCGACCGGGCACGCGAGGTGGCGGCAACGGGTGTCGATGCGATCTCGCTCGGCTGCCTGACGCACTCCGCGCCGTCCGTGGACCTTTCATTGGAATGGAGCGTGGTATAAAACGATGCGTGTGATCGTCATTGATGTCGGCAACACGTCGACAGGCATTGGGCTGTATGACGGCGGAGAAATCTCCCGCGTCACGCATGTCAAGGGCGGCATCGTGAGGCACCCCGAGGTTTGCGCCGAAGCCGTGCGCAAGGCGGCCCGCGGAAGCGTCAACGGCGCGGTTCTGGGTTCCGTCGTGCCGCGTGTCAATCCGGCGTGGCAGCGGCTCGTGCGGCGTGAGCTGGGATGCGGGCTGCTTGTGGTCAAAGCGGGTTTGCCGATGGATGTGACCGTCGATTATCCCGCCCCTGAAACGATCGGCGCGGACCGGCTGGCGGACGCGTGCGGCGGTGTGCGCCGCTACGGCGCGCCGCTGATCGTGGCGGACTTCGGAACGGCGCTGACGTTTGACATCGTGACCCGCGACAGACGGTACGTGGGGGGCGTGATCACGCCCGGACTGCCGCTGATGACCGACTATTTGTATGAGCGGACGGCGCTGTTGCCGCGCGTGAAGCTGGAGGGGCCTTGCCCGAAGCTCGGGCGCACGACGATGCAGGCGATGCGGATCGGCGCGCAAATCGGTTATCGCGGTATCGTGCGCGAGATCGTGGCCTACCTGCAGAAATCGCAGCGTTCCGAATTCACGCTGGTCGCGACCGGCGGATATGCGGGCTGGGCCCTCAAGGGCAGCGGGATGAACTTCGTGATTGACCAGGACCTGACGTTGTTCGGGTTGGGATGCATCTTTGAGAGCGGTGCTAAACCGGGACTTTGAAGCGCGAAACAGGGGACGGGAATGAATCCGACATTGGTGATTTTGGCGGCAGGGATGGGGAGCCGGTACGGCGGTCTGAAACAAGTTGATCCGGTCGGCCCTGCGGGCGAGACCATTATGGATTACTCGGTTTTCGATGCGGTGCGCGCGGGTTTTGACCGCGTGGTCTTCGTGATACGCCGCGACTTCGAAGAGGTGTTCCGCACCAGCATCGGCTCCAAATACGCGGGGGTTGTCCAGGTGGATTATGCGTTTCAGGCTGTGGACGATCTTCCTCAGGGGTTCAGCGTGCCGCCCGAACGTGCCAAGCCATGGGGCACGGCGCATGCGATCCGTGCGGCAAGGTCTGTGGTCAACGCTCCTTTTGCCGCAATCAACGCGGACGATTTTTATGGGCGTGACGCGTTTCAGCGTCTGGCGGAATTCTTGAAGAAACCGCGTGAGGAAGGCGTAAAGCCGCGCTTTGCGATGGTCGGTTACCGGCTGGATCAGACCTTGTCCGATCACGGCAGCGTGGCACGCGGCGTGTGCAAGGTCGGCGCAGACGGGTTGCTTGTGACGGTGACCGAGATGACCCGGCTGGTGCGTGTGCCGGGTGGCGCGGAAAACCGCGAAGTGCCTGAGGCTCCTCTGGCGCTGACCGGGGCGGAGCGGGTATCGATGAACCTGTGGGGATTCACCCCCGAGCTGTTCGCGGCGTTAGAGGCTCGGTTCCCCGCCTGGCTGGAGGCCCACGCACAGGATCCCAAGGCCGAATGGTACATCCCGTTCGTTGTCGACGAGATGGTGGGAGAAGGCGCCGTCGAGGTCTCGGTTCTGCCGACCGACAGCGCGTGGTTTGGCGTGACCTACCGGGAAGACAAGCCCGTGGTGGTGGATGCGGTTCAAGCGCTGGTGGCGCGCGGGGAATATCCGCCGAAACTGTGGTGATGGCCATGCGTGTGGCAGAGATCGTCGGGCGAGTCAGCGACTGGTTCTACCCGCGTATTTGTCCGGGGTGCGGTCAGATGTCGGATCGCGCCGGACGGCATCTCTGCTGGTCATGTCTTTCCCGCGTCGAGCTGCATACCCAGAGTCTGTGTGAGCGGTGTGGCTGTTTTGTGGAAGGGCAGGTTGCACACGCCTTCTTGTGCGGCGCCTGCAAGGGCGCGAAGCCCGCTTTTGACAGGGCCCGGTCTGCGGGCCGGTTCGACGGCGTGTTGCGTGATCAGATCCACCAATTCAAATATGGACAGGCGCTTTGGCTGAGGCAGGATCTGTGCGATTTGCTGCAGGGATGCCTGATGGCGCATTTCACGGCGGAAATGATCGACGCGGTCGTTCCGGTGCCGCTGCATCCGGTGAGGGCGCGCGAGCGTTCGTACAACCAGGCGGCGCTGTTGGCGCAGGAGCTGGCTCACCGCATCGGGCGGCGGTATGAGGGGCGGGCCCTCGTGCGGACGCTCAAGACGGAGACCCAGACGCTGTTGGACGCGGCGCATCGGCGCATGAACATGCTGGGCGCGTTCAGCGTGACCCGTCCCGCATGGGTCACGCGGCGGTGCGTACTGCTGGTGGACGACGTGATGACCACGGGCGCAACGCTCCACGAGTGTGCGCGCGCGCTGAAAAAAGCCGGCGCACGCACGGTCTGGGCGGTGACGGTTGGGCGCGGCTAGACTCGAAGAGGCTTGGGCGGCGTGGCGGTGGGAAGCGTGACGCAGAAGGTTGAGCCTTGCCCTGGCACGCTATGGAGCGTTACGGTGCCGCCATGGGCGGCAATGATGACCTGCACGATGTTCAGCCCCAGCCCCAGCCCTTTTTCTGTTTCGCGCGCCTGCTTTCCGCGAAACAGCCTTTGCCAGATGAGTTCCTTTTCGGCATCGGGAATGCCGATGCCGCTGTCTTTCACGCAGACGACGACGGCGCCCGGCGCATCCGAGAAAGTGATGTCGACGCGACCGCCCTTTGGCGTGTACTTGAGCGCGTTGTCCACAAGGTTGGCGAAGGCGCGGGCCAGACGGTTCTTGTCGCCCGGAAGCCGGATTTCGCCTTCGGGATGGTCAACGACGGAGAGACGGATCTGTTTCTCTTCGGCCAGTAACGAGTAGAGGTCGATGATTTCATTGATGATCTGGGTGAGACTGAAGGTCTGTATGTTGAGCTTCACGAAGCCGTTCTCCATCTCTCGCACGTCCATCAGGTTCTGGAGCTGAAGCTGTGCGCGATCGCAGTCCTCGATGATGCCAGCGAGGGTGTCGGACAGCTCTTCGGGAAGCTGGTTGCCGTTCAAGGCCAGTTCGGAGGCGCCGCGGATGCGCGCGAGCGGGGTGCGGAAGTCGTGGGCGACGTTGTCCATGGTCTCGCGCATGGCCCGGATCAGGTTTGCGTATTTTCCTGTCATGAGCGTGAAAAGGTTTCCCAAGGTGTCCAGCTCGGCGATCATGCTCTTGACAGGAGGCGCGCCTTTCTCAAAAGCGCCTGACCCGATGATGTCGGTCATGGATTCGGTGATGCGGTGGATCGGCCGCAGGGTGATGATCATCATGAAAATGCCGGAGATAAAAGAGAACAGGGTGGAGAGGGCCATGAAAAGCAAGAGGGTCCGGGACATCATGTTTTTCTGGTCGTACTCGAGAATAGAGCCTTTTCCGACTTGCAAGATGCGGCCGTTGTTCAGACGGGAGGTCAGGATCTGGAGGTGGCGGCCTTGTGATTTGAGGAAATATTCGCTCCACCCCATTGAGGGGAGCGGGGTGACTCCGTTCTTCGGCGTGTTGCGCCAGTCGGGAATATGGATGTCTCTCGGTTTCGTGACCGCGTATTCGATGCGTCCGTGGGGATTGATGACACGCACGATGAAGATGGTGGAAGGGGGATAACGCTCGAGAGTTAACTCCTCCGCAAGCCAGTTGCCGTCGGTGTTCTGGTCGAGGATCTCGGCGAGCTCTTCGCTTTCCGCGCGCACGTCCTGCTGGTCAAATTTGCGGGCGGACTTGGTGATGACGCGGCTGCTCAGGAAAAAAATGCACCCCGTGCAGAGGGCGTACACAATCAGGTATCCCATTCCGAGATAGAAGGCGAACGAGCGAAATTTGTTACTCATCCGCCCGGAAAACATAGCCGACCCCCCGCATGGTTTGGATCAGTTTTTTTGTGAACCCGGCATCCAGCTTGTTGCGCAGCCGGCACACGAGGACATCCACGATGTTCGTCTGAGGGTCAAAGCTGTAGTCCCAAATGCGCTCAAGGATCAGCGTTTTTGTGAGCGGGCGGTTGGGGTTGCGCATGAGCAGTTCAAGCAGGGCAAACTCGCGCGGTTGCAGGTCGATTTTTTTGCCGCTGCGTATGACGGAGCGCCGGAGGAGATCAACGCTGACCTCGCTGACGCAGAGGGTCGTGCTGTTCTTGCCTTTCTGCGAGGGTGGTTGCGTCCGCCGGGTAATGGCATGAAGGCGAGCGGTCAGTTCGGAAAAGGAGAAGGGCTTGGTCATGTAGTCGTCGGCGCCGGACTCCAGTCCTATGACACGGTCATCGACCGCGCTTTTGGCGCTGAGCACGAGAACCGGGGTAGGGTCGCCTTTGTTCCGCATCTGTTTGAGAAGCGCGATCCCGTTCTTCTCGGGCAACATGATGTCGAGGACGACCGCGTCGTACCGGGAGTTTTCCCAGAGGGCGAGCCCCTCGCCGCCGGTGGAAGCGGTGTCAACGGTGTGTCCGTCCTGGCGCAGCCCTTTGCTCACAAAGGTTTGGATCTTTTCGTCATCTTCGATCACTAACACACGCATGGGGCAACCTCTCGCTACAGACAACCTACAGCTCTTTAAAGCGGGCCAGCGGTCCATGGTCCGTCGTCTGTTCGGTGTAGATGAAGTGGGCCTGCAAAATGGCGAGGATGATGAAAAGCGGCAGCAACAGTTCTTGTCCCTCTTCCAGGACGGTGGTCAGAGCATGTTGCCTTTCTGTAAGGTAGATGCCGAAGTCTTTTCTCAGCACTGCGTTTGCACGGTCGAAGAGTTGGATCAGGAGGATGGTTCCGCCGAAGAAGCCGATGGACCAGCAGACCGGGTGGAATTTGAAGAGTCCTTTCAAGAGTCTCCTGAAGAAGTAGATGAGTGTGCCGATAAACAGGACGGCCACGACCACAAAACAGGCGGCCACAAGGAGTCGGTCGGCGAGCGGGTTTTTCGCGTTGAGCAGGAACTTAAGCTTGAAAGGAGTGCCATGCGTAGTGCCTGGCAAGGTCGATGGGGAAACGAGCAGCTTGTGCCAGTCGAGTTCGCGGCAGATCGCGCAGAAAGTCAGAAAGGAGAAATCGGCGAGCCAAAGCGGCCGCTGCCAGCCAGGCCGCATCGGGTTAACGAGCCAAAGAAAGCCAATCTGGAAAAAGAAAAGCGCGACGGTGGCGGTCTCGACCGGAGAAGCCCCGTCGTTGTCGAAATGGGCTTGAATCCATTCTGGCGTCTTTAACGCCCAGACCAGTATCAGTGCGGCTATGGCAACCAGCCAGAGCAACGGCGCTGCCAACCAAGAGCTTTTGCTTTTGAGCAAGGGCAAGGTGTCCTCGTATTTCATTTCATTGTTATCATACAGAATGCTGTGATGGGAGACAAGCGCAGAGGCTTTGCTGAGAAGGGATCGCGTTGGGGCGGGTGACGGGTGCCGGAGGGCGATCAGGGCGTTGTGCGCAGAAAGATTCGGTGTCACTCCTCACGCCACATTTGCTATAGTTGCTTCACCGTGAGATACAGAAAGGATTTGGCGGTGTGGTTACGATGAGACTGCGTTTAATTCTGTCCGCTGTGTGGGGCGTTGTTGCGTCGGTTTGGGCGCAGGCCGCAGCAGTGGATTCCGGAGCGGGCTTTGCCGGGTACCGTTCCGGCTTCCATCGCGACGTTTTGGCTTTGCAGGTCTTGCTGGACCGGCAGAATTTTTCGTGTAACTGTGCGGACGGCATGTGGGGACCGCGTACGGAGATCGCCCTGATGGCGTGGCAGACGCTCAAGGGGTTGCCGGTGACCGGTGTGCCAGACCGTGCCGTTTTGGATGCGCTGGGGGGGGGCACGAATGTGTTGATGCGTCACATCGTGACGGAGGCTGAGCTCTCTTCCATAGCGCCAGTGCCGCTCGCGTGGGAAGAGCGCGCGACGCTGAAGGCGATGACGTACGAGACGATCCAGGAAATGCTTGCCGAGAAAGGGCACACGTCGCAACGGGCGCTGGAGCGTTTGAATCCGGGCGTGGCGTGGCCTAACCCTCCGGTTGGCACGGAAGTGGTGTTGCCGGACTGTGCGTGCGAGGTTACCGAGAAAGCCGGTTCGATCCGCATCGCGCTGGCGCGGATGGAGGTCACGGTCTTCAATGCGGAGGGCCAGTTGATCGCGCTCTTTCCCTGTTCGATCGCGCGTGAAAAAAGCCGGCGTCCGGACGGGGAGCTTGTTGTCAAAAATGTGGCGCCGAACCCCAACTATTTGTATGATCCGCAACTGTTCGAGCCGGGAAGCTTGAAAAAGTCGAAGTTGGTCATTCCTCCCGGTCCAAACAATCCGGTGGGGCTTGCGTGGATCGGGCTTTCTCTGCAGGGGTATGGCATGCACGGCACGCCGCAGCCCGAGCACATCGGGCGGGCTGAGTCCAAAGGTTGCTTTAGACTGGCCAACTGGAATGCGGTGAAGCTTCTGGGAATGGTGCGCCCCGGCGTTCCGGTGGTGGTCGAGGAGTGAGCGTGAACATGTGCAGGGTTAATCCTTTTCTGAGCGCTGGAGGCGATGCGTGACAACACGTGGAGGGGAGCATGATCCGGACGGGCGACTGTCCGTGGCGTTGACGATTGCGGGAAGTGACAGCGGCGGGAATGCCGGCATTCAGGCGGACCTGCGCGCGTTCCACATGTTCGGCGTCCACGGTTGTACGGTTCTGGCCGCGCTGACCGCTCAAAACCCGTTTGGTGTGCGGGCTATCCTTACTGCGGCAGCAGATTTTGTCGGGCAGCAGTTGGATGCGGTGCTTGAGGCGTATTCGGTTCATGCTCTGAAAACAGGCATGCTGTCCAGCCCAGAGGTGATCGAGGCGGTCGCGGATCGGTTGGTGTGCCACAGCCGGATATTGAAGGTGTTCGACCCCGTAATGGTGGCGACCAGTGGCGCGCCGTTGTTGCAGGATGACGCGGTGGGACTGTTGAAGGCGCGTCTGTTGCCGCTGGGGACGCTGGTGACGCCGAATTTAGCCGAGGCCGAGGTGTTGACGGGCCGCCCTGTGAAGACGCGTGACGAAATGGCCGTTGCCGCCCGCGGGTTGGCCGACGAGTTCGGCTGTGCGGTGCTGGTCAAAGGGGGCCATGGCACGGGCGTCTGTGCGGAGGATGTCTTGTTCGACGGCTCGGTCCTGTACCGGCTTTCGTCGCCGCGGATCGTGGACCCGCTTTCGACGCATGGCACGGGATGCTCGCTGAGTGCGGCGATCGCGGCATCGCTGGCGTGCGGCAGGACCTTGCTGGACGCGGTGGTGGAAGGCAAAGCATACGTCTATGAGGCGATCCGCACCGGCGCCTATGTGGGCGAGCAGGTGGCCGTGCTGGGCACTCCGGCCCGTTTGCCCGTGGAGCGTGTGGCCGTCGAGCAACTGGACGCAACGTAACGACACGAGAGGCCGAGCAGACTTTTTCACTCGATTTAACCCATAACGAATAAACCGGAACGGATTTTTATGACACAATTACAAGCTGCAAAACAAGGGGTTGTCACAGACGCGATGCGCCGTGTGGCGCACGACGAGGGGGTGACGCCCGAACAGGTCTGTGAAGCGGTGGCGAGCGGGCGGGCCGTGATTCCGCTCAATCCCGCGCATGCTCACGCGCGCCCCATAGGAGTGGGGCGTTTGTTCACGACCAAAGTGAACGCCAACCTCGGGCGGTCAACGACGCGCTCCGGCAAAGGCGACGAGTTGGAGAAGCTCCAGATCGCCCTCAACGCCGGCGCGGATTTCGTGATGGATTTGAGTGTGGGAGCCGATGTGCGCACGATCCGACAAGGGATGCTCGATGCCTCGCCTGTCCCACTGGGGACGGTCCCGGTTTATGAGACGGTCTCGCGGCTTGAGGGCGATGTGCCGGTGATGGATCCTGACCTGTTGTTGCAAGTGATCCGGGAGCAGGCCGAACAGGGGGTGGATTTCATGACGTTGCATGCTGGGCTGCTGCACGGGCATGTGGATGTGGCCATGCGCCGAATCATGGGCATCGTGAGCCGGGGCGGAGCGATCATGGCGGAGTGGATGAAACGGAACAACGCCGAGAATCCGCTCTACACGCGCTGGGATGAGGTGATGGAGATTCTCGTCAAGCACGACGTGACGGTGTCGCTGGGCGACGGATTGCGTCCGGGGTGTCTGGCCGATGCGAGCGATGCGGCGCAGTTCGGTGAGTTGGATGTGCTCGGCGAACTGGTGAAACGGTGTCGCGACCGCGGAGTGCAGGTGATGGTCGAAGGACCGGGGCACGTGCCTTTCGATCAGATCCGGATGAATATGGAGCGGCAGCAGGAGGTGTGCGACGGCGCGCCGTTCTATGTGCTGGGTCCCGTGGTGACGGATATCGCTCCGGGATACGACCATATCACGTCGTGTATCGGTGCCACGGCGGCGGCGTGTTATGGCGCATCGCTCCTCTGCTATGTGACGCCCGCCGAACATCTCGGACTGCCGGACGGCGAGGAGGTGCATCAGGGCATGATCGCCTACCGCATCGCGGCGCATGCGGGCGACGTCGCTCGCGGGAAGCCGGGCGCGCGTGATCGTGACGACGCGATGGCGCGCGCGCGGGTGGCGTTCGACTGGGAAGCCCAGTTCTGTCAGGCGCTCGATCCGGTTCGTGCGCGGGCTCGTTGGCAGAAAACGCGCGTATGCGAGGGCGCGGCCACGGACGATCACTGCTCGATGTGCGGCAAGGAGTTCTGTGCGGTCCGCACCTCGCAGCGCATCCGGCGTGCATAGGCGATACAGAAAAATCCGAGGCAGAGAAGGCCGATGCTGATGGTCTGGCTGATGGAAAAGGGCCCGACCGCCAGGCGCGGGTCCCCGCGCAAGTATTCGATGGCGAAACGCAGCGTCGCGTAGCTTACGAGGTAACAGCCCGTGATAAATCCGCGTTGGCGGAGGTGCTTCGGGTACAGCCGGTAAAGGACCGCGAACAAGACCAGGTTTGCCGCGGCCTCGAACAGCTGCGTTGGGATCACAGGCAAGCTCTTAAGGGCAGTTTGTGCGATCAGGGGAGGGGAGGCGGCGAGTTGCTCCCACCAGGCGGGCGACTCGCGGGGGAAAGCAACCCCGACGCAGGAATGCGTGAGCTTGCCGTAACAGCACCCGTGCATAAAACAGCCGACCCGGCCAAACGCATGACCCAGCGGCACAACGGCTAGGACAAGGTCTGTGATCTCGAACAGGTGTTGGCGGTAGACTCGCGAACAGAGCAACAGCACGAGTGCGGCCGCTATGAGCCCGCCGTAGAACATCAGCCCGCCTTGATCTACCCGCAACACGCCGAAGGGGTTGTCCGCGAATTCCGCCTGCCAGTGCTCAAGCACGTAGGCGGTGCGGGCGCCGACCACGGCGGAAAGCATCAGCCATGTCAGCAGCGAGGTGAGCCGTTCCGGGTTCTGCCCCGTCCGCTTACAAAGCCATACGGCAGCCTGCCAGCCGAAAAGGAACCCCAGCGCCATGCAAAGTCCGTACGCGCGCAGGGTGAAAGGGCCAAGCTCGAAAAGGGTGGAATGCATGGCGGGTATCATAGGAATTCGCCCGGTTTTCCGCAACCCAAATGCGCGTCTTACGGGTGCTGTCAGGGCCTTTGGGAGCCAATATAAGTAGAGGGCGCTGCTTGACGTTTGAATCGACCCTTGCTAATATACAACCCATTCCTTGCAGGATTTGAACATGTGCAGCGAGCAACGGCCGTCGGCGGGAGTATCATGTGAGTGACCGGGATGTGATTGGTGCCGACTGGGCATAAAATCTGCTTTGATGTTTTTGGGAGCGTATCAATGAACACAGCCATTCTTGTAGCGGCCGGAAAAAGCGAGCGTATGGGCTCGAATACCGACAAAGCGTTTCTGAATTTGGGCCCGAAGCCTGTTGTCGCTTGGTCTTTGTTGGCGTTTGAGCAGTGTACCGATATCGACCAGATTGTTCTGGTGGTGCGTAAAGATCAGATTCTGGCCGCCAAAAGTGTGGCGCAGATGTTTGGTATCTCCAAAATCCGCACGATCGTTGCCGGTGGCGGGCGACGTCAGGACTCTGTTCAGAACGGCATGAAGGAGATGGATTCCGAGACCCGTGTGGTGATTGTCCACGACGGTGCGCGCCCGTGTGTAACGCCGGAACTGATTTCAGAGACGATCAAGTACGCGAAGCGCAACGGTTGCGGTGTTGCGGCCTCTCGCGTATGGGACACGATCAAGTATGTCGAGCGAGGCTCGACGGTGGATCACACGGTCGATCGGTCGAAGCTTTGGGCTGTGCAGACGCCTCAGGCGTTCAGTGCCGACCTGTTGCGGCGTGCCTACAAGATGGTCGAGGAGCAGAAAGCCACGGTGACCGACGAGGCCAGCGCGGTAGAGCTGATCGGTGAGCCGGTCCGCTTGGTCGATTGGCCTCGCCCGAACATCAAGATTACGACGGCGGAGGATTTGCCGTTAGCTGCTGCGGCCATGAAAATCACCTGAGCGTTTTCTGCTATGGACCGGAAATATGCCATATTGGGCGATATTCACGCGAACATCGAGGCGCTGAATGCGGTCGTGGAGGATGCCCGCAGTAAAGGCGTGACGGATTTCGTGTGCGTGGGGGATGTCGTGGGGTATAACGCCAGCCCGTCCCAGTGCATCAAGGCCATTCGCGAACTGGGGTGTGTCACGGTGCGTGGCAATCACGATCACTATTGTTCATATGACGAGAGCCTGGATGATTTCCAGCCGTTGGCTGCGAGCGTGATCGCGTGGACGCGCCGGCAGTTGACGGATGAGGATGCCAAGTGGTTGCGCGAGTTGCCCTATCAGAAGGCCTGCGGTGGTTTTACGCTGGTGCACAGCACGCTCGATATGCCGGAGCGCTGGGGATATGTGTTTGACACCTTGGCGGCTGAGGCGAACTTCAGTTACCAGATGACGTCGATCTGTTTCCACGGGCACACGCATGTCCCGATGATTTACGAGAAGCAACGCGAGGTCATGCGCATCGAGCCGTGCAAAGTCAAGATTGCCTTCGGACAGAAGTTTTTCATTAATGTGGGGAGTGTGGGGCAGCCGCGCGACAGCGACCCGCGTAGCGCCTATGTGGTGTATTGCGCCAAAACGAAAGAGATCGAGTTCGTCAGGGTCCGGTACGATGTCGACGCCGCAATGGAAAAAAATGTGAAGGCCGGATTGCCGGAGCGGTTGGCTCTGCGTTTGGCCCAGGGGCGTTGAGGGGGCACACTAATTTGGACTGGATTTGTCGCCCGGGAAGCGGTAATTTATGTCTCGTTATAAGACGAAGAGGGGGACATAGAGATGAAGGGGATTTTTGTTGCGGCGTTTCTCAGTGCGGGTTTTGTTTGTGCCGACGCCATACAAGGGGTTGTCCCGTTGCAGGCTCCGGCACCTAAGGAGTTAAAAAACGTGCAAATGATCATCGACACGAGTCTGGGCGTAATCACGGCCGAACTCTACCCGGACAAGGCTCCTGCCACCGTCAGCAATGTCCTGGCCTACATCGAAGAGAAGCATTACGATTCGACCATCTTTCATCGCGTGATCGACGGGTTCATGATTCAGGGCGGCGGGTTTACGCGCGATATGATCCAGAAGAAAACCAAGGCTCCGGTCAAGAACGAGGCGGACAATGGTTTGCATAACGAGCGCGGTACGCTCGCGATGGCCCGGACGATGATCATCGACAGCGCCACCAGCCAGTTCTTCATCAATTTGGTCGACAACACCGCCCATCTCGACTTTAAATCCAAGACGGACACGGGGTGGGGCTATTGCGTTTTCGGCAAGGTCGTCGACGGGATGGATGTGGTGGACAAAATCGCCAAAGTCAGGACCGGCTTCTCCGGTCGCCACCAGAATGTTCCGGCTGAACCGGTGGTAATCAACACGATCCGTATCAAGGCCGAGGCTCCCGCGCCTGAAGCAGCCAAATAGCGTTCGGGCCTAGCGCGCCTGCCAGGCCCGGGCCATGAAGGGCATCGCACTCGCAACGGCGCGTTTTTCGCCGCAGGGTTATTGTTTCTTTTCTCATTTTATTTCTCTTCCCCTCCCATGTCAGCCAACACGTACGAAGATAAGCACATCCAGACCCTTTCGGCGATTGAACACATCCGCAAGCGTACCGGCATGTATGTCGGACGCACCAGCGATGGCAGCCAGTACGAAGACGGCATCTACATTCTTCTGAAAGAGGTTCTCGACAACGCGGTCGACGAGTTCATCATGGGGTACGGCAAGCGTGTCGACATTGCCATCAACTATAATACCGGCGAGGTCTCCGTCCGCGACTATGGGCGCGGCATCCCTCTCGGGAAAGTGGTCGATTGCGTCTCGCAGATCAATACCGGAGGAAAGTTCAGCGACGACGTTTTCCAGTTCTCGGTCGGCATGAATGGCGTCGGCACCAAAGCGGTCAACGCGCTTTCCACCGATTTCGAGGTCCGGGCTTTCCGCGACGGCGATTATTCCGAGGCCTTTTTCAAGCGCGGCGCGCTCGTCTCGCAAAAACGCGGGAAATGCGCTGCCGCCCAGCGCAACGGAACCTATGTTCGTTTCATCCCCGACCCCGAAATCTTCAAGAAATACCAGTTCCGCGAGGAGCACGTCGCACGTCGCATGCGCATGTACGCGTACCTCAACGCCGGGCTCTCTCTCGATGTCAACGGCACCAAATTCGTCTCTGAGAATGGCCTTCTAGACCTCATCCATGATGAGGCTCAGTTCGAGAAGCTTTATCAGCCGTTCCACTACCGGTCAAAGACCCTTGAGCTGGTCTTCACCCACACCAATCGCTTCAGCGAGGACTACTATTCCTTCGTCAACGGCCAATTCACCAACGACGGAGGCACCCACCTTTCCGCTTTCAAGGAGGGGCTTCTCAAGGCCGTCAACGAGTTCAGCAAGAAGAAGTTCGACGGCGACGATGTGCGGGAAGGCATCATCGGCGCCATATCCGTCCGCCTCAAGGACCCGATTTTCGAGTCGCAGACCAAGAACAAGCTCGGCAACCAGGAGATTCGCGCCGACCTCGTCGCGGAAATCAAGCGCGTCATCGAGGAGATGTTCCACCGTGATCCCGGCGAAGCCGGTAAACTCATCGGCAAGATCGAGGACACGAGTAAATTGCGGGCGGAACTTAACGCGGTCAAGAAGCTTGCCCGCGAGCGTTCCCGCGCCGTCTCAGTGCGCGTGCCGCAACTCAAGGACTGCAAGCACCATCTGCATAAGCAGAAGGGCTCGGGTCTCGACACCATGGTCTTCGTCGTCGAGGGACAGTCCGCCGGTGGTTCGATCGTGAGTTGCCGCGACGTCAACACCCAGGCCATCTTCACCCTTAAGGGTAAACCCCTTAACGTGTGTGACCTTAAACGCGACACCCTCTACAAGAACGTCGAGCTCTATAATCTCATGCAGAGCCTCGATATCGAGGAGACGGTGGACAATCTGCGCTACCAGAAGGTCATTCTCGCCACCGATGCGGATGTGGACGGGCTCCATATCCGCAATCTGATGATCACCTTTTTTGTGCGGTTCTTCGACCGCGTCATCAAGGAGGGGCACCTCTATATTTTGGAGACTCCCCTTTTCCGAGTCCGTAACAAGAAGGACACGTTCTATTGTTACAGCGATGACGAGCGCGTCAAGGCCATCGAGAAGTGCGGCAAGAACGCTGAGATCACCCGCTTCAAAGGCCTCGGTGAAATCTCCCCCGGCGAGTTCAAAGCCTTCATCGGGAAAGGCATGCGCCTCACGCCGGTGGACTGCACGCAGGATCACGCGCTGAAGGACACGATCGAGTTTTTTATGGGCCGCAATACCCAAGAGCGGCGTCAGTACATCATGGAGCATCTGGTGATCACTGAGGAATCGTTATCGTGAGCAAGTCTTCCGGAAAGTCCCCGAAGGGCAGACAGGCAGACGCCTCTGCGGAGCCGCCAAGCCTTTTCGATAATCTGGCGCTTTTTGAGGAGGCCCGCACGGAGCTTGTGCCGTCTCCGGACCATGAGGAGGCCGACACGCCGGCTCAGGGCGGCGTCAACCTTTCTTCGTCTGAGCGCCAGGCCGCCGCCTTCGCGCACGGAGGGACGGGCCCTTTGCGCGAACTCATGGATGGGAATTTCCTCCAGTTTGCCTCATATACCATCTGCAACCGCGCCATCCCTACGGTAGAAGACGGGCTCAAACCGGTGCAGCGACGCATCATGCACGCGCTGTGGGAGAAGGACGACGGCCGCTTCATCAAGGTTGCCAACGTGGTCGGCCATACCATGCAGTACCACCCGCATGGCGATGCGTCCATCGGC
>Ga0209066_10003646_pt1 | contig 17404 bp, 15 predicted proteins | sample All_14_2_FD_187198 | JGI IMG/M metagenome (GOLD analysis project Ga0209066, IMG submission 187198) | Freshwater microbial communities in response to fracking from Pennsylvania, USA - Allegheny Zone_MetaG_DW_15 (SPAdes) (version 2) ... | reverse complement strand
GCGGAGAGGATGTCCTCTCTTCGGCGCGGCGTGAATTGATGGAAGAGGCTGGAATCTCAGCCGACTTGTGGTTGGCTGGTACTGTCATTGTCGATGCTGGGGAGACTGGGATATTGCTTTTCGTCGTAGTAGGGGAGAATGCTCAAGGCGAAGTACAAGGCTCGAAGGAAGGTACCCCGGAATGGATCCGGAAAGAGGCGTTGAGCCAATTGCCTGTGGTCGAAGATCTGCCAATCCTGCTTGAGCGCATCCATTCAATGAAGCGCGGCGATCCGTCTTTTTCGGCGCGGTCGTTTTATGAGAACGATAAATTGAATGTGATTTTTGGAGAATGAAAAACGCCGCCTTGCAAGGCGGCGTTTGATTTATGGGAGGACATACGATTGTAATTCAGTAGTGGATGTGAATGTTGTGCCGCTGAAATCAATATTCTCGATGGATTTTGCAAAGCCAACACCCGGCGCATACCATAATAGACTCGTGCCGTTGATGGTGTATCGAATGGGACTGCCTTCAAAATCCACGTCGATGTTGGCGGTGAAGGTGGCTTGCAGTTTGGTGGCGTCGAACGTTCCTGCGGGGATGGTGATATTTTCCGTGCCAAGTTCTTGCATGGAGAGCGAGAACGTGCCGGGTGATTGTGCTTGTTCGCCGGGCATTGCCACAGAGCCTTGCATGGAGAGATCATATTTCCATTGCATGGTGGGTGTGATCGTGCGTGGAAGGCTCACGCCAGAGACTTGCAGCGTATTGAAATCGGTGATCATGTTCTGCATGGAGACGCTGGCAGTTGTGCCGCCACCGAGCTGTTGGGCAACATACCCTTCAGGGGTGCAAGACCAATTTTGAGTTAGAGAAAGAGCCGGGAATTGTGAAGTGAGCACGAAACCATCTGGAGTAAGGCTGGTGATGGTATCGGTGTATGTGAAATCGCCGTTGGGTCCGCCGACGCTGTAGTATGTCCATGAGGCGTTTTGTTTTACCGGGAAAAGCGGGTTGTCACAGAGTTCGTTACTGCCAGTTGTTGTGCTTCCACCAGCAGGTAAGATGGTTGGCAGTGGAGCTTCTGCGTTTTGAGGGTTGCCTCCACATGCAGTTAGCAAAACCAGAATTGTAATGAAGAGAGTGATGTGAGGAGTCTGGCGCACGGGTTATTTCCATTTCAGGAGCGATATTGTGAACGTGCTGCCCTTTCCGGGCTGGCTGTCAACGTCCAGCATACCACGATGTTGTTGAATGACCTGGCGGGTGATCGAAAGCCCGATACCCAAGCCGTCGTAGATCTCGTCGCCGCTTTTTTCAAGATGGAAGAAACGGTCGAAGATGCGCGGGCGGATCTGCGGGTCGATGCCAATGCCATAGTCAACCACGCTCACGCTGACATGATTTCCAAGGTCTGCAAAGCGGATATCCACTGTGCTGTTGGGAGAACTGAATTTGATCGCGTTGTCTACCAAGCCTGTGATGGCACGTTCAAGTGAGGGTTCATCGCCTTGCACGGGGGCGATGCCCGAGTTGCCGCGCAATTTGATGGTGATTCCGCGTGCTTTGGCTTTGGCTTGATATTTTGCAACAACGCCCTCAACCACTTGATACAGGTTGACGGGTTGAAAATCGCGCAAGACAAGTTCCTGCTCTTGCAAGAAAAGCAGGTCGTTCGTCAGGTTAACGATCTGGTCTACATTGCGGCTGACGATTTCAATGGTGGATTTCAATTGTTCGCCGGTTAGCAGTCCCTTTTTTAGGGTATGCAAATATCCACTGGCGACCATGAGCGGAGTCCGCAGTTCGTGGGCAATGCTGGTCAGAAATTCATTGCGCGCCATATCTTGCTCGGCGAGTTTTTGATACGCATCCGCGATCTCTCGGGCACGCAGGCGCAGGTCTTCGATGGCGAGCTGGTCGTTCGCTCTTAACCGGTTGCTGATCTCTGCAACCATTGCCGTCGCCACGCTGGGACTGTGCTTCAGAACCCGGTCAAACCCTTGTTTATCCAGCTCCAATACCACAGATGGGGTCAGGGACTGAACCGTAGCCGCACGCGGCGCATTGTGAATAAGCGCCATCTCGCCGAAGAAATCACCGGCGATGAGGGTTTTTAGTAATCGTTTTTCTTTGTTGTTGATGGTTTTGGTGACCTCGAATTCCCCTTCGAGGATCATATAAAACGTATGTTCAACGGCATCTTCCTTGCAAAGGATAGTTCCAGCCGGATAACTTTTGATCTGGCTGTTGATAATGATTTCCTGTACTTCTTCCGGCTTGATGCCGGGAAAAGCGCGTGGAATGATCCTTGCAGGAGTGCGAATGGTCGTCATAACGAGTGTACCCTTATAGATTTTAGCATGGGTGACTTATTCGTACTTCACCCATTAGGACTACTCGCCTTTCTTTTTTCTTAACTGCTTTTCAAGCTCAGCTGGGGTGATTTTCAGTTCATCTTCCCGTTCGTGAATAGACTGTATTGCACTTTCATACCAGGCACTGATCCATTCCTGGCGAATGGGTTTTTCTGCCTTGAGATATCGGATGAACCCGATCACATCGATCAAGCGCATATCTTCCAGCGTTGATATCTCTTCCACGATAATTTTTTCCAGGTCGTTCATATCGACTCCTTGACACATGAAAAAACCAAGATTGACAGAGTAGAACATTCCATATATATTCCTTTTGAACAACAAATGGAATACTTTTGCTTCGGCGGGGACCAATCAAATTTTACCTTTGTTTTCGCTGCTCACGGTAAGAAATAACCCTGGGCGTCCATCCGAGTTATGTCAACTTTTTTTAAATTCAGGAGAACCTTTTGGAAAAACCAATTCAACGCGCGTCTATTTTAGACACATACACCCGAAGTTTTGAACCGCTCAAGAATGCCAACTTGCGCATGTATCTGGGCGGTCAGGCGATCTCCCTGCTTGGCACGTGGATGCAGTCCACGGCGCAGAGCTGGGTGGTGTGGGAACTGACCCAATCTGAAAGCTCGCTTGGTATTGTGGTGATGCTTAACAGCTTGCCGCTCTTTTTGCTCGCTCCTTGGGCGGGCGGTTTTGCAGACCGTTTCAATCGTCGCATGATCTTGCTCGTGACACAATCGATTGCCATGCTGTTGGCGTTCGCTTTGGCGTTCCTTGTGCAAACGAACCTTGTGCAGATCTGGCATATCTATACGTTTGCGTTCATCCTTGGCACCATTGCTGCGCTTGATTTCCCTGCCCAACAAGCCTTTATCGGCGACCTTTCCGGCATGAAACAAGTCCGTCAGGCGGTGACCCTCAACATTATGGGCTTGCAGGTTGCGCGTATGCTCGGTCCTGCCGCGGCAGGTATTCTGCTAAAAGCGGTTGGTTCTGCCGCCGCATTCTGGATCAACGGCGTGAGTTTTCTCGTGGTGTTGCTTAGCATATTCATGGTCAAGTCACACCAGCAGGATATCAATAGACGAGATAGCGGACGCGGTCAATTCCGCGAAGTATTGGACTATGTCCGCTCGCAGCCGCGCATGGTGGATTTATTGATCTTCGCCTCTCTCGTGACCTTTTTCGGGCTCTCCATCATGAACATTCTCCCTGCTGTAGCCGACGACGTCTTAAAAGGCGACTCGCAGACCTTTGGCTTGCTCATGGGGTCATCGGGTGCGGGCGCATTGATCTCCACGTTGTTCCTCTTGCCTCTTTCCCAGCAAGCCAAACGGATTGGGCGTATCGTCGGCGGTGCGGCGATCTGGATGGGCATCTTTTACCTTTTGCTCTCTCGCTCGGTGTATCTGCCTTTGTCAATGCTGTCTATTTTCCTCGTCAGCCTTGGTGCGCCCTTGGTGTTGACCACGGGGTTGGGAGTCATGCAATTAATGGCGCCAGGTGATATGCGTGCTAGGATTATTAGCCTGTTCACCATGGTTTCATTTGGTTTGCAGCCTTTGTCGTCCTTGTTCATCGGTTACGCCGCGGAGTATATCGGTACGCAGGCGATCATTTTGATCAATGCGGCTTGTCTTGTCACAGGCGGTATTCTGATGCTAACCTTACGCAAGGGGCTTCTGCAATGGGAGCTCAAACCAATGGTGGAGCCAATCTTATCCTCGCAGGAAAAAGCGGCTTCACACTAAATTTCTTACATAAAAGAGGACTCTCTACTGCGAGAGTCCTCTTTTTTACTGTTTACTTGTGGCTGTCTTAACCGCATCCACCGCCAGATTTATCGCGTTTCAATTGCAATTGGATCTTGGCTTGGAAATCGAGTTTTTCGTATTCAATCGGGTTGGGTGAGCAGGATTCGTACTTGCTGCCTAAAGCGACAGGGAAAATATAGCCCAATTCGTCGTCACCAGCATTCGGCTTGGGTTGAACCGCGAGGGTCTTATCCTCTTTGCCGAAGAATGCGATCCAGTTATTGACTCCACCTTCGAGGATGTACACATTCGTCACAGCAGAGGCGGAGAGGAATTTCCACGCTTCAACAGCGGCAGTTTCATCGTTACTCATCACGATAAAGACAGTATTTGCAGGCGGCTCAGTGAGCAGCACAGGGACAACTTCTGCCAGTCTATCCACCGGCACGTTGACCGCATCTTCGATGTGATAGAGGTTGAAATCAGCTTCACTGCGCACATCGAGATAGACCGGGTTCATCGCCTGATTGTATTTTGCCTTGAATGCTTCTGCCGGTGAGATGAAGACGAGGCGATTTTCAAGCATTTGGTCTGCGGTGTAGGTGTAGGTGTTGACGATAGGATCCGCGTTCAGTTGCTCGATTGTTTCAGTACGGGTGAATTTGAGAGCGTTGTATTTATCTTCAAGAGAGGGGGAGCCGATGAGAACAACGGCGACCGCAGCGGCAAAGAGAGCACCAGCCCCGGCAATGCGGAGTTTGGGTTCTTTGCTCAGATCCTTTTTACCGAAGATGCGTTCGAGTTGTTCTGCGCCCCAGAACATGAAGAGCGCCATCAAAACAACGAGCAGGACGACCACACCAAGCGGCAGATTGAAGACCTGATCAAGGGTGACCCGACCAAAATAACCAGAGTAGGTGTACCAGTTATCGAAGAGGGCTTCTGTTTCACCAAAAAGGAAGGCGCCAACAAAACCGCCAAGCATGAAGAACATACCATCGATCTTGCCAGTGGAGGCAGAGGCAAGCGAGGTAGTGGGGCAGAAGCCGCCGATGATGAAACCAACACCCATGATCAAACCGCCGAGGATGCCAGAGGAAAGATAAGTGGGGTTGACCCAAACTTGATTGAAGTTCAAGATGCCCAAGCCAACTGCACCAAAGAGCAAGACCATGGCTGTGACGATGGCAGTGAACATTACTTTGAGAACGGTCATTTCGGTGAAGTAGAACTGTGCCGCAAGTTTGCGTGAGTCACCGAAGCCGGACATTTCGAGGGTAAAGCCGAAAGCAAAGCCGATCAAACCAAAGACCACATAGGTCCACGGGTTGGCGGCACTGACGGATACAAATTCAGGGAGAGGGAAGTTCATGATGATTCTCCTTAATTCCACAACTTACGGACAAAATATGCCAACCCATACGCACCGCCGAAGATGGCAAACATCACCACCCACGAACCCGCAGAGAGAGTCGTGCCGCCTGTCAGCGCCTGCCCGGAGGTACATCCACGAGCCATGCGCGCGCCATAGAGGAAGATCACGCCGCCGAGGAATGCCATCAGCCAGCGAGTGCGGTCTGAGATCTGTGGACCTTTTGTCGTTTCAAATTTCAGACGTCCACTGAATAAGCCGGATGTAAATCCGCCGAGCAGCGCGCCGATATACACAGGCACGATCCAGTCATCAAGCGGATTTTTATCGCCGCCTGCCAATTTGAGAAGATATGGAGTGCGGTCAACGTGCTCGGGGGCGAACACGTCGGTCACAGCAGTGACGAAGCGGCTGGTCGCACCAGAAGAGCCCAATCCATTGCCGGTCAGTAAGAGAGCAAGGAAGAGCACGATTCCCAACACCATGCCGCCAAAGTACGGATGAACAAATGGCTTTGGTGTATTGGGAAACAGCGGTTTTTTAGTTTGTGCGGTCATCTAAAACTCCTTTTTAGTAAAGCCGGAAAGAAATCTGTGATGCGTAATTGCGAACTTCACAAATTACGCATCACGCTTCACGATTTACTTTTTTCCTTTCTTAGTTTCCTTCTTTTCCACAGGGTGCGGCTCATGCACTTCCACTTCTTCATAGCCGGTGATCATGGCGCGAGTCGCTTCCAGCGGAGTTGCGCCGGTGGTGGTCATATACACATGCACAAGAATGAAGGTGGCGAACAACCACGCAACCAGCGAATGGAACGGAGCAAGGAAGGGCAATCCGCCAAGGGCATTGGCAAAGGTCGGGAATTTCTGCACGCCCCACATCAATGCGCCGGTGACCATTTGCAGCGGCAGCAACACATTGAGAATACCGAAGTACGTAAAGTGTTGAATGGGGTTCATGCGGCGGGTTGGCGTCTTCTCGAACGGATGTGGCTCGCCCTTGAAAATTCCAGAGATGTAATATTTCGCTTGCACCATTGCATCATCGAAGAAACCGTATGGGCGCGGAATATATTCCTGCATGCGGTCAGTAGCGATGTGATAGAAGACCGAGAGCAGGGCATTCACCACCAGCACCACAGCAACCACATTGTGAACGGTCACCATGCCGCGGAAGGAGAATGCACCGAAGATATCGGGTCTATGAATGATCAACCCTGTGAAGAGGAGGATGACGATCGCAGAGGTCTGGAGCCAGTGCCAGAAGCGGCGATATGCGTCATACATGTACACACGCTCGGTTCGCGCCGGACCTTTAGCCTGTTTACGCCCTGCGAGGTATCTCAGCGTTCCATGCCCAAGCACACCTAAAAGCGACCCGGCGAATGCCAAAGCGCCGAACCAATCGATCCAATTCACGCGGCTGGAGCCGAAGACATACATACCATCATTGGCAGGGACGGGTTGATAATACAACGCGCCGTCTTCGCCTTTGACGATTTCGCCAGTGCTGTTGACATTATTATCGGTATCAAAGGCAGGCATAACAGGGGCGCTATCTGCCAGTTTGATGGATTGCGAAATGCGCGAGTCAGCATCGTGGCAGGTTTTGCAGTCATTGACAGCGTACTCGCCTTTGGTCACATTATGGTTGATGCTATATGGCTGCACCATACCTTCCATGCGGACGTTGTTCAGTTCAAGCGTGGTGAGCTTTGCTTCGACAGCTTCCTCTTTAGCGGAAGAATTAATGGTAAGTTCACTATTGCTCAACTTGCCGTCGCCATTCTCATCGAAGGCAGTCACGATATCAGCGGCGTAGCTGCCGTTTTCTAGGAATGCCGCTTCGAGGTCCATTTGGCGGACTGGGCGAGTGTTGCCATTGGCATCGTCGTAAACCCAGTAGAAGGAGGTGATCAGGTTATAGGGTGTGAGCAATTGTTGCCCGTCAATATTTGTGCGGTTTAGGAGCACAGGTTCGTAGCCAGTGACGAGCGAGGTTACTTCATTGGGTGTACCTTCGATACCGCGGCAGGTTTCTACGGCAGTTCCATCGGTGGTGACCACGGTCCAATCGTAGGTTTGGATGGCGGGAGCGTACATCTGCGGGATATGGCAGGTTTCGCAGGCAACAGCATCCATGTGGGTTTCGATGTAAGGCAGCCAATCGGCATGACCCTTGTTCGCGTCGTGACAGTTCTCGCAGCGGCGCATTGTGCCTTTGTAATCAGGCGCAAGATTGAATTGTGCGCTTTGTCCGCGGGCGAAGTTGTGGTCGGGGCGTTCGAGGTATTCGCCAATTTCCAACGAGCGCGGGTCATAGACCAGATGCTCGGGGTTATTGGCTTGAATCTCGCTCAAATGTGAGGGATTGTTGAGCGCGTAGTGACAGTCGGTGCATTGCAACTGACGTTCAGCATGGATATCCCATGAACGGTCGAGTTCGTTCTTGTTGCTGAGGTTCACGCCCGAGTCGTTGATGCGTTGCGCAGAGACAACCTGACCCGTAGTTGCGGTTTGTGGGTAATCCAGATCGCAAGCGGTGAAGGTCAACGGGTCTTCGGTAGCATGGACTTCTCCATGACAGGCGGCGCAGTTTGCGTTGGTTGGGTCTTGAATGCCCAACTGATTATCTTGCAATTCACCATTTTCATTGAAGGCTTCAGGGTTATAAGACCAGGCTCCATCAGCTTTGGTTACGATGTTGAGTCCAAGCAAGGTGGCGGTGTTGGCATTGCCAAATTCACCAGCTTGGATCGCTTCTACACGTGCTTCGTTGTTAGGCGTTTCGAGGTGGCAGAGGAAGCAGTTCATTTCCATCGTGCCAGATTGATCCCAGTTCCAAGCCGTAACGCTGCCATCTTCGTTCAAGATCGCAGTTTCGGGGTTGGCTTTGTTCGGGCTGAGGGAGGTGAGGTCTTTTCCATCGCGAGAGGTGTCTGCAGGTCCGCCGCCGACGACGCGAGCGCCGTTGAGCATCAGCCATTCGGCGGTGCTCAGGTCGAGGCGTTCATCGTTGGAAGTGGAAAGGAAGCGATAGGTCATCGGGTCCCATTCACCAAAGAGACCATTGCTCAGGTCGAGGGTTTCACTGCGGTTGACATATTCGCTCAGACCGAGGTCGGAATGGAAGGCGTGCGATGCAATGAATTCTGTATCATGGCATTGTCCGCAGGTCTTCATGGTGGAAATAGCACCATTGCTTTCGAGGACGTTCACGCCGTTCGCATCGAGCAGGGCAAAGTCTGGGTGAATGACCGAAGCTTGTTGGGGCAGATCCGCTTTGGGCGCGGCAAGAGCCGCATTGATCCCAAAGGCGAGTGCGAGAATGGCTAATCCGATCAGTGTAATGAGAGTGTGTTTTTTCATGGCTTATCTCCCACCCCAATCGATTGGGTCGCCGGGGTAACCGAGGGCTTCCCAATCCATGCGTCCATTTTCGCCATGGCAGGAGTCACATTGCAGTGCCTGGTCGGCGGGTTGCACCATGTGGGTTGTGGGCCAGTACATGTAGGTTTCAGTGAAGTCGTATTCACCGCTGTAATCAAGACCGGTGATGGGTGCGGCGAGTTTGAAGGCGCTGTCCCAATCGAAGGTGGTCCAGAAGCCATCTTTGCCGGAGGTGACGGGTTGTAAGAGGTAGTTGTTCTTTACATCGTACGGTTGTTTGGCGATGTGAAGTTTGAAGGGGAATATCTTGGCGGTGGGGTCTTCAATGCTGCCGGCAGGTTTGTTGATGTAGGTGATGCCATCTTCGCCGATAGGGTCGCCAAGGATGTAGCGATATTCATTGTTGCCATTGAACCAGAGGTAGGTGGGGGCGAATGCTTTATCGTAGACGAATTCACCTTTGATCTTGAGATAGGTGAAGTGATCGTCTTCGCGTCCATCCTGACCGGCTTGTGACCAATCCCAGTAGACTTTTGTGGGGTCTTCGAGTGCGAGCGCAGGGATGTGACAGGTTTGGCAGGCTACAGAAGAGAGATGGGTGTTGATGCGTTCATCTTCATGTTTTTGATCCACATGGCATTGTTCGCAAGAGACCTGTTCTTTGGGGTCAATGGTGTAGTTATCTGCAATCATACGTCCAAGAACTTGGTGATCTTCCGTCCAGTGGCAGTCAACACATTGCATGTCATTTTCGCCACCCATGTGGACGTCTAGATTTTCGGAGGGGAAGTAAAGGCTTTCATCGAGATCGCCGTGTTTGACGCCATTACCGCCGCCACCATCAAAGTGACATTTTCCGCAGTTTTCGCGTGTTGGTGTGCGAACGGACTGTGCTGCAGAGAGCAGGTCGATGCCTTCGGCTGGGTTGCCAAAGGTACCTTTGCCATATGTACCAGGGTCGGCGTGGCAGGCGAGGCAGTCCACATTTTCAGGGTTCGATTTTTGTGCTTCGCGCCCTTCTTCCCAGCCATAACCGGCATGGCAGGACATGCATTTATTTTCATTGCCCTGTGTGCCAATACAGAAATTATTGATCTGATTGGCTTTGCCGATGGTGACGGGGTCATCACGCCAGGGGACATCGAATTCTTTTGATTCCCATGTCCAGTGGGTGGTTGCCATCATTTCTGTTGCTGCATCTTCATGGCATTCGAGACAAGCACGGGTCACTTCTTGCCCGGTCTTAAATTCACCCTGAACGATGTCTGTATGGTCCACATGCACAGGCTTTACGGGGATATAGGAAGCCGGGTCGTTCTTTGCTTGGGCACGAGGGAGGAAGTACAAGACAGGGACGAGGATCAGCAAAAAAATGCCGACCAATCCCAAAGTCCAGGAAGGGAAGCGTTTGTTCATAGAGACTCCTGTACGGTTTCATTGATCAGGTTCGCTTGATAAGCGAGTCGCTCGCGCATGATGCTTCGCAACAGGTCAAGTGCCTGAATAAGACGAGGGTCAGATAAACTGTAGGTGATGGTGGTTCCGTTGCGGGTGCTTTCTACAAGCCCGCGTTCGCGTAAAACTTTGAGATGGCGCGAGGTCGTTGGTTGGTTGATACCAAGCTCGCCTGCCAATTCGGTGACGTTGCGTGGCCCATCATTGAGGGTATATAAGATGAGAAGGCGCAGGGGATCTGAAAGCGCAGCACAAAAATTTGCTTCTAGTTGTGAAATTTCTTGTTTTAGGCTGGGGTTAACCATGGTTCACCTTCTTATATGCATATAAACGAATATTTACATCTGCATCATAATATTGTGACAGTTTGTACAATAGTGCAGTGTGTCATATTAAGTTTCGTTTAATGTCACATAGAATGGGGGTATAATTTTCGGCAAGTTCGAGCATTTTCAATAGAATTTTGGAGATATTTATGGAGCCTTATCAGAGAGATGCAATTTCGGTGGATGTATCTTCACGCTTGCGTGAACTACGGGAGGCGCGTGGAATTTCAATGCGTACGCTTGCTTCGCGTAGTGGGCTTTCTGCAAATGCATTGTCCATGATCGAGCGGGGGAAGACATCGCCATCGGTGAGCACCTTGTATAAGTTGGCAAATGCCTTGGGGGTTTCGATCACTGCTTTTTTTGGCACGGAAAATGAAAAGAGGCAGGTGGTTTTCCTCAAACATGATGCACGCACACGGTTGCCATTTACACGTGGTGTGTTCGAAGCCTTGGGCGGCGAGAATTTTGCAGGGCGGGTGGAACCTTTCATGTTGACGATGGAAAGTGGAGCTTCTTGTGGTCCGCATGACATAGTCCACTCGGGGCATGAATTCGTTTTTTGTCTGCGCGGTCAATTGGATTACACCGTGGAAAAAGAGACCTTCCGCCTCGAACCGGGCGATAGCTTGCTCTTCGCTTCGAAGCTTCGCCATCGCTGGAAGAACCCAGCCACTACGGTTACGAATGCACTCATCATTATTTCTGGCTTTGCAGAAGGTGAAGAACCTCACGCCATGCACTGGAAGAAATAGCTGACAGATAATGGGAAAGAAAAAACGCCACCCGCAAGGGTGGCATTTTTGACGATCAGACTATTCAACTAACTACTACGCGTACATGCCCCAATCGAGCGCGGAGGGGTCTTCCATCATGGAGAAGTCCCACATTTCCATGCCCATTTCCACGGTGACAGGCATGTTCAAGCCTTCGGTTGCTTTGGCTTTGGTCATTTCGATCATGGCCGGACCGTAAGGGCAGAAGGGGGTGGTCAAGATCATCTTGAGGCGTGCCATGCCATTTTCAACTTCAATATCGCGCACGAGACCAAGCTGGATAATGTTCATGCCAATTTCAGGGTCCACGACTTCTGAAAGAGACGCACGGGCTGGTTTGACCAGGTCTGGGTTGGTGGTGTGGATGGTCCACTGGATTTCGTTAATTGGAGATTCGCTCATAAGATCCTCTTCATTATTTTGTTTTGCCGACGGGCTGAACTACATAGGTGCAGTGCGCGCCGCCGCTAAGGATGCATTGCACCTTGTTGGCGGGAAGGGCAAGCATTTTGGAGATCAGGGTTTGGTCTACAGTGCAGACTTCAGGATGCGCCACACCGATCTGGTAATACGGGCAGGAGATTTCGTGGATCTGGTACTGTCCGTCTTTCTTTTCCCATTCCACAGTGAAGCCTTCCTGCGCCAACATTTCCTTGACGAAGTCAAGGCGTTCTTCCATACTTAGACCTTTAATGTCATTCGCATATTCATTAGCAAGGTCTTCTGCGATCTGCCCAAATAACTTGCTGACCATTGGTCCGGGGATGCTTTCCTTCATCTGTGAGATGAGGCGTGTAGTCAGACGCAGATAGCGGGTGGGGAAACGCTCCATGCCCTCATCGGTCAACACATAGACCAGGCGCGGACGCCCAACCCCATGCCGTTCTTCCTGCGACTCGACCAGTCCCTCCATTTGAAGGTTGGTGAGGTGATGTCGCACCGAAATCGGGTTGATGCCGACAGCCTCTGCCAAGTCATTGATGGTGGATTTGGGTTTTTTCAGTAAGGTTTGTAAAATCTTGTCTCGCGTAGATTTCATACAGGGCAGTATAACTGCCCTGTATACTCTTGTCAATATTCTAGATAAATATCATAAAAATTATTAAGGCTTATCGAGGGGTGAATAGGAAGGGGACCGACCATGTGCTCCAATTTCCGGCTGCATCGCTGACTCGCACTCTCCAATAATAAGGTCTAGACAGCAGATTTTTAGCTTGAAGTGTAGTCTTACTGGTAGTGGCGGAAAATTCGGGGCTGGAGAAATCGGCATTGTTGTCAATTTCTAGTTGGTACTTTACCGCTCCACTCACAGCGGACCATTTGAACCACGGACGTCTCACTGTTGCAGAACCATTGCTTGGGCTGAGGAGTATTGGTGCGGGGAAGGGAGTAGAGTCCACTATGAATGAAATCGTTTTGCTGAATTTCCCAGGGTTGAGTGCTGCATTGTATGCACGGACGCGGGCGTAATACATCCCATCGGTAAGCGGGGTTGTAGGAATAAATCTTGTTTCTGTGGTTGTTTGAGCGAACACAACCTGCGAAAAGTTGCTATCGCGAGCGACAAAGACCTCGTAGGCTTGAGCACTCCACACCGACGACCATGTGAATGGAAAAAGCGGATCGCTCGTTACCCCATTTGGTATGGAATTCAACGCTGGTGCTGAAAAATCTACGGTTGTTTTCGCAATGTTGAAACTTTCACCATTAAACGAACCATTTACGATTCGATTCCCTGCATGGTCTGTGATGTTGCCGTTGTCGAGCAGATCCAACCGAATTGTGCCAGACCCAGCTCCTGTAACAACCTTGACCCAATAGAACGGGTCAGCAATTTGCATCTCCAGCACGGTTGCTTTTACAACATTGGAACTTGTTATGATGAAGTCACTAACTTCCAAACCGATGACCGGCTCGGAGAATGTGACAATGAAATCTGCTGTTGGGTTGATTGCCGGGTTCCCACTAGCGCGGACGATCGAAGTCACTTGCGGTGGGGTTCGGTCAATGACATAGGCTTCACCGTTGATGAAGTTCGCATTGCCAACCCCATTTCCGCCAAGGCTGATTCCTTGCGTATTGCGGATGCTGTCGTCATCTATCAGTTGAAGTTTTAGCTCTCCTTCAACTGTCCCAGCATTAACCGAGATGACGTAAAAGGGATTCGAAATTCTGATATTTGTGATGACAGCTCCATTAGTGAGCATAAAGTCGCTTGTGTCAACTCCGTCCACGGGTTCAGAAAACGTGACGATGAAATCTACACTTGCCGCGTTTGTCGGGTTGGCGCTGGCTCGGATGATAGAAGTCGCGATGGGGGTATCGATGGCGATGTTGAAAACGCCCCCAATGAAATTTCCATTGCTTGCACCCGCACCGCCCAAAGAGTTACCGACACTATCCATGATGCTGTCGTTGTCGTTCATATCCAGCCGGATGCTGTCACTACCCGGTTGCAAAGCGATGGATACAAGATACTGATTCCCCGCGCCAGAGATATTTGTGATCGTTGCACCGTTGATCGTGAACAGGGAGAAATCGCCTCCATCCACGCCGGTCACTGGTTCTGAAAAACTGACAGCGTATTCCACGCTGGAAGCGTTTGGCTGGCTCATGGGGGTAATGGACGTCACCACAGGTGATGTTCGGTCAACAGAATACGTTCCTCCGTTGATGAAGCCGGAGTTGGTCAGGTTGCCTGCCATATCCAAGACGGTGTCGTTATCTATAAAGTCGAGCCGGATATTATCGTTGCCGTTCCCTGTGTTGACAGAGATCAAATAACTTGCACCTGAACCGGTTAGGTTTGAAATTGCAGCGCCATTTGAGGTGACAAGGGTGAAGTCACCAACGTCCATGCCGGAGACGGGTTCAGAGAATGTGACGGAGAAATCTACGACTGCCGCATTGGTGGGATTGGGGCTTACTGGAGAAATGGAAAGCACAGATGGAGAAGTTCTGTCGATGGAGTAGGACTCGCCTGCGAAATTTCCGTTCGCAGCGCCAGATCCGCCCAAGGGGATGCCAAGGCTGCTTAAGATGGAGTCGTTGTCGGCTAGGTCGAGCCGCAGATTTCCATCCCCGCTGCCTGTATTGACGGAGACGGTATAGGCGTTACCACTTCCGCTGATATTTGCGATGCTCGCGCCTGCAAGGTTCGTAGTGAGCATGAAGTCAGAGGCATCCACACCGGTAACTGCTTCTGAAAAGTTAACTTGGAAATTTACTGTACCCAGATTGGTCGGGTCGGCGTTGAGGCGGGCGATCGAAGAGACAGTAGGTGTACTGCCGCCGATGGTGTATTCATCTACAAGAAGACCTGCGCGTGAATACATTTGAAACTTCATGTATGCGCTGGTGGCTTCCACGCGCATCGCTCCGAAATCTTGGTTGTACCGCACCTGACTTTCCGGCAAGATGTCGTTGAAGTTATAGATCTCTGCGCCGCCGATGCCATTCACAAAATATGGAATACCGTTGACCAGCAGACGTTCATAAACATGGTCATGCCCGCTCATTACAACATCTGCCCCCCAATCTTTGAACGGCCAACGCATATATTCAGTGGAACCATGCCGCCCAGATGAATAAGCGGCATGATGGAAGACCACCACATTGAATGGCGAAGTGGAAACAGGCATGGTCTTGCGCAACCAACGTGCCTGCGCAGAGTCGGATGTCACGCCATCGGGTTCGTTGCGGTCACTATCCAAAACAAAAAAGTGGACAGGACCTTGAACGAAGTCATAATATGTGACCGGATTGTAGTAACCGAAGAAATCAAAATAAGCTTTGGCGCCGGTTGTCCAATCGTGGTTTCCTAGTGAAGGATAAAAACGCCGGGTGGGGGAACCGCTGCCATACTTCCCTTTGTACTTGAAAATATATTCGTGGAAATACTGCCCTATATTGTCGTCTATGCTCCAAGCGGCGCCGTCTGGGTAGTTGTTATCTCCCAGTGTGACAATAAAATCAGGGTTCCAACTTTTGATGAGGTTGGATACGTCCAAAAGTGGCTGCCCGGCTTGCCCGTAATCACCGATGACAGCGAATACGATCCGGTCACTTTGCGCGTGGACCGAATTCGTATGGCTTGTGAAGATCGTTGAAAGAACCAGTAAACCAATCAACGCAAATTTTATTGTTTTGAGTTTCATGATGAATCTCCTGCTCATGCGACGACGTATTGTCATTATATTTTTCACCTAACATTCTCCCCCGGCTGGCATGAATTTAATATGCTTTTATTCCTGATGTAAAATGGAAGCCATCATGAAACGAGTTTTTTATCTATTAATTGCCATATTGGTCGCTTCTTGTAATTTACCGGCGTCTGAAAACACCCCTGTTTCACTTCCAACAATAACTGAAACGTTGGTTTTACCAACAGAAACGGCTTCTCCGTTACCAACAGCGCCAGAAATTGTTATCCCCCCAACTTTAACTTCTACTCCAATTCCTTGTGATCCTTTGGCTACTGATTATTGTATTGGGTCGGGTCATTTCCTTTTTCAACGCCCGATTCATCTGCCAGATAACGAAACCATCGATCTAACCTATGCCTACGCCTCCACCTCAAACGGAAAACGTGACCCGCATCATGGCGTGGAGTATCAAAATCCTTTCGGTACTTCTGTGTTTGCGGCTGGAGATGGCATAGTGGTATTTGCCGGTGAAGACAAGACCATAAAATTCAGCCCATGGACGAATTTTTATGGCAACGTTATTATCATTCAGCATGGTAGTGAGATGTACACTCTATATGCACATCTGTCAGAGATATTGGTGCAGGCTGGGGTCGAAGTAAAAGCCGGAGCCGAGATCGGAAAGGTCGGGCAGACAGGTGGAGCAACGGGCAGTCATCTCCACTTCGAGGTCCGCAAGGGAGGCGATTACACCGAGTATTTTTCTACGGAAAACCCCGAGTTGTGGACAATCCCACCGCGTGGAACAGGTGCCATATCCATCACATTGCTGACGAACGAGACCCGCAATTATGAACTTCCCATTGTCGTGACCCGTTTTGCCGAAGGAAGTGATGACATCTTATTCACGTATTACATCACAACCTACACAAAGGGATTTGAGCACAACACCGAGGATGCCAGTTTGAGCGCACTCCCGCCCGGACGATATAAGGTCGCATTCACAGGTCCAACAGGGCTTAAGGAACGTACAGTTTTTGTAGAAGAAGGGAATTTAACCGAGATCGTTTTTGATTTACGATAAACAAAAAAGCGCACCCATATCGGATGCGCTTTTTTGTTACGTAATTTATTACACGGGGACGGGGGGAACCATCAAGAAGAATACGAGAATACCCGCAACAAGGGCAATGGTGCCGAGCAAGGAGAAGAAAAAGCGCATGTTGCTTTCTGCGCCGAGCAAAGACGCCCAAGCCACAAACGCCAAGCCGAGGGCCGCAACCAACATCACCAGTTGGAGTTGGTCACCGCGCTCATCAAATTGGGAGCCGGTTTCGAAATTGACATCGGAGCTGTCCCAATAGGTGTAGGCATCTGCATACATGGCGTCATAGTACTCTTCATCCCAAACTCCCTGATCGCGATCAAAGGCAGCCTGAAGAGCTTCAGAGAAGTTTTCCTGGTAGTAATCTGCGATGTCTTGGCGGTCAGTACCTTCGTTGATGTACCAGTTGTCAAAATAGTTGTAATCCTGAGTAATATCCTGATTGGCGCGCAAATATTCGGCGTTGCCGTCATTCAAGTCTTTCATACCCTTGATCTCGAACTCATTCTGCTTCGAGTCAGCCATCGCGCCTTCATAGCTCACATAGGCGGTGAACACAGAAAGAACGGCGATCATGGTCCCCAAAAAGATTTCGTTGGCAAAAAATTTCTTCATCTTTCTCTCCTTTTAAGTTTTTTGTATGACCTGCAAGCGCAGGATTATATACGGGAAATATAAAAAATGTATTTGCAGTTTTGTTGTAAAAACAGACCCTCGAA
>Ga0209066_10003645_pt1 | contig 17406 bp, 17 predicted proteins | sample All_14_2_FD_187198 | JGI IMG/M metagenome (GOLD analysis project Ga0209066, IMG submission 187198) | Freshwater microbial communities in response to fracking from Pennsylvania, USA - Allegheny Zone_MetaG_DW_15 (SPAdes) (version 2) ... | reverse complement strand
CGATCATGGGGCGGCCTGGCGTGCCAACGTGCAGCAACTGGCCGAGGCGATGATCGATGGCATGCAGCGCAACAGCGCGGGTGGACATCGCGCCTACTGGGAGCTGGGCAACGAGATCTACGCCGGTCAACCAGGGCAGACCATCGGCACCTGGCTGGCGGCCAATCAACTGCCCTATCCGCATCCGAACTCCAACTACAACGACAATCCGACGCATGTCGAAAGAGCCAATGATCGCGGCATCATCGGCTATCAGATCGAGTATCAGATGGCCTTGGCCATCGAGGCCATCCTTGCGGCCAATGCCGATGCGCCGGAAGCCTTTCGCGTGCCGATCATGGGCCCGGCAGCGACCGTCAGCAGCGTCAACGGCGGCTGGCTTCAAGCTCTGCTGGACTACCAGATCGTGGGCTACGAAGTCGAACTGGATGGAAATGGTCAGAGTTTCGTCAACTACAGCAAACCACTGGCCGCGAGCCTTGCCGGACAACGCTTTGGCGACCTGCTGGACCTGCTAAACGTGCATTACGTGATCAATGCCGACGGCGAAACGATCAACACGGTCTGGAATACCTGGCTGGATGGCAGCAACGCTGCACAAGGCGTCTTCCACACCGAAGAAGGCGGCATTCGTGCGGCGTCGGAAGGCCGTGGCGGACTGGCCGCGATGAGCAGTTTCCCGCGCATCATGGATGTCTGGCTGTCGCGCGGGCTGGGGCCCGCACAGGCGCGCAGCATTTTCTACTCCAGCGGCGAAGGCCCGGTCGGCACGCGCGGCGTCGATGCGATGAACGCGCTGCATGCCTTCCTGCCTGCCAACAGCACCATTCTGCGACGCAAAGCCGGTTTGCTCAGTCACCCCAGTGTCGCCATCGAAAGCTATGCCTTCGAGGCCGCCAACGGCAACCAGCGCACCTTGTTCGTGCTGCCTGCTGCCAACGGCGCGGCCAGTCTGGAACACATCGACATGCAGGCCGATGGCTGGCACAACACCGCCGTCAGCGGCACCGTGCAGTTGTGGAGCGACAGCGCCAACGCAGTGCAAAGCGCCACCGTCACCCGTGCCGCCGACGGGCTGAGCTATCGGATCGATTTTCCGAGCGTCAACTTCACCGGCATCAACAACGAAGCGCTGGTGATCCTGCTGCAGAGCAGCGGCGAAGGCGTGCCGGTCTTTGCCGATGGCTTTGAGAGCTTGTGACCGGACAAAACGCGCTTGCATGACGCGCAGCGTCCGGCGGTCTTTTCCTGTGGGGTTCACCGCCCACGCCGCGCCACGTAGCCGCGACGCCCGCCTTCGCGGGCATGAGGCGCGCGGGAATACGCGCGGCAGGCATGGCCAATCCGTCGCGCGCACAAACCGGACGCGCACACAAGCGCAGCCCGTTCACTACTGCAAAACCGCCCTGCGGCCTATCATCGACGTCTTGTTGCCACACCAGGGAGTGCACCATGCGTCATGCTTTGCTCGTCACGTCCGTGTTGATCGGGCTGGCGGCCTGTTCCAACGACACGCCACCCGCCGACACCGCGCCAGCGCCCGCGACCCCCGCGTCGACACCCACCGCCGCCGCACACGCCTTCAGTCCGGAAGTCACTGCCGCCGACTATGCCGAGTTCACCCGCGTGCTGGCTTCGGACGAGTTGGAAGGTCGTGGTCCCGGCAGTCCCGGCGAAACCAAGACCATCGAATACCTGATCCAGCAATATCAGCGCATGGGCTTCGAGCCGGGTAACAACGGTAGCTGGATCCAGACCGTGCCGATGGTAACCACCACGACCCAGCCCGGTGCCAGCCTCACCCTGACGGTGGATGGTCAGGCACATGCGCTGGAGTTCGGCAGCCAGATGGTGCTGGGCACGCGCAACGGCGCGGCAGAGACCGCCATCAAGGACAGCGAGGTGGTCTTCGTGGGCTATGGCGTGAACGCGCCCGAGCTGGGCTGGAACGATTACGCCGGCCTGGATGTGAAAGGCAAGACGGTGGTGATGTTCATCAACGATCCGGGCTTCCACACCGGCGACGAAAGCCTGTTCGAAGGCCGTCGCATGACCTACTACGGGCGTTGGACCTACAAGTACGAAGAAGCCGCACGACAGGGCGCGGCGGCGGCCCTGATCATTCACGACGATGCCGGTGCCGCCTATCCGTGGGCGGTGGTGCAGAACGGCTGGAGCGGTCCGCAATTCGACCTGCCCGCCAGCGAGGACCCGGACCCGCGCCTGCCGATGCAGGGCTGGCTGACCGCCGAGTCGGCGCAATACCTGATCGCCAGCACCGGCAAGGATCTCGACACGCTGCGCCGCGAAGCCAGTACGCCGGGCTTCAAGCCGATCACGCTGAAGGCCAGTGTGAGCGCCAACTTCAAGAGCACGGTACGCGAAGGCAAGTCGGACAACGTCGTCGCCCTGCTGCCGGGCAGCGCGCGCGCCGATGAGGCGGTGATCTACATGGCGCACTGGGACCATCTGGGACGCACCTTCCAGGCCACCGGTGACGGCATCTTCAACGGCGCCATCGACAACGCCACCGGCGTGGCGGGCATTCTGGAACTGGCCGAGAAGTTCGCCAGCGGCCCACGTCCGCAGCGCTCGCTGCTGTTCCTGACCGTCACGATGGAGGAATCCGGCCTGCTGGGCTCGAAGTACTACGTCGCTCATCCGACCATTCCGCTCAACAAGACGGTCGGCGTGATCAACCTGGATGCGATGACGGTGCTCGGCCGAACGCGGGACTTCGAGGTGGTTGGCAAGGGCAGTTCGGAAATGGAAGACCTGCTGACACCGCTGCTGGCCGCGCAAGGTCGCACCGCGTTCGCCGAGGTCGAAGTGCAGAACGGCTACTACTTCCGCAGCGATCACTTCAATTTCGCCAAGGCGGGCGTGCCGGCACTATATGCCAAAGGCGGTCTGGACCACGTCGAGAAGGGCGCCGAATACGGCAAGGCACAGGCCGAGCGTTACACCACGCAGGACTACCACAAGCCTTCGGACGAGTTCGATCCCGCCTGGGATCTGTCCGGCGTGATCGAAGATCTGGCCGTGCTCTACGGCGTCGGCGAAACGCTGGCGAACTCCGAGCAATGGCCCAACTGGTATGCCAGCAGCGCGTTCCGCAGCAAGCGGGACGCCATGATGGCGGCTCCGGCCTCGCCCTGAGCGAGGCCTGCGTGGCGGTGGGTGCAGCTACACAGCGCACCCACCGCCATGCGGTGTCGATGCGGCCCGGTTGCGCGCGGCAGTGCATGCGCCGCGCCCGAAGCCGCGCCAACCCGACGCGCCAAATCTTCATGTGCGACGTCGAGCTTTTTCTTCGCGATGTCGGTAGGTTTGCCACCCTGAGCAACGCGCTGGCGGCATGCGCCGAATCAGCGCCCGCCCTACCACTGCGGATTCGCTCCGCAGGACACCAGGAACACCGCCCCCATGCTGCTGATGATCGACAACTACGACAGCTTCACCTACAACCTCGTGCAGTATTTCGGCGAGTTGGGTCAGGCGGTGAAGGTGATCCGCAACGACGAACTGAGCGTGGCACAGATTGCCGCGCTGAAGCCGGAGCGCATCGTGATTTCACCCGGCCCGTGCACGCCGAACGAAGCGGGTGTGTCGCTGGAGGTGCTCGCCACACTGGGCGATCAGGTGCCGATTCTTGGCGTCTGTCTCGGCCACCAGAGCATCGGTCAGGCGTTTGGCGGCAAGGTCATCCGCGCCGGTCGCATCATGCATGGCAAGACATCGCCCGTGCATCACACCGGGCACGGCGTTTTCACTGGCCTGCCCAGTCCGTTCGAAGCCACCCGCTATCACTCGCTGGTGGTTGAGCAATCCAGCCTGCCGGACTGTCTGGAAGTGACCGCGTGGACCGAGAACGCCGACGGCAGTCGCGAGGAAATCATGGGCCTGCGCCATCGCACGCTGCCGGTGCAGGGCGTGCAGTTTCATCCCGAATCGATCCTGACCCAGCACGGCCACGCCATGCTGCAGAACTTCCTGAGCACTTGAGCGCATGAGCACACGCGAACTCCACATCACGCCGCAGCAAGCACTGCAACGGACCATCGAGCATCGGGAAATCTTCCACGACGAGATGATTTCGTTGATGCGGCAGATCATGCGCGGCGAGGTCTCGCCGGTCATGACGGCGGCCATCCTCACCGGCCTGCGGGTGAAGAAGGAAACCATCGGCGAAATCGCCGGTGCCGCCAGCGTGATGCGCGAACTCGCAGCCAAGGTGGAGGTGGCACCACACCCGCATTTCGTCGAGTGATGCGCGAACTGGCAGCCAAGGTGGAGGTCCCACCACACCCGCATTTCGTCGACATCGTCGGGACCGGCGGCGATGGCGCGCACAGCTTCAACATCTCGACCGCCTCGATGTTCGTGGTCGCCGCCGCCGGCGGGCGTGTGGCCAAACACGGCAATCGCAGCGTGTCGTCGAAATCGGGCAGTGCCGACGTGTTGGAAGCGCTGGGTGCCGCCATCGATCTGCAGCCCGCGCAGGTCGCGACCTGCATCGAGCAGCTTGGCCTGGGTTTCATGTTTGCGCCGATCCACCATCCGGCGATGAAGAACGTCGCCCCGGTGCGCCGCGAGATGGGCGTGCGGACGATCTTCAACATCCTCGGACCACTGACCAATCCCGCCGATGCGCCGAACATCCTGATGGGCGTATTCCATCCCGATCTGGTCGGCATCCAGGTGCGCGCCCTGCAGCGCCTCGGCGCCCAGCATGCGCTGGTGGTGTACGGGCGCGACAGCATGGACGAAATCACGCTCGGCGCCGCCACGCTGGTGGGCGAGCTGAAGGACGGCGTGGTGCGCGAATACGAGATCGAGCCCGAGGACTTCGGCCTCAGCATGGCCTCCTCACGCAATCTGCAGGTCGCCAATGCCGACGAGTCCAAGGCGCGCGTGCTGGAAGTGCTGAACGACCAGCCCGGTGTGGCCCGCGACATCGTCGCGCTCAACGCGGGTGCCGCGCTGTATGCCGCCAATGTCGCGGACTCGATCCAGAGCGGCATGCAACTGGCCCTGTCCGCCCTGCGCAATGGGGATGCGCTGCGCAAGCTGCAGGATTTCGTGCGCCTGACCCAGCAACTGCGCGGCGACACACACTGACCGCGCGCTCCGACTTGTCGCAGCGCCCGCTTCACGGCAACCTTGCCATCAATTTTTCATAGCCAAGTGAGTCATGCCCGACATCCTGCACCGCATTCTTGCGCGCAAGCGCGAAGAGATCGCCGAGCGCGCCGAACAACGCCCGCAAGCCGCGCTGGAGCGTGCCGCCAAGGCCGCGTCGGCCGCGCGCGGCTTTCATGCCCACATGGTGAAACGCATCAAGGACGGCGATGCGGCGGTGATCGCCGAAATCAAGAAGGCCAGCCCCAGCAAGGGCGTGATTCGCCCGGATTTTTCCCCCGCCGACATCGCCCGCAGCTATGAGCGCGGCGGTGCGACCTGCCTGTCGGTGCTCACCGACGTGGACTTCTTCCACGGCTGCGACGAGTACCTGGTCGAAGCCCGCGCGGCCTGCACGCTGCCGGTATTGCGCAAGGACTTCACCGTCGATCCGTATCAGGTGTTCGAAGCGCGCGCATTGGGCGCGGACTGCATCCTGCTGATCGTCGCCGCGCTCGACGATGCGGCCCTGCGCGAGCTGTGTTCGCTCGGCAATCAGGTGGGTCTGGACGTGCTGGTGGAAGTGCACGACGGCGAGGAACTGGAACGCGCATTGAAATTGCCGACCAAGCTCATCGGCATCAACAACCGCAATCTGCGTGACTTCCACACCTCGCTCGACACCACGCTCGACCTGATCCCCGCCGTGCCCAAAGATCGCCTGTTGGTCACCGAAAGCGGCATCCGCAATGAAGACGATGTACTGACCCTGCGCGCCGAAGGTGTGCACGCATTTCTGGTCGGCGAAACCTTCATGCGCGCCGACGACCCCGGTGCCGAACTGGAACGTTTGTTTGGTTGATTCCCGCGCCGTTCCCGTCATCGTCTTCGATTTCGACAAGACGATCTTCGCGGGCGACATCGGCTTTGAAATCACCCGCTGGCGCATCCTGCGCTCGCCATGGCGCTGCGCCCTGGGACTATTGCTGTTGCCGATCTATGCGCCCTTGTTCCTGCATGCGCGCAGCCTGCGATGGGGAATTGGCTTCGCCTACTGGCTGAGCACGGTGGCGGCCAGCGATGACGCGACACAAGCTTTCTTCGCCAAGCACGGCCCGTCCTTACGCAAACGCCTGTTTCCACAAGCCTTGCGGGCCCTTCGCGAGGCACAGACGCAACCGGCACGCGTCGTCATCGCCACCGGCGCGATGCCTGAACTGGTTCGCGCCCTGTTGCAGCCCGTTCTGCCCCGACTGCCCGAGATTGTCGGCAGCACCACGCGCCGTTTCGGCGGTGGTCGCTTGCTTGCCCGTCACTGTCATCGCAGCGAAAAACTGCGCAGGCTGCGCGAAGCCGGATTCGCCCCGCCCTACGCGGTCGCCTACAGCGACAGCCTGGCCGACACACCCCTGTTTGCCGCCGCACAACGCGTCGTTCTGGTCAACGCCAACGACACCCAGGCAAACACACTGCAGCAACGTTTGGGCCGCCCCATCGAGCGGGTGCGCTGGTCAATGGATGAGACTGTGCAGGAACACCACTGAGCACCGCCCATCCTGCGTGAGATCGCGGCGCGATGAAGGCGGGAAGCAAGACAGAATGGAGCGGGTGAAGGGAATCGAACCCTCGTCGTAAGCTTGGGAAGCTTCTGCTCTACCATTGAGCTACACCCGCCGCACCAGAATAGTCGCAGCGTGAGGCTTGCGCAACGCGAGGCACGCCACGGACAAGGATTCATCACACCATGCAGATCATGCTCAACGGCAAACCGCAAATCGTCGACGACACCAGCAGCATTGCGGATCTCCTCGCCCAACTCGGCTGGACAGAACGCCGCGTCGCGGTGGAAGTGAACGCGGAAATCGTGCCGCGCGGACAGCACGCCGAATGGCGTTTGCACGACGGTGATCGCGTCGAGCTGGTCACCGCGTTGGGCGGCGGCTGAGCGCGCTGCGAGACCTCATGAATGCAGGGCGCTTCGCTCATGCATGGGTGATGCAGTGCGGTCAAATCGGGCGATAATTCGCCCATGAACAGCCAACCCGCTCCGTCCGACCTGCTGCGCATTGGTCAGCGCACCTTCCAGTCCCGCCTGCTGACAGGCACCGGCAAGTTTCGCGATTTCGAGGAAACGCGTCTGGCGACCGAAGCAGCGGGTGCGGAGATCGTCACCGTCGCCATTCGTCGCACCAATATCGGCCAGAACGCCGGTGAGCCGAATTTGCTGGATGTGCTGCCGCCGGAGCGCTACACGCTGCTGCCCAACACGGCAGGCTGTTACAGCGCGGAGGATGCGGTGCGCACCTGTCGTCTGGCCCGCGAGTTGCTGGATGGACACGCGCTGGTGAAGCTCGAAGTGCTGGGCGATCCGAAAACCCTGTTCCCGGATGTGCTGCAAACCCTGCGCGCCGCGGAGACCTTGGTCGCAGAGGGTTTCGAGGTCATGGTCTACACCAGTGACGACCCGATTGTGGCGCGCCAACTGGAGCAGATCGGCTGCGTCGCGGTGATGCCGCTGGCCGCGCCCATCGGTTCGGGCCTCGGTATCCAGAACAAATACAACCTGCTGGAAATCATCGACGCCGCCAAGGTGCCGATCATCGTCGATGCGGGCGTGGGTACCGCGTCGGATGCAGCGATTGCGATGGAACTCGGCTGCGATGGGGTGTTGATGAATACGGCCATTGCGGGCGCGAAGTCACCTGTCTTGATGGCTCGGGCAATGCGCAAGGCGGTGGAGGCAGGTCGTGAAGCCTTTTTGGCCGGACGCATTCCGCGCAAACGCTACGCCAGTGCTTCCTCACCCGTTGATGGGCTGTTCTTTTGATGGCGCCCGACCGCGTTACCGACCCCGGTATCGAAGCGCAGGCTCCTAGGCCGATCCGGAGTTTCGTGCGTCGTCAGGGGCGGTTGACCGAGGGCCAGCAACGCGCACTGGATTCGCAATGGGATCGTCTGGGACTGGACCTGCAGGGACAAGCGCGCGATCTCGATGCCCTGTTTGGCCGACAGGCCGAGCGCGTGCTGGAAATCGGCACCGGCAACGGCGAAGCGCTTGTCTGGGCCGCCGAACACGCACCACAACGCGACTTCATCGGGATCGAAGTTCACCAGCCGGGGGTCGGTCGTCTACTGGCCAGCCTGGCGGCGAAACAACTGGTCAACGCGCGCGTCTACTGCGCCGATGCGGTGGAGGTTCTCACGCAGGACATCGCCGATCAGGCTTTGGACGAAGTGCGGATCTACTTTCCCGATCCCTGGCACAAAAAGCGTCACCACAAGCGGCGTTTGATTCAGGCCGCCTTCGTGGAACTGCTCTGCCACAAACTGAAGCCCGGCGGGCTGCTGCATCTGGCGACGGACTGGGCACCTTATGCCGAACACATGTGGGACGTGCTGGAGGCGCAGAGCCTGCTTGCCAACGTGAACGGACCACGCGGTCACTCACCGCGACCCGCCTGGCGTCCCGAAACCCATTTCGAACGGCGTGGTCAGCGTCTGGGTCACGGCGTCTGGGATTTGCTGTACCGTCGCAAGGACTGATCGCCACGCGCCGCGCTGGGCGCTCCCTCTCATCGCCACTGGAGTTCGGCCACACGACGGCCACCGGACATGGAATTCGATACGCAGGTTTCCTCCGAAGTCTGGATCGTCACCGCCCTGGTGCTGTTCACCATGGTCATGTTCGTGTGGGAACGCCTGCGCGCGGACGTCACCGCCTTGCTCGTGTTGGTGGTGCTTGGCTTGACCGGCGTGGTGCCGGTGGAACACCTGTTCGACGGCTTCTCCGGCAATGCGGTGATGAGCGTGATTGCGACCATGATCCTGGGTGCAGGACTGGATCGCACCGGCTTGTTGAACCGCGTCGCGGTGGCCTTGCTGCGCGCCGCGAAAGGTTACGAGGAGCGATTGATCCTCTACACCAGCGCGGCGGCGGGCGCGGTTTCCTCGGTCATGCAGAACCCTTCGGTCACCGCGCTGTTCCTGCCGGTGGCGGCGCGGTTGTCTTCGCGAACCGGCATCGGGCTTGGTCGCCTGCTGCTGCCGATCGCCACCTGCATCGTGCTGGGTGGCTCGCTGACCATGGTGGGTTCGTCGCCGATGATCCTGCTCAACGATTTGCTGGTGGCTGCCAATCGCAATCTGCCGTCCGGCGTTGCCTCACTCAAGCCCTTGGGCATGTTCGCGCCGCTGCCCTTCGGTCTGGCCCTGCTCGCGAGGCCCTGCTCGCGATGGGCTTGGCCTTGTTCAGAGTGTTCGGCAAGCGCTGGTTTGGCGAATCCGATGACAAGGGTGTCGCGCCGTTCCGCACCGACAGCTACTTCGCCCGCACCTACGGCATTTCGGGCGATGTTTACGAGCTCACCGTCACCGCTGACAGTCCGCTGGTGGGCATGTCCATCGGCGAGGCGGAAGTACAGCCGGGTACGCCGCTGATTCTCGCCTTGCGCAATGGCAACGAATCGCGCCTTGCGCCACCGGCCGATGAGATGATCTGGGTCGGCAGCACGCTTGGCGTGATGGGCGAACGCGACGTCGTACAAGCCTATGCAGACCGGATGAGCCTGCGTCTGCATGTCCGCATGCGCTACTTCAATGAGCTGTTCAACCCGAGTCGTGCGGGCATTTCCGAGGCAGTCGTGCCGCCGAATTCGCGCTTTATCGGCCAGGTTCTTGGCGACCTTCGCTTGCGCAAACAGCTCGGCATCAGCGTGCTGGCCGTGTATCGCGGCAGTCAGGTATTCCGCGAGGATTTGCGCAGACTGAGCATTCGCGTCGGCGACCTGCTGGTGTTTCACAGTATCTGGAGCGACCTGGCACAGGCAGCCGAAAAGCGCGATTTCGTGGTCGTGACCGACTACCCCAAGGACGAGCAGCGCCCGCACAAGCTGTGGCATGCCCTGGGCGTGTTCGTGATCTCGCTGGGCCTGGCGTTGTCGCACGAAGTCGCGGTGCCGGTCGCGTTGATGGCGGGCGTCGTGGGAATGCTGCTGACCGGCGTGCTCAACATGGATGAAGCCTACGCCGCCGTGAACTGGAAGACCGTCTTTGTGATGGCCTCACTGATTCCACTGGGTTGGGCGGTGGACTCCTCGGGCCTCGCCTCGCAGATCGCCAGCGCCTTGATGCAGGGCGGTAGCGGCTTGCCGGTATGGCTTCTGCAACTCGGCATTGCGCTGTTCACGGTCGTGCTGGGCTTGGTCGTCAGCAATGTCGGCGCTACCGTCATCATGGTGCCGATCGCGATCAACATGGCCATCTCGGTCGGCGCTCATCCGGTCGCGTTCGCAATGGTGGTGGCGCTTTCGGCCTCGAACAACTTCATCAACGCGAGCAATCCGGTGCTGTCGATGATCACCGGTCCGGCAGGCTATTCACGACGCGACCTGTTGCGCGCAGGGCTGCCGCTGACCTTGGCCTACCTGCTGGTGGTCCAGGTCATGGTCGCGCTGCTGTTCTGATCAGCGCCGCACCAACCACCAGCGAACGGCCAGCAGCATCGACAAGCCGCCACGCAAAATGATCGCCGCCCGCCAAGCCAACGCCTCCCACGCGGGTCTTCCCTGCGCATCGAAGCGCTGGAAATAGCGCAGAAACCCGCGTGTTTTCTGCAGTTCCACCCAGACCGCATTGCGCCGACTCGATGTCCCCTTCAGATGCAGTGCCCGTGCCGCATGCTGGACGTAACAGGCGTAACCCTGCTGACGCAGACGTCGACACAGATCCAGATCTTCGAAATGCAGGCGATAGCCGGTATCGAAGCCGCCCAGCGCCAAAAACACCTCGCGCCGCATCAGCATCAAGGCTCCGGACGTCGCCTCAACCTGCTCGATGCCGTCGGTGACCTCGCCCACGGCGGGATGCAGCGATTGACGACCGTCGCGCAGTGCGGCCCATAGGCGTTCGGGCGTCGGATCGAGTCGCCGCGCTTGCGCCTGCAGTCGACCATCGGCCTCAAGTAGATAGCCGCCCACCACGCCAACCCGTGGCTGTTGCGCAAACACCTGAAGCATCGCGGCAAGTGCGCCATCGTGCACGCCTGCAGTCGACCATCGGCCTCAAGTAGATAGCCGCCCACCACGCCAACCCGTGGCTGTTGCGCAAACACCTTAAGCATCGCGGCAAGTGCGCCATCGTGCAGGAAGCAATCCGGATTGACGAACAGCAGGTAGTCGCTCAAGGCCGCCGCCGCACCCTGGTTGCAGCCGACGGCGAAACCCGGATTGTCGATATTGCACCGCAGCTCGATGCGCACATTTCCAAGCCGCGTCGGCACGACGGGCGACGGATTGGAACCATTGTCGACAACAAAAATGTCTTTCAACTCGGGCTGCCGCGCCAAGGCGTGCAAGGCCTTCATCAGCACCGCATCGCTGTGGTGGGTGACGATGACCGCACTGACGCAGACACCCTGCTCGGCGAACTGACTCATGCAATCAGGCGATTGACGCGCGCCGTCTCAAACAAGCTCGGCCAGACCTGCAGTGCCGCGGCGTAGTCGCGCAGCTCGCTTTGAAACCGCTGCAGCGTCGCGGCTTCATCCAGCTCTGCTGACCAATCGGCGAAACGCAAGGGTGTGTCGGTCACCAGCGCCTTGGCATTGGCCTCGACCAGCGCACGCGCATCGGCAAGCCAATAGACCGCCGCCTGCTTGTCTTCGGCGATGGCGGACTGCAGGCGCCGCACCTCCTCGGCACGCAGGTTGGCGGTGTAGTCGTTCAACCACGTGCGGCACTGTTGTGTCGACATGGCGGCAAAGTCCTGCAACAGCGCGGCCGTACACTCAAGACGCTGCGCCGGCGACTCCGCGCAGATCGTGCCTGCGCGCTCTTGCAACAGCGCCGTCAGGACGCTTGCATAGGCAGGCTGTTTGGCCTTCGCCGCAAAGCCACGTCGATCACCGCCCGCTTCCCGCCGACGCTCGATTGTCATCGGGAACTCGAGCTGCAGACCATCGGGATACAGGCAATCCATCAAGCTGGCGAATACGGCGTCCTCGCCGCGCCCGCGTCGCGGAACCGCCGGCAATAGCGTGCCCGCATCAATGGCGGTCGGCGTGATGGCGGCGAGTGTGGACAATCCCGCCCGCTTGCTACCTTGCCACAGCTCGGGGCGGTTCAGTCCCGCCAGGTAGCTGTCTCGGGAAGCACACCAACCCTCACGTGCGGCTTTGGACATCGACATCATCCAGTCGATACCGGCCGCCGTGGTGTCTCCGCGATGACCATTCAAGGTGCTGACGATTCGCCGACCCGGCTTGAGCAGCGGCGAGCGGCTTGGCGCGAGTCCAGCCCATTCCCTCGCCTTGGGTGACCAGGGCGAAGTCGTGATCAAGGCGACGAGAGGGCGACCGCACCAGGTTGTGTGCATCGCGAGCGGATCTTCCTCAACGGCGGACCCTGCGGCGCTCGCCTCTCCCTGCACCGCAAAGGTCAACTCATCGCTCAACGCCCCGCCCATCTGGAAACCCGCGGTCCGCTGCGGATGCCAGCAGAAGTCGAGCAGGTGATCGTCGTCCAGCCAGATCGCTTGCGTGCCTGCCGACAACAGTGATGCCCAGTTCATGCCACGCCTTGCGTGCCTGCCGACAACAGTGATGCCCAGTTCATGCCACGCCCGTAATGCGCCCCCAGTTCGGGGCTTTCGGCACCATCGCGTTGCAGCAATACACCGGCTTGGATGCGCTGCTGCGAAGTCAAATCGCGCGACAACCGTTGCCAGTAGGCGTCGAGGTCGGCACGGGTGATCGAGCGAGCTTCGCACGCGCTGGCTTCGGCAAAGTGCCGAACCCGCTCGGCGTTGCTGGCCGTCACCTTCGGGTCGTCGGAATCATCCAGAATCCAGTAGCGACGGCGTGCTCGCCATCGCTGTTCGTAGTGCAACGCAGACGTCAGAAAGCGCTGCAGAGCGGCAGGTCGGTTGCAGGTCCGAATGATGACGGCACCCACCGGCGCCGCTCCAGGCAGATCGCCCTGACCGAGTTGGCGAACGTACTCCGCCACCTCGATCAACACACCGCGATTGGCCAGCGACTCAAGTACCTTGCGTACGGCCGCCTGCTGCCCACGCAGCGATTCAATGTGCTGACAGATTGTTGTGACGTGCTGATCGAGCGACTGGAACGCCCGGCACAAGTCCAACGCGTGCAGCACCTGCACCGTCATGACATGCGTACGCTGTGAAAACGTCTCACGAAACAAGGCTTCGCTGTTGCCCAGATCGTGAACCTCACCCGGCACGGTGGCGAACAATCGCAGGTCAGCAGATGCTGTGGCGGCGTTCCAGTTCAAACCGTAGTTCATCGAAGGTTTTCCAGTTCACTCAGACGCGCAAGTGCCTGATCCAGCTCAGCTTCCAATTGCTGGATGCGCGCGCCAGCGCTCATGTTCTTGCGGATTTCGTGGTAGTAGTGCGCGTACACCGATTCGCCCGCGTCACCAAACAGCGAGAGCGCCGGAAGGTCGGGAAGCGGATCGTTGCTGCACACGGCGATGTAGTAAAGCGGCGGATAGTCCAGCCCCTGCCGGACTTCGGCGTGATCGCCCACGGTCTGCCGGTCTGCACGATGAACTGACCCGATGTCCCGTCGAGCGACCACACCATCGACTGGAACGCCAACTTGTGCGCATACAGGCGAACGTGGCGGAATTCCCTCAACAACATCGCCTCGAACTCGTCGCGATACAGCTCGCGGACATGGTGCTCGTTGTTGAATCCCGTGAGGTCCGAATAGTTGTGCTTGTCGGGAGTCGACACAAGCAGTATTCCACCGGGTGCCAGCAAGCGTCGAAACCCGGCCAGCATGCTTTCCTGCGCATGCAGGTGCTCAAGCGTCTCAAAACTGCAGATCACATCGAAGGTGCCAGAAGGCATCGCCTCCAACGCCGCTACATCCGCTTGCTGAAAGGCTAGATTGGCGCGCTGCCCAGCGTATCGATTGGTTGCATGAGTGACGGCCTGAGCGCTGATGTCCAGACCCAACACCGACCCCGCAGCAGTGGCAAGAAGTGAACTCCCGTAGCCTTCACCACAGGCGGCGTCGAGTACGGTCTTACCACCAACCAGCGACAACGCAAACGCGTAGCGGTGAAAATGTTCATACCAGATCTCACGAACGCACTCTGGCGTGAAGCGCTCGCCGGTAAACTCAAGCGCCGAATTTGCATCCGTCATGCAGACAGTCTCTGCTGAGGAGTGAAGCGCCAGTTCAGACCTTGCGCCCACTCAACTGATGATAACGGGCAACGACCGCTTCGCGCCGTGCCCGCAACGGGTCGGCCATGATGAACTCGGCCACACGTCGATTGTAATCGGGATAGCGCGAGACAAGCCGCGCGAGATTCTCTCCGCCAGGCACCAAGCCCTCGGCGGAAAAGCTGACTCCGCCCTCATGCGCGACAAATGCGTTGTCACACAGGACGTTGCGCCACCCATGTCCGGCGACGCGCAGGCAGAAGTCGTTCTCCTCGCCGTAACCGCGCCCGAAGGTCGCCTGATCGAAACCACCAACCTGATCCCATGCCGCACGACGGATCGCCATGCAAAATCCCACCCCGGTGGGAAGATCAGGATAAGTCGGCGGCCCCGCGAGCAATGCGGCCTCCGCCCAAACCGCCGCATCCTCCGGCACTGGGTTCGACCGGCAGAAATCCGGGAGCGAGCATATCTCCGCGTTGTTGGACCATGGCGTCGCGGTCGCGATTCGTGGGTCACTCGCAAACGCCTCCGTCAAACGATCCAACCATCCGGGCGTGACCACGGTGTCGCTATTCAGCAGGACAACATCACCGGCGGTCTCCGTCATCGCGCAATTGACGTTTGCAACAAATCCGAAATTGACCGGGCGTCTCACGAAACGAAAAGCAGTCCCCAGGGTCCGCCCCATTGTCTCCACGAGTCCATCGAAGGGACGCCCCGGACTCGCATCATCGGCGAGCAAAATACAAATGTCGCGCGCGGAATTTGCCAAAACCGACAGCAAACATCGCTCCACCGCATCAACAGCACCATATGCCGGTACAATAACCGTAAATTGACTCATACGTTCGTAACGCCGGACGACCAACTATGCGGAATTCGTACCAGGCCTAGCTCTCTTGTTTCTCCGCGCAGGGTGATAAAGCGTTCTACCGTATCGTACATTCGAAGTCCTTCGGGATCCATGGCATGGAAGCGCAATGTGTATTGCCCCGGCAAAAGCGAAGACAAGTCGATGTGAATAACGAACTTGAACCCTTCGTCATACTCAAAAGGCTTTGCGTCGTGCATGTCTGATACCGCGCCGTAAATCGCAGTACCGTCGGCTCGAAGTATTCCCCAGCCAAGTCTCGGGGGTCGGCCATCCGGCGAGACCACGAAAACATCACATTGAGTCATTGGCTCCGAAAGCAGACTTTTTTCATCGGAAGATCCGTTGATCCGAACGCTATCCACTCTGTATTCGTTTTGGCTAACCACCCTCTCGGCCGGTTCGGACATTGCTCGGCCAAGTCGCTCGTGAAAGGCCAAGTAGTCTTGCGTTACGGAAAACACATCGCCATAAGCGTGCACTTTTCCATCCTTCAGCCAAAGCGCATGCTTGCACAACTTCTGTATGTGATACGTCGAATGTGATACCAGTAAAAGTGTACCACCGTCAGCAAGATATTCTTCGATCCATCGGATACATTTCCGTTGAAATGATTCGTCACCAACAGCGAGAACCTCATCTGTTATCAACAAATCCGGACGCAACGCGGAAATCAATGCGAAGCCCAAGCGGACAACCATTCCGGAAGAATAGTGTTTTACCGGTTGGTCAATATATTCGCCAATATCAGCGAACGCAACGATTTCTGGCACCAACTCCGTTAGTGCGTGCGCATCGATGCCATGCAACGCGGCAGAAATATAGAGATTCTCACGGCCTGTTCTTTCTTGCTCGAAACCCGCACCCAACTCGATCAAGGCCCCGATTTTGCCCTTGACTACAACCGATCCGGTTGTAGGATGCAAGAGCCCGGTTATCAGCTTGAGGAGTGTTGATTTTCCGGCGCCATTGGATCCAATGATGCCCAATGATTCACCTCGAAAGACATCGAGACTGACATCACTCAAGGTTGTTTTCCGTTCGAGCTTCACGCCCACCAGCAGCCTCAATAGCGCGGACGCTCTCTCCCGCGGGCTTGAAGCGGGCGCCCAAGCCTTAGATAGAGACTTAACCTGAACAAGAAGCTCTCTATTCAAGAAAACTCCTCAAGCTCTACGGACGTTCGCCCATACACAAACGCAGCAAGCAGGGAAGTTGCGAATATCACGATGATTGTGGGCAATATTGACTCTGCGAGCGAGCCACCCTGCACAATTATACGGTTGAGCTGAACAACTGAAGCAATTGGATTGAAAATCTGAAGACCGGCAGTCGCCGTCGGCAACGCCGAAGCAGGGTAGAATATTGGGGTCGTGAAAAACCAAAGTGTCATTACCAGCCCAACGAACTTCGTCGTATCGCGAATAAAGACGTTTACTATCGAAGCGATCAAACCTATGCATAACGCAAAGAGAAAATGCAGCACCCACAATAGTGGAAGCAAAAGCCAGTAAATAGAGACATCAACAACACCAAAGAACAGAAACAGAACCAAAACACACACAAAACCAACAAGGTGAAACGCAAAAGTCGTTAAGGAGACACCAAAAAACATCCCCAATTTAGAAAATCTGACTTTTTTTGCGATTGCGGATTTCTCCAGAAAAAGAGCAGTCCCACGCAGTACCGTTTCGGAAAACGCCAGCCACGGCCAGAATCCAAGCGCAAGAAATACCAGATAGTTTTGTGTGACCCCCGACCTCTGCTGAAACATTTCCACAAAAACGAAGTAAAACACAAGCAATTGAAGCCCCGGCAATAGAAACAGCCAAGAAAAGCCAAGAACTCCGTCAAATAGTCTTTGCCGGAGCTCTTCTTTGGCGAATATCATTGCCGAATTGAAGATACTGCGACCGCTGGAATGCATTTCAGTCACTTCGAATTCGGATTGGTCACAGCGTTGTATCGCTGACGCATACTCACGCCTTCATGATTTCACGCCGTCGTTGAATGACTCTAGCGCAACCCGTCGGGAACGGCTTCCGGCTCAAGCTCGTTTTCCGCGGCGTTTTGATAGCGCGTCCTCAGTGACTGCAACAGCGCTGGATCTGCACGTAGGTCTTGATTGCGCAATGCGTCATCAAAGTTGGCGCGCATTCGTTCGGTATATTCTTTCTTCAGTTCGTCAATGATTTGATCCTGAACTTCAGCAAACG
>Ga0209066_10003644_pt1 | contig 17408 bp, 18 predicted proteins | sample All_14_2_FD_187198 | JGI IMG/M metagenome (GOLD analysis project Ga0209066, IMG submission 187198) | Freshwater microbial communities in response to fracking from Pennsylvania, USA - Allegheny Zone_MetaG_DW_15 (SPAdes) (version 2) ... | reverse complement strand
GGGCGGGGCCGTGCTGGTGATCCCGCCGGACGCCGGTTATGGCGAGATCGTCGAGCCGATGAGCAACATCAGGGCTTAGGTCGCGCACTCATAGACGGAACGATGCGGGCAACCTCACGGCGCGACATCGGTCGAGTCCCGAGAGAAGACGAAACGAAGGTCCGACAAGGGTGGGATGCCGACGTTGAGAGCTGTGCGGTTTACTATAGTCATTGTCGGCAGCCGAACGGATGAACAACGCTACTCTTTGGGCTTTGCAGCGCCCTTCGTTGCCCGCTCCACCACGGCCTTGCCTGCGTCTGTCTGAGCCAGCCCCTCCAGCATCGCTCCGAGCGCTTGGCCGCCCCTCGCGCTGAACACGTCGGTGATGCTGTTCATACCCCCGGGCACGTCGCCGCCAGTCACGATCACCTTGATGTCGGCGGCGCTCAGAGCCTCAGCCTGGGCGACACCCACGGCCTGGCCGGCTTTGATTTGCTCCACGCGCACCAGGTAGGTCTGGTAGCCGTCATTGCCGCCAATCTCCTTGGCGAGTTCGATCTGTGTGGAGACTGGCGCCAGAAGCAGCAGCCGCTCGGCTTCGGCGCGGCTCTGGCCCTGCGCCAGCAATCCCTCGGCGTCGAGCTTCTGCTGGGCCAGCGTTCCTTGCGCGACCAACTCCAGCCGTTGACGTTCCGCCTCCGCGGCGATGACCTGCTGTTGGCGCTGCCCCTCCGCGCGGATGATCGTGACCTCGCGCTCCTGAGCAGCCTGAACCTCCGCGACCCCCTTTGCGATCTCGGCGGAGCGCGTATCGGCGACCAGCTTCACATCCATCTCACGTTCGGTGGTGTCTTTCTGAGCGACCAGAACTTCCTGCTCGGCGACCTGCTTGGCGATGCCGACCTGCTTTTCCTGCTCGGCCGTCCGCATTCCGACCTGCTGCAAAGCGTCCTGCTTGTTCACCTCGACGATGCGGTCGGCCTCGATTTCCTTGGTCTGGGCAAGCTGGCTGTTCATCGCCACGGCCTCCCGGCTCTCGCGGTCGATGCGGGATTTTTCCTTGGCCATGATGTTGGCGATGACCTGCGAATTGGCGCTATCGCGGATGTCCATGAACTCGATGTTCTTGACCGTCTCGACGCCCCACGCCTGGAGCTGGTTGTCCACCTGGGCGGTGAAGGCCTCGGCCAGGGTGGATCGGGCTTCGAGGATGTCCTCGAGCTTGTGGGTGGCCAGCACATTCCGGACGGCGCCCTGAAGGATGCCGGACAGCTGGTGTTGCAGCTCGTCGAAGTTGGCGACCTTTTCCGCCGCCGTGTCCGACTTTGCGATCCGCATGAATGCCTGCACGTCCACGCGGAACGGGAGGCGCCCGGTGTCGTAGGCTTCGTAGTCTTTCAGGTTCACGTCAAAAATGGAGACCGGGAACTTGGTCACCAGAACGCCGATCCTCGGCAGGAAGGCCGGCCACTCATAGTAGACGTTTCCGGCCGACTGACTGGCGCCGTAGCTGACGCGAGACCGCCCGCGCTGGACGATGTGAACTTCGTTGGTCGGGACCACCCGGCGCAGAACAAGCGCGATCAGGAGCCCAATGGCGAAGACGCCGAGCGCCAAGCCGCCAGCAATGAAATACATGTTTGTGTGCCCCCCGGATACTGGGCGGACTATGTCTGCTAACCCCAGGCGGCGCAACTATCGCGGGTAGCTGCGCGCCCGCCGGCTCTGCGGCTGGCGGTGGCGGCGGCAGGCGCCCAAGGCGGACATCGCGAACGGCCGGGTGGGGTCGAACCCGGCCATTGCGGCTGAGCCGGAATGCCGGCGTCGCCTCGGATGAGTACCGAACCTAGCCCGGTCGATCAGGCCGCGAACGCCCTGACCCGCTCTTCCAGTTCCTCGGCCAGCTTTCGGCCGACCGGGTGGCTGTCGTCGCGGATGTCGGCGCGGACGGCGGCCTTGATGGCGTCGATATGGGCGTCGACCAGGAACATCGGGGCGCTGTGGCGCTTGTCGTCGTCATCGATCAGCTTGCACAGCGAGCCGGCGATGCGGGTGACGATCGGGAACTCGTAGGTGGCGCCCAGGCCCTTCAGGTCGTGGGCGCGCAGGTAGAGCAGCTCCGCCGTCTCGGTCGTCAGACCGTCGGTGTGAACCCGGGCGCGGGCCTCGTCGAGCTTGGACAGCTCTTCGTTCAGCCATTGCGTGAAGTTGCCCGACAGGCTCTTGAGCGCCGCTTCCGCCTTGGCGATCGCCGCGGCGTCAATGCCGCCGAACCGACCCCCGACCTTGAGTCGCAGGACGTTCGGGGTCTGGATGACCTGAACGGACGGGTTGTCACTCACGCGCGCCTCCTGTGGCGTTTACGTCCACAGAATACCGGGCCTGTTGTTAACAACGAATGAGACGGCGGTTTCCCGTATTGCGACCGTAGGTCGCAGTCTGGCCGGATTTCAGCGTTCTCTCATCCGGCGCGTGTGTCGGCTCAGCCGCTGAACTGCTCGGTCAGCACCCGCTCGTCCAGGCTGCGGCCGGCGTCGAACATCATCGCCAGGCTGATCGAGCGGTCTTCCGAGACATGGACCTCGACCACGTCGCGCACCTCGACGTTGTCGGCCACGGCGCTGACCGGGCGCTTGTCGGCTTCCAGGACCTCGAACGTCACGCGGGCGGTGTGGGACAGCAGCGCGCCGCGCCAGCGCCGGGGGCGGAACGCGCTGATCGGGGTCAGGGCCAGCACCTTGGCGTCGATGGGGATGATCGGACCATGGGCCGACAGGTTGTAGGCCGTCGAGCCGGCGGGCGTGGCGACCATGGCGCCGTCGCAGACCAGTTCGGTCATCCGCACCTTGCCGTCGATGGAGATGCGCAGCTTGGCGGTCTGGCGAGTCTGGCGCAGCAGCGACACTTCGTTGATGGCCAGGGCGCGGTGGTTGCGGCGCTTGCTGTCCACCGCGACCATGGCCAGCGGATGGATCACCGCCCGCTCGGCGGCGGCGATCCGTTCCAGCAGGCCGTCCTCGCTGTACTCGTTCATCAGGAAGCCGAGCGAGCCGCGGTTCATGCCGTAGATCGGCTTCTGGTCGCCCAGGGTGGCGTGCAGCGTCTCCAGCATGAAGCCGTCGCCGCCCAGGGCGACGATGATCTGGGCGCTGTCGCCGGCGTCGCCATAGCGCTCGACCAGGCGCTCGCGGGCCTGCTGCGCCTCAGGCCGGTCGCTGGCGGTGAAGGTCAGGCGGCGTGTGAAGGGTTCGGCGTTGAACATCAGACCGCTTTGACGGCCTGACGGAACGCCATGCCAGCGATATCGGCCTTGAAGTGACCGAAAGCGCCGCCGGCGCGACGTTCACCCTCGTCTCCGCCGCCCGGCCGGCCGTTGTTGAGGTCGCGGACGGCCTCGAGAATGGTCGGGAAGGCCCCCCGGTCGACGCCAATGGCGGCGCAGGCCAGGGCCAGCAGCTCGGGGTGTTCGCTGTTGATGGCCCGGCGGATGTGGTCCACCTCGAAGCAGCCGAGGCGGGCGATGGCGGCCACGAACAGGCTGAGGCGCCGTTCCCGCAGCGCGCGCAACAGGTAGCTGGGCTTCAGCTGGCCGCCTTCGGCCAGCTTCTCGACCAGCTTGGCTTCCATGGACTCGCGCTCGGCGTCCTGGCGGGCCTGCATGGGCGGCATGCCGTCGACCGCGGCGTGGGCCTCGCGCACCGCCAGGGCCAGCTCGGCGTCCAGGGCGGCGGCGTCGAGCCGGAAGCGGCCGACAAGAGCGGTGCGTAGGGACTGACCGACCCACAGGTAGAGCCGCTGTGCGAGGTCGGAGGACAGGCGCGGATGGCGGGCCAGCGGCGAGCGCATGGCGGCCACCCGGCGGGAATGGTCGACCAGCTTCTCCATCGCCGAGCGGGAGATGTCGGCGGTGTCGTTGCCGGCCAGGGCGGTCAGCACCGCAGGCTCTTCCTGTTTGAGGATGGCCTCGATCACCGGCGAACTCAGCCGCCCCCGGCGGGCGATGGCGATCTGGTGGTCCAGGGTCGACTCGACCAGCAGCCGGATCAGGTCGTGGTCCTGCAGCACCGGACTGGCGGAAATCACCGGCCCGGCGATCTCGATGTCGTCCAGCGCCAGCACATTGATCAACGCCTGCGGCGCCCAGGGCGCCGGAGCGATCTTCTCGGCGAGGCGTCGGCGGATGTCGCGCTCGGCCTCCGCCACCAGCATCATGAAGACCGAACCGATCATCTCCCGCATGGCCGGCGCGTTCAGGTCGTTCAGTTCGGCCTGGGCGCAGTAGTCGACCATATCCTCGAGCAGACGCTCCCGATCCGCCGGGTGGCGGCTCTGGGCGAGCATCAGCAGGCTGTGAGGATCGATGGCGGTGGTCAAGGAACGTCCCCGGCTTCCCCGGATCGGGCGCAGCATGAGCCTGCGCCATCCCCGTGAAAACATGCTTAAACCAGACCAAAGCACAGTGGGGAGTCGAAACGTATGGGCGATCCGGTGATCGTGGCGCTTGACCAGGGGACGACCAGCACCCGGGCCATCGTGTTCGATGCGAAGGGCCAGGCCTTGGCCGAGGCCGGGCGACCGTTGCGGCAGGGCTATCCGGCCGACGGCTGGGTCGAGCACGACGCCGAGGAAATCTGGAACGCCTGTGTCGCGGTGCTGCGCGAGGCGGTGGAAAAAAGCGGTCGCGCGGCCGACGTCGTCGCTATCGGCGTGACCAACCAGCGCGAGACGGTTGCGATCTGGGACAAGGCCACCGGTCGGCCCATCGCCCCGGCCATCGTCTGGCAGGACCGCCGGACCGCCGATGCCTGCGAGCGGATGAAGAAGGCCGGGCGCGAGGAGCGGGTGACCGAGGTCACCGGCCTGCTGCTGGATCCCTACTTCTCCGCCACCAAGATCGCCTGGCTGCTGCGGGAGACGCCGGGCGCGCGGGAGAAGGCCGAGCGCGGCGAGCTGCTGGCCGGCACCATGGACAGCTGGGTGATCTGGAAGCTGACCGGCGGCAAGGTCCACGCCACCGACGCGACCAACGCCTCGCGCACGCTGCTGTTCGACATCGGCCGCCAGGAATGGTCCGAGGAGATGCTGGACCTGTTCGAGGTGCCGGCGACGATGCTGCCGACGGTGCTCGACTGCGCCGACGACTATGGCCAGGCCGACGCCGCGATCCTCGGACGGCCGGTGCCGATCCGGGGCGTGGCCGGCGACCAGCAGGCGGCGCTGATGGGGCAGGGGTGCGTGCGCCCCGGCGAGATGAAGGCCACCTACGGCACCGGCTGTTTCATGCTGCTCAACACCGGGACCAAGAAGTCGCTCAGCCGCTCGCGTCTGCTGACCACGGTGGCGGCCCGCATCGGCGGCAAGACGACCTACGCGCTGGAAGGCTCGATCTTCGTGGCCGGTGCGGCGATCCAGTGGCTGGGCGAGGAGCTTGGCCTGGCCGGCGGGCCGCAGGGCGCCGAAGCCCTGGCCCGGACTGCCAAGCCGGACCACGGCGTTGTTCTCGTGCCGGCTTTCACCGGTCTCGGCGCGCCCTGGTGGGATCCTGACGCTCGGGGTGGCATCTTCGGCCTGACCCGCGACAGCGGCCGGGCGGAGATCGCGGCGGCGGCATTCGACGCCTGCGCGCTGCAGACGCGGGACCTGATCGAGGCCATGCGGGCGGATGCGCCGCACGCCTTCCATGACGGGGCCGAGCTGCGCATCGACGGCGGGATGGCGAAGAGCGCCTGGTTCAGCCAGCGGCTGGCCGACCTGACCGGCCTGCCGGTCCAGCGGGCCAGCTACCACGAGACCACCGCCCTCGGGGCTGCGTTGTTCGCGGGGCTGGGCGCGGGCCTGTTCGCAACCCCGGAAGAGGCGGCGTCGGCCCGTCCGGACGCCGAGTCCCTGACCCCGGTCGCGGCGACCCATGAGCGCGAAACCGCCTACGCCCGATGGCTGGATGCCGTGCCGCGGGTGCGGGGGTAGGGCGCGCGGACCGCAAGGCGTCAGGCGCGCCTGCACGCCCTTCTCACAAGGGTTTCACTTGAGTTGCCCCCTGTCGTGCGTATCTGTGCCCTGAAGTCGGGGTTTCGTTAGGTGAACTTGTCCAGACGATCGCTGTTTGGCCTGTCGGCCGCGCTGTTCACCGGCGTCGCCGCACCTCTGCGCGCCTTCGCGGCGGACCGCCCGGGTGCGACCGGATCGGCGGCTCCGCCGTCCCCCGGCGTTGTGGGCGGGCGTCAGGTCACGCGCGAAATCATGGAGGCGGCGCGCATGCCGTCGCTGTCCGCCGCCGTGGTGCGCGATGGGCAGCTGGTCTGGGCCGAGGCTTTCGGCTGGGCCGACATGGAGGCCGGCACGCTCGCGACCACCGCCGGGCGCTACCGCCTGGCCAGCGTGTCCAAGGTCATCGCGGCTGCGGTGGCGGCGCGGCTGGCAGAGCGCGGCATTGTCGATCTCGACGCCCCGATCGGACAGTACCGGCCCAGCCTCCCGGCCGCGCACCAGCAGACGACGCTGCGCCAGCTGCTCGCCCACACCGGCGGCGTGCGGCACTACGTCGGCAGCGACTACGATCCACGCCGGCCCGGCGGCGCCATAGACCAGCGGACCTACCGCAACACCGACGAGGCGCTGTCGATCTTCATCCACGACCCGCTGGTCTCGGTCCCGGGCGAGGTCTTCAACTACAGCACCTTCGGCTACACCCTGATGAGCGCGGTGCTGGAGTCGGCCACGCGGCTTAGTTTCCCCTACCTGGTCGAGACCGAGGTCACCCGGCCCCTCGACCTGCACACCGTCGGGCCCGACGTCATCGGCGCCCGGGTGCCCGACCGCGTTCGCTGCTATCAGCAGGTCCGGGACACGGGCGAGGTGCGGCCCGCGCCGATGGTCAATCCGGCCTACAAATGGGCGGGCGGCGGTCTGCTCGGCGCGGCTGGCGACATCGCCCGCTTCGGCGATGCGCTGCTCAATCCGGGATACCTGTCGATGGCCTCGCTGGAGCAGACGTTCACGCCGGTCACCCCCACTCGCGAACCGGCCCCGGTGCAGGTCGGCCTGGGCTGGCGCATCGACCGCGACCCGGCCGGCCGCCTGCGCTACCACCACGCCGGCAGCATCACCGGCGGGCGCTCCATCGTCATGGTCATTCCCGAGGCCGCGTTGTCGATCGCCATCCTGTCGAACATGGGCGACCTGCCCGTCGACCCGCTGACGCCGGCCCAGCGCATGGCCGAGGGCTTCATCACGGCGTGACCGGTCAGGCCTCCGTGTCGAGCAGGCCCAGAAGGTTGCGAAGCGTCGGGGCGTCGTCGTCGCGGCGCCAGACCAGGCCGGTCTCCAGGATCGGCGGCTCGACCAGATCCAGATAGGCGACGCCGGCGCGCGCCAGGTTGCGCAGCGAGGCCGGCGCCAGGGCGACGCCGAGACCGGCGGAGACCAGACTGATGATGGTCTGCATCTGGATGGCCTCTTGAACGACCCGCGCCGGCCGGCCGTGGGCGGCGAAGTAGCCGGTGACCAGGTCGTGGAACGCCGGCGCGACCTCGCGCGGGAACAGGACCACCGGCGCGGCGATGATCGCTTCGGGGGACAGGACGCCATCGCGCACGCTGAGCCGCCCGTCCTCGATCCAGGCGCCGGGGACCACGGCGACCAGCGGCTCGGAGACCAGTCTCCGGTAGGCCAGGCCGGCGGGCAGGGCGCGGTCATGCGGCGGGATGATGATCCCGGCATGGCGCTCTCCGGCGGCGACGGCCGGGATCTGCAGGTCGCTGGTGGCCTCGGCCAGCCGGACCTCAACCTCCGGATAGGCGGCCGCGTAGCGCCGCACCAGGTCGGGCAGGACATTGTAGTCGGCGGTGCTGACGAAGGAGAGCGAGAGATAGCCGCTCTGACCGTCCCGCAGACGGCGGACGATCGCCGGCAGGTCCTCGATCCCCTTCAGTCCGGCCCGGACGTGCGGCAGCCACTGCTCGCCCAGGGCGCTGAGGCGCACGCTGCGCTTGGTCCGGATAAACAGCGGGGCGCCGATGTCCCTTTCCAGCGCCATGATCGACTGGCTGAGCGGCGGCTGGGTCATGCCGAGCCGTTCGGCGGCGCGGCCGAAGTGCAGGGTCTCGGCCACGGCCACGAAATGGCGCAGCTGGCGGACGTCCATTTCATATCTCCGACGACCTAATATGGGCTGAGTAATATATTTCGACGCGGATCGTAAGCGGGGTAGGATCGGGGACCCTGACGAAGAGACTCCCCGCCATGCCCGCCCTCCGCTCGCGAACCTCCACCCACGGCCGCAACATGGCCGGCGCCCGCGGCCTGTGGCGCGCCACCGGCATGAAGGACTCCGACTTCGGCAAGCCGATCATCGCGGTGGCCAACAGCTTCACCCAGTTCGTGCCGGGTCACGTCCACCTGAAAGACCTCGGTCAGCTGGTCGCCCGCGAGATCGAGGCGGCCGGCGGCGTGGCCAAGGAGTTCAACACCATCGCCGTCGACGACGGCATCGCGATGGGCCACGGCGGCATGCTCTACTCGCTGCCCAGCCGCGAGCTGATCGCCGACAGCGTCGAGTACATGGTCAACGCCCACTGCGCCGACGCCATGGTCTGCATCTCCAACTGCGACAAGATCACGCCCGGCATGCTGATGGCGGCCATGCGGCTGAACATCCCGGTGGTCTTCGTGTCCGGCGGCCCGATGGAGGCCGGCAAGGTGGTCGTGAAGGGCCAGATCCGCTCGCTTGACCTGGTCGACGCCATGGTCGTCGCCGCGGACGAGAGCTACAGCGACGAGGAAGTCTCGGCGATCGAGAAGGCCGCCTGTCCCACCTGCGGCTCCTGCTCGGGCATGTTCACCGCCAACTCGATGAACTGCCTGACCGAGGCGCTCGGCTTGTCTCTGCCGGGCAACGGCTCGGTGCTGGCCACCCACGCCGACCGCGAGGCGCTGTTCAGGGAGGCCGGCCGGCTGGTCGTCGACCTGTGTCAGCGCTGGTACGAGCAGGACGATCCCACCGCCCTGCCGCGCGGTATCGCCACCCGGGCGGCGTTCGAGAACGCCATGAGCCTGGACATCGCCATGGGCGGCTCGACCAACACCGTGCTGCACCTGTTGGCCGCCGCCCATGAGGGTGGGGTCGACTTCGGCATGGCCGACATCGACCGCCTGTCGCGCCGCGTGCCCTGCCTGTGCAAGGTCGCCCCGGCCAAGGCCGACGTGCACATGGAGGACGTCCACCGCGCCGGCGGGGTCATGTCGATCCTCGGCGAGCTGGAGCGCGGCGGCCTGATCGACGCGACCCAGCCGACGGTTCACGCCGCCACAATGGCCGAGAGCCTGGCCCGCTGGGACATCGGCCGCACCAACAGCCAGGTGGCCCGCGACCTGTTCAGCGCCGCGCCGGGCGGCAAGCCGACCCAGATCGCCTTCAGCCAGGCCGCGCGCTGGGAAGAGCTGGATACCGACCGCGAGGCCGGCGTGATCCGCTCGGTCGAGCATCCGTTCTCGAAGGACGGCGGCCTGGCCGTGCTGTTCGGCAACCTCGCGCCCGAGGGCTGTATCGTGAAGACGGCCGGCGTCGATGACTCGATCCTGACCTTCCGGGGGCAAGCCCGCGTCTACGAGAGCCAGGAGGATGCCGTCAGCGGCATCCTGACCGGCAAGGTCAAGGCCGGCGATGTGGTGGTCATCCGCTACGAAGGCCCCAAGGGCGGGCCGGGCATGCAGGAGATGCTCTATCCGACCACCTACCTGAAATCGAAGGGCCTGGGCGCCGCCTGCGCCCTGATCACCGATGGCCGCTTCTCCGGAGGCACATCGGGTCTTTCCATCGGCCATGTGTCGCCGGAGGCGGGCGAGGGCGGTCTGATCGCCCTGGTCGAGACCGGCGATCCGATCCTGATTGATATCCCGAACCGGGGCATCACGCTTGAGCTCACCGACGCGGTGATCGCGCAGCGGCAGGCCGCGATGATCGCCCGCGGCAAGGACGCCTGGAAGCCGGTCGGCCGCGAGCGCGCGGTCAGCCCGGCCCTGCGCGCCTACGCCGCCATGACCACCAACGCCGCCAAGGGCGCGGTCCGCGATGTGAGCCAGGTCGAGCGCTGACGCCGAAGGCCTCGGCGGCAGGGTTTCAGCGGTCGGACGCCGGTGTAGGCTGGCGTCCGGGATGTCAGGGAGCCCGCGCATTGACCGAGGAACCGTCCTCCATCTCGCCGTCGGCGCTCGAGGATTTCGATGCGCTGTTCGACGGTGTGATCGCACCGGCGCTCGCGCCCTATGAGGCCGAGCGACAGGTCGTGCTGAAGCGGTTCTGGCGGTTCGTCACCGGCGGAGCGGTGCTCGGCGTGGTCCTGGCGGTCGCCTTTCCACTGCTGAAGGGCAAGGTCGACTTTGACGGCCTCTTCGGCCTGGTGATCATGGCCACGATCGGGGCAGCCGCCTTCGGCTACATGCCCGTCCACCGCTTCCAGGAACGGTGCAAGACCCGGGCGCTGACCGATCTGGCCACTACGCTGGACATGACCTACGACGCGGCCGGGTTCGAGCCCGTGGCGCTGGATCGCCTGACGGCGCTGAAGCTGATCCCCAGGGATTTCGACAGCTCGGCGTTCGAGGATCTGTTCGGCGGTGAGCGAGCCGGCGCGCGGTTCCAACTCTACGAGGCCAACCTCACGCGCGGCAGCGGCAAGAACAGGACGACCTTGTTCCACGGCCAGATCCTGAAGATCGCCTTTCCCAAGCGCTTTCTTGGGGTGACCATCGTCAACCGTGACTTCCAGCGCTGGTTCAAGCCGGAGGGCTTCCAGCGCGTGGGCCTGGGGGCGAGCCAGTTCGAGCGAATCTTCGAAGTGTTCGGCACCGACCAGGTGGAGGCGCGATTCCTCGTCCACCCGGCCTTCATGGAGCGCCTGATAGCCGTTGAGGCGGCCATGGCCGGCAAGAGCCTGCGCTGCGCCTTCGAGGGCGGCGACCTGCTGGTGGCGGTGGAGGGCGGCGACCTGTTCGAGATCGTCGACGTCTTCAAGCCGCTGCCCGACCGCAAGGCGACCGAGAAGGGCGTTGGTGAACTACGGGCGGTGCTGAACCTGATCGACACCATCCTGGCCCCGCCGCCCAACGTCTGGGCGGAGGCGGGGAAAGCCTAGTCGTCCCGGTCCCTTCTGATGCGGGTCTCGACCGATTTCTCGAAGTCGCTGGCGGCGGCCGGCGGTTCACCCGCCGCGCCCGGGTCGTCTCTCACGGGGAGGCCGGTCGTGCCCATGACGACGGTGGCGTTACCGCTTGCCTTGGGCGCGGCGACCGGCAGGCCGGGCTCGTCCTGGGCCCCGGCGGCCTTCTTCGCCAGGTAGTCCGCCTGCTCGTCGTCGGTGACCACGCCATCGCGGTCGGCGTCGGCGGGATTGAGCAGTCGCAATGGTTGACCCTGCGCCAGAGCGCCGGTCGGCGCGCACAGCAGCAGGGCGGACAGGACGAAGGCGGCTTTCATGACGGCGACTCCCGGGGCGTCGTCAGCATCGCCCCGCGGGCCCCGCGTATCAAGCCAGAGGCGATACGCCAAACAGCATCGGATGGGCCCAGACCAGGCCCGCCCAGATCGCAACGGCTAGCGCCAGCCGCCACCAGCCGATCTCGCCCACCGACAGCTTCTGGCGGCCGGTCAGGACAGCGCCGAACGGGATGTTGGAGGTCTGGGCCGCGAAGGCGTCCCACTTGGCGCCCAGGGCCTTCTTTCGCTTGGCGTCGATGCTGACGGTGCCGAACACGCCCAGCGCCAGCATGGACCCGAACAGGATGATGCTGGGCAGATCGCCGTTGGCCAGCAGGTGCCCAAGGGCCCAGATCGAGACGCCCCACAGGAACGGATGGCGGGTGATGCGCAGCATGCCCTTCACCGCGTCCGGCTTGTCGAGCGCGCCCTCCTGCTTGACGCTGGTGGGGTTGGGGGTGAGCAGGCCGGGCACCAGCAGCAGCAACGCCAGCAGCGTGATGAGCAGCCCGGCGTGGCGCGCGCCGGGGCCGAGGTCCCAGTAGACCGGTCCCAGAGCCCTGGCGTCGCCATAGGCCATCGACAGCCAGACGATGCCGCCGACCGAGGCCAGCGAGAACAGGCCCATGTACGGCCCTTCCTTGATGATCCCAACCAGCGCGCCACGCAAAGCGGTGCCGGAGACCAGAAGGTGCAGCAGGACAAAGAAGGCGGCGGCGGCGATCAGCGCGGTCATGACGATCCTCCCCAGGATGACGCCCAGAGAGCGTGCGCTGATCGGTTTACGCTGTCAATTATTGCTCAGTACCAGCCGCCGTAGTCGTCTCCGTCTTCGGGCAGGTCGTGACCCACGGCCTTGAACACCTGGTCGAGATCAAGCCGGTGGCGGGCGGGATCGCCTTTGCAATCGAGGCGTGCGACGTCGGTCCGGCCCTCCAGGACCTGGACGCCCGACCACGGCTGGGTGGTGTCATGCAGACTGCCCGGTGAGCCCCTGAAGACGACGTACTCATAACGCTCGCGCGAGAAGCGCAGATTGTTGAACTGTCCGCCGCCGCCGCCCACGCCGCTGCTCCAGTGGAGCAGGCCGTCGCCCCCGTTGCTGGCGATCTCGATCTCGGGGGCGCGGGGTGGACCGAAGCGGTAGCTCACCGAGCCCGGGCGGGCGCACACGGAAACGACCTTGCCCCGGATGGGGCAATTGTAGACGACCTGCTCGTCGGCGCGGCAGTGGGTCGGGACAGCCGGAGACGCCGGGGCCCGCGCCGACACAGGCGTTGTGGCTGTCGCCATCAGAATGGCCGTGACGGCCATGGAGCGGGCGAACCTCTCAATCACGGCGGTCATCGTCGTCCTGCTCCGCATCGAAGTCGAACTCTGGTTCGCCGTCCCATGGCGGTCCGTCGTCGGCTTCCGGCGGCGCGGCCGGCCGACGCGGCTCCGGCCGGGGCGGCGCTTCGGCGATGCGGGCGGCGGGAGCCGGCGAGGCGACGGCGGCGGGCGCCTGCGGACGCGCGGGGCGCCGCACGATGGCCTCGACCCTGGCCAGCCAGCGGTTGGCCTCGCTGATCGCGGCGCGGGGCGACCAGTCATCCCGCCGGGCTTCGTCGCCGCGCAGCCACAGGTCCAGTTCGAAGTCCGGGCTTTTCGGGTCGTCGAACAGCAGCCGCAGGGTGACCTGGTCCGCCGAGGATACAACCTGCTCCAGCGCCCGGCGCGGTTCGCCCCGGAACGCCCGGGCCACGACCTGGCCATCGATGATCAACTCGGCGCCGACGACCTCGTCGATGCGGTAGATCAGGCACCATTCGCCTCGGTCCCAGGCCACGGCGATCAGGCCTGAGGCGAAGGAGAACCCGGCGCCCCGTCCGCGGCCCTGGGCGATGATCATCGCCTCCGGCTCGCTGCGCAGGACATTGCCCAGCGCCCGCCGGATTCGGCGCTCGTCGTTGTGCCACCACAGCGCCAGGCTACCCAGGAACGTCACCGCCGTTCCGGCCAGGCCAAGCATCATCAGCAGGCGCCACATGTCCGTCATCGGAACAGGCTTAGCGGGAGTCCCGGCGCGCGTCAGCGCCCCGCGTCGTCAGGCGCCGATGATGACCTTCTCCTCGCCCCACCATAGTGGCGAGCGGGAAAGGTCGATGAAGCGCTTTTCGTCCTCGAGCAGCATCCGGCCGGCCTCGCGGGCGGCCGGGTCCTGGGCGGTCAGGGCCATGTCGTCGAAACTGTCCCACCACAGCTGGGCCACGCCGTCGAACTGCTCGGGCCCGCCGCGGCTGGCGCGGGAGTCGACGCTGACCGCCGGATCGAAGCTGTGCAGCTGGACATAGCGGCGGATGCGCAGCGGCGCCTTCACGCTGGCGACCAACGGGCCGTGGGTGTTCAGCCAGTAGTCCTGGAACGCCTCTCGCGTCAGGTGTGGCAGGCGGACGAGGCAGAAGGTCAGCTTGATCAAAGGTCCAGCTCCACGACGACCGGAACGTGGTCGGAAGGCTTCTCGCCGCCGCGAACGTCGCGGTGGATGTCCACGCGGACCAGCCGGTCGGCGGCCTGGGGCGAGAGCAGGGCATGGTCGATCCGGATGCCGTTGTTCCGCTGCCAGGCGCCGGCCTGGTAGTCCCAGAAGGTGTAGCCGCCCGGCGCGCCGTCGGCGGCCATATAGGCGTCGGTCAGGCCGAGGTTCTGCAACGCGCGGTACGCGGCGCGGCTCTCCGGCTGGAACAGGGCGTCGCCCAGCCAGTCCTGCGGCTTCTCGACGTCCTGCTCGAAGGGGATGACGTTGTAGTCGCCAGCGATGACCATCGGCTCCTCGAGCGGCAGCAGTTCGCGGACGTGGCGGTTCAGGCGATCCATCCAGGCCAGCTTGTAGGCGAACTTTTCCGTGCCGATGGGGTTGCCGTTGGGCAGGTAGATGCCGATCACCCGCACGGGGCGGGGGCCGGACACGACCGCCTCGATATAGCGGGCCTGCTCATCGGTCTCGTCGCCCGGAAGCCCGCGCCGAATGTCCTCCATCGGGGTCTTCGAGAGCATCGCCACGCCATTGTAGGTCTTCTGGCCGTGGACGGCGACGTTGTAGCCTAGGCGCTCAAACGCCTCGGTCGGGAACTTCTCGTCGATGCATTTGATTTCCTGCAGCACCGCCACATCGGGCGAGGCGGCCTCGAACCACGCCAGCACAGTCTCGAGGCGAGCGTTGACCGAGTTCACGTTCCAGGTGGCGAGTCGCATTGACGGCTCCGTGGGGAGGAGAGAAGGCTAGGGACCATGGCAGGGCGGCTCAAGACAGTAGCGGAGCGTGATCAACGCGCGAGGGGCATTCTGATGATCCTCGCGACGGCGATTTGCGTCGGCATAGCCCCGCTGGGCGCCGTCGGCACGCTGTTTTCGCCGCTCGTCTTCGATGATCGCGGAAACCTGCTCAACCCGCTGGCCTGGGTAGGCTTTTTCCTGATGATCACCTTCTGGATCGTCTGCCTGGTCGGACCGCTGGTCGCCTGGATCTTCTGGCGTCGCAAACGCGAGCCCCTGGCGTGGTCGGCCATGAGCGCGCCCCTGATCTGGGGTCTGATGATGGCGATCGTGCTTCAGTTCATCCCCGGCTGACGGGGCCGGCCGTCAGATCGAGAAGCTGACGCCGCAGCCGCAGCTGGACTTGGCGTTGGGATTGCGGACGCGGAACTCCGCGCCGGCCAGTTCGTCCACGAAGTCGATCTCGGACCCCGTCAGGAGCGCAAGCGAGATCGGGTCCACCAGGGCCGCGGCGCCGTCGCGCTCGATCCGCAGGTCGTCATCCTCCGCGCCTTCGACCAGGTCAAACCGGTACTGGAAGCCGGAGCATCCGCCGCCATCGACCGCCACGCGCAGCATCACCGAGCGGCCCTCGGCGGCGCCGATGGCGTGCAGGCGGCGGGCGGCCTGTTCGGAGAGGGTGACTTGCGCGGTGGCCAATGGGGGGACTCAAGGCTGTGGAAAACTCTGTGACTTCATATATGTGCAACCCCGCGCCTCCAGGGAAGGGGGCGCAACGCAGGACCGACGCATGTCCAGTCTATTCCAGCCGCCGCCCAGAGCGCCCTACGCCGAGAATCCGGCGTCTTCGCGGGGACGCCAGCACCCTGGACCCGAGAGCCGGACACGGACTCCGTTCGCCCGCGACCGCGACCGGATCATCCACTGCACCGCCTTCCGGCGGCTGAAGGAAAAGACCCAGGTCTTCGTGGCCCACGAGGGCGATCACTACCGCACGCGCCTTACCCACTCACTGGAGGTGGCGCAGATCGCGCGATCGCTGTCCACGGCGCTCGGTCTGGACAACGACCTCGCCGAGACCATCGCCCTGGCCCACGACCTGGGCCATCCGCCGTTCGGCCACGCGGGAGAGGACCAGATCGACGAGAGCATGAAGGCGTACGGCGGCTTCGATCACAACGTCCAGACCTTCCGGGTCGTGGCCAAGCTCGAACATCGCTATCCGGATTTCGAGGGCCTGAACCTGACCTGGGAGACGCTGGAGGGCGTCATCAAGCACAACGGCCCGGTGACCGAGAAGTTGTCCCGGCCCAGCTGGAGCATGGTCCGGCAGTTCGACGCCAGCTACGATCTCAAGCTCGGAACCTGGGCGTCGGCCGAGGCCCAGGTCGCGGCGGTCGCCGACGACATCGCCTACAACAACCACGACGTCGACGATGGCCTGCAGGCCGGACTGTTCCTGCTGAACGAACTGCTCGACGTGCCGCTGATCGGCCCGATCCTGCACGGGGTGCGGGCTGAACGCCCGGATCTGGACGATCGCCTGACCCGGCTGGAGGCCGTGCGCCGAATGATCGGGGCGATGATCGACGACGTCATGGGCGAAACCCTGCGACGGGCCCGCGAGAGCGGCGTCGCCTCGCCGGACGAGGTGCGCGGCCTTGGTCACGCCCTTGTCGCCTTTTCGCCGGACATGAACGAGGACCTTGCCCGGCTGCGCGCCTTCCTGATGGAGCGCATGTACCGTCACTGGAAGGTCAACCGCACGCGCAGCCAGGCGCGCCGCATTATCGCCGAGATGTTCTCGTTGTTCATGAGCGAGCCGGAGGTGATGCCCACCGAGTGGTTCGCCAGGTCGCAGAACCGCGACGAGGCCGGCCGCGCCCGTGTCGTTTGCGACTACATCGCGGGCATGACCGACCGATACGCCATCGAAGAGCACCGGAAGCTGTTCCAGCTCGAAACCTGGTCGTAGCCTTCGCGGCGGCGTCAGGTCGCTGGCGATCCGGGGCCGCCGTTCGATAGACTGGACGCCGTCGGCGCGCGATTCGCCGCTGCGCCCGCAATGATGCTCCCTGGAGCCTGTCTGAAAATGTCCGACCACGATCGCGGCGCCTACACGCCGCCCACCGATTCCCCGCTTTCCTTCGACGCCCGCCGACCGGTGCGCGGCGGCGGCGGCAGCTCGTCCATCCTGCTGATCAGCGCCGTCATCCTGCTGGTGCTGATCGTCGGGGCCGGCGTGTGGCTCTACCGGGACGGCCTGAGGGGCGACGACGATGCGCCGCAGCCGGTCGGCGCCGCCGTCGAGACCGCCAAGGTCGAGCCCAAGGCGTCCGACCAGCCCGAAGCCGATCCGGCCGCCGGGCTGACCATCCATACTGACGACGGCGGGATCCCTGGCGATCCGACCTTTGCGCCCGGGCCCGAGCCGGTCCTGCCGCGTCCGGCGCCGACGACCGTTCCGACCACGGCCGAACTGCGCCCCGCCGTGCCGGCCACGCCGCCTGCCGTCGCGCCCAAGCCGGTCGCGCCGGTCGCCGCGGCCCCCAAGCCCGCCGCGCCGACGCCCGCGCCGGCCGCGACCGGCGCCGCCATGGTCCAGATCGGCGCCTTCTCGTCCCAGGCCCTGGCCGACCGGGGCTGGAACGACGCCGCGGCGGTCTCGCCGGGCATGGCCGCCGGCAAGGGCAAGCGG
>Ga0209066_10003643_pt1 | contig 17408 bp, 15 predicted proteins | sample All_14_2_FD_187198 | JGI IMG/M metagenome (GOLD analysis project Ga0209066, IMG submission 187198) | Freshwater microbial communities in response to fracking from Pennsylvania, USA - Allegheny Zone_MetaG_DW_15 (SPAdes) (version 2) ... | reverse complement strand
ATTGAGATGGACCAGATGCGCCACCTCATGGGCGACGACATAATCCATCACCTCCGGCGGGGCGCAGATCAGCCGCCAGTTGAAACGGATATCGCCCGAGGCGGAACAGCTGCCCCAGCGGTTTTTCTGATCGCGGATGGTTACCCGGCCGATCCGGATGGCGAGCCGCCCGGCCATCTCCACCGCGCGGGGTGCGATTTCGCGTTCCGCCAGACGGCGCAGGAAATCATGCAACCGACGCTCCAGATGCGCGCCATCCCCCGAGACGCACACCGCCGCATCTTCCAGCCAGACACCGCGCTTGGCCTCCGGGCAATGCCGGATGACGCGGTCGATGCCCAGCACCGGCAGCATCACCCCATCGGCGAACGGCGTCGCATTGGGCAGGCGGGCCAGCGCGCGGCGCGCCCATTCATTCTGGGACTTCAGAAAGGCCATGGCCTCGCGCTCGCCCACATGCGGCGGCAGGGTCAGGCGAAAGCCCCCGCTTCTGGTATCCAGGGCCAGGGTGATGCGCCGCGCGCGCGCCAGCCGGCGCAGCTCCACCGGCGCTTCCCGGCCGTCGATCAGGATCGAATGGGCGGGTTGTGCCGTCATCGCGCCCCCCGCCGCCGGCCCCGCCCCCGCGCCGGCTTGGCCGGGGCCTGCCGCACAAGGTCCAGGGGCTGACCGCCGTCCGACAGCCAGCCCGTGACATAATCCTCCAGATTGCCGATCTCGTCTTCCGACACGATCCTGCCACGCACCGAAGCCCCGGCGCGATGCACGGAATCGGGATCACCCGTCAGCAAAGGATGCCAGTCGGCCAGGCCCTGGCCGCGCGCGACCCGGCGATAGCTGCAGCTGTCCGGCAGCCAGGTCAGCGTCATCACGTCCCGTGCGCTCAGCTTCACGCAATCGGGCACGTGGCGCTTGCGGTCGGGATAATCGCTGCAGCGAATGCTATCCAGATCAAGCAGCCGACAGGCGACATTGGTGAAGGCGATGTCACCGGAATCCACATCCTCCAGCTTATGCAGGCAGCATTTGCCGCAGCCGTCGCAGAGGGATTCCCACTCCGCCTCGGTCATCTCGGCCAGGGTTTTGGTCTTCCAGAAGGGCTGTTCGATCATGATGGGCCGAAGTCTGCCATGATCCGCCCTGCCGGAGCCATGGCAATATCTGCACGCCCATGAAACGAGACGGGACGTCTCGTCTCGTTCGGTCCACAACGCATTGACATGGCGCTTTGACGCCCGCACCCGGATTGGTTACCGTGCCGCCGGACGGTTGAAAATTCCGTCCAAGACAGAGGGGGACTGGTATGAAAACACGGCGCGAACTGCTGCACGGCCTGGCCATCATCGCCGCGGGTTCCGGCGGCTTCGGCTTCGCCGGCAGGGCGTTGGCCCAGAGCATGCCCTTCTTCGGTGACGAGCCCATCTTCGCCGCCGTCAAGGCGGGCGACCTCAATCGGCTGCGCGATCTTGTCCAGCGTGGCACCAGCCCCAACCGGCAGGACGCCCGCAAATTCACTCCGCTCTTCTATGCGGCGGAAAAGGGTGATCTGGCGATCATCCGATATCTGGTACAGGATGCGGGCGCCCGTATCGACGAGGCCGATACGGTCGGCAATGCCCCCCTGTTCTATTCCGTTGATCGCGGCGACTATCAGATCGTCGAGGAACTGCTCACCCTGGGCGCCGATCCGAACAGGCCGAACCGCCAGGGCACCACCGCGCTGATGCAGGCGATGCGGGGCGGCTTCGGCGACATTGCCGAGTTGTTGCTGGAAGCCAAGGCCGATCCGAATGCACGCGACTATGCCGGCAATACGGTGATTGACTGGGCCAGGCGCGGCCGCCAGCCCAGCCTGGAAAACCTGCTGCGGAAGTACGGCGCGAAAGGCTGAGGCCACAGCCCCTTGGCGTCACGACCCCAGCGCTTTTTCCACCGCCGCGCGGATTTCCGGACCCGTGGGTTTCACGCGTGACGGCCAGGCCCCGGCGAACCGGCCCTGCCGGTCGAACAGATATTTGTGGAAATTCCATTTCGGCTGCGCGCCCTCGCCCAGCTCGGCACCGATCCAACGATAGAGCGGATGGGCATCCGCCCCGACTACCGTGGCCTTCGCCGTCATCGGGAAATCGATATCGTAATTGGCCTCGCAGAAATCCTTGATCTCCTCGGCGGTGCCGGGCTCCTGCCCGCCGAAGTCGTTGGACGGCACGCCCAGCACGACCAGCCCCTGATCGCGATAATCCTGCCAGATCTGCTGCAGATCGGCATATTGCCCGGTGAAGCCGCAGAAGCTGGCGGTGTTCACCAAGAGGACGGCCTTGCCCTGAAACCGGTCGAGCGGCAGGTCGCCGCCATCGATGGCCGTGAAGTGGAAATCGTGGAACGACATCTCTTCCCCCATGGCCTGGGCCCCAAGGGCCGGCGCGCTGAGCGCGGCGACCAGCGTGACGATTTTTTTCAGGCGCGCGGTCATGGGCGCTCTCCCCTCGTCCCCGGCGTTGCGATACCCATCCAATCTGGAACACCCATACCATGGCGGCAAGGGTTTGCGTTGTCGCGCCGTGGCGCTTCACGCTTGACACGCCGCGCGGCAGTGTCCATTCGGTCGCCAGAGCTGGCGCGCGGCAGGATATGCGATGCGGCCAGGCCATGACGCCCCCGCCCGAACGGCGCCAGCAGGCGGGCCAGTCCGTTTCAGCCAGCAAATCCGCGCCACAAAAAAGCGTCTCATGAGGGAGTGACCGAGATGACCATCCATCTGACCCGTCGCCAGACCCTGGCGGCTTTCGGGGCGGCCACCGCCGCCGCCGCCCTGCCGATGCCCGCCTTCGCCAAGGACAAGGCGAATGTCGGCGTTCTGCGCCTGACCAGCCATGCCCCGAATTTCGTTGCCTTCGAGCGCGGCTATTTCGCCGAGGAAGGGCTGGATGTCGAATTCAAGATCTTCGCCGCCGCCCAGCCGATGGCCGTCGCCATCGCGTCCGGCGATGCCGATTTCGGCGTCACGGCGATTTCCGGCGGGCTGATCAGCCTGGCGGAAAAGGGCGCGACCAAGGTGATCGGCGGCGCGCTGCAGGAAGCCAAGGGCATTTCCGGCCAGATCCTGCTTGCCTCCAACAAGGCCTATGAGGAGGGCGTGACCTCGCCCAAGGCACTGAAGGGCCGCAAGATCGGCATCACCACCGCCGGCTCCTCCTTCCACTACATGGCCGCGCGCATGGCCGAGAAGGACGGCGTCCCGGCGAGCGAGCTGCGCTTCACGCCTTTGGAGAAGATCCCCTCCATCGTCAGCGCGCTGAAGACCGGCGATATCGATGCCTGGGCGATCCAGCCTTCCATCGGTGCCGGGCTGGTGTCCTCCGGCGCGGCCAAGCAGATCGGCCTGGTGGCGGATTACCTGCCCGACTATCAGGTGACGACGGTCTTCACCTCCTCCAAAATCGCCGCTCACGACAAGGCCAAGGCGCAGGCCTTCCTGCGCGCCTTCGCCAAGGGTGCCCAGGCGGTCAATGCCGCCCTGGTCGAGAAATCCCTGTCGGATGGTGAAACCAAGGAAATCCTGGGCATGATCCATAAATATGTGTTTCAGGACCAGCCGGCCGAAAAGGCCTATGCCGCGATCCAGAACGGCCCGATGCAGATCGCGCCCGATTGCGCGCTGCGCATGGGTTCGATCAAGGACCAGCTGGACTGGTTCAAGTCGGAAGGCCTGGTGAAGGCGGATGTGACCATGGAGATGCTGGTCGATCCGAGCTTCGTGAAGAACGTCTGATCTGCATTTATGGGACGGGGCTGTCAATGGGTGGCCCCGTCCTTCCTTTTTTGCCGCGAAACACGAAGGCAGCGCGATGGATCTGATCCTGCAGGATATCGGCCACCATTACGGCCAGGTCGAAGTGTTGCGCGACATTTCCCTGACCATTCCGACCGGCCAGATCGTCTGTCTGATCGGCCCGTCGGGTTGCGGCAAATCCACCCTGCTGCGCTTTATCGGCGGGCTGGAACGGCCTGATAAAGGCCGCGTGCTGCAGCTGGGCGATCCGCCTGCCGGCTGCCTGAACCCGCTGACCTATGTCTTTCAGGATTTCGCCCTGCTGCCCTGGCGCACGGTGGAAGGCAATGTCAGCCTGGTGCTGGAAGATCACGGCATTCGCGGCGCTGCCGCCGAAGCGATCATCGCCGATGTCTTGGCCCGCACCAAGCTATCGGATTTCCGCAAGGCCCTGCCCAAGCAGCTTTCCGGCGGCATGAAGCAGCGCGTCGCCATTGCGCGCGCCATGGCGGTCAACCCCGCCGTGCTGCTGATGGACGAACCCCTGTCGGCGCTGGACAGCCAGACGCGCGAGCTGCTGCTGGACGATCTGGTGGGGCTTTGGTCGCGCGAACCGTTCACCGCCGTCTATGTCACCCATAATCTGGCGGAAGCCGTGCGGCTGGGCCATCGTATCGTGGTGCTGTCGCGCCGCCCCGGCCGCGTGCGGGAAATCGTGGAGATCGACCGGCCGCTGGCCGAGCGCGGCCCCGGCGATGCCGCGCTGGAAGCGATCCAGAAGCGGCTATGGACCCTGCTGCGCGATGAGGCGGCGGAAGCGGATCGGGAGTTGATCAATGGCTGACCAGACCATGCCCCGCCCCCTGCCGGAGGGCGCGCGCCCCGTAGCTTTTCGCGGCGGCGGGTTCCGCACCAGGCGGATCGGCTATGTCGGGCCGCTGGTCTTTATTGCCATTCTGGCGGTGCTGGAGATCGGCACGCGGACGGGCATCATTTCCAACCTGTCCATGCCGCGCCCATCGGATGTCGGGCTGGCTTTCGTCGATCTGTTCAACACCGGGCTGTTGTGGAAACACCTGCTGCCCTCGCTGGAACGGCTGCTGGTCGGCGGCAGTTTGGGCGCGCTGGCCGGGGTTGCCATCGGCATCCTGATCGGGCTGTTCAGCCTGGCCCGGGCGGGGCTGGTTCCGGTCGTCGCCGCCATTTTTCCGGTGCCCAAGATCGCGCTCTTGCCGCTGTTCATCATCTGGTTCGGCATTGACGAAACATCGAAATACGCCCTGATCGCCTTCGGCACCTTCACCCCCACCGTGGTCGCGACCTATGGCGGGGTGGATAATGTGGATCGCGGCCTGATCCGCATGGGCCAGAGCTTCGGCCTGTCCTGGCTGTCCATCGTGCGCAAGATCGTGCTGCCGGGCGCCCTGCCCGCCATCCTGTCGGGGCTGCGCGTTTCACTCGCCATCGCCATCATCCTGTTGGTAGCGGCAGAAATGCTGGGCGCGGAATACGGCATCGGCGCCTATATCCTGGAAGCCGGCTCGCTCTACGATCTGGAACGGCTGTTCGCCGGGGTCACCATCCTCAGCGTGATGGGCGTGCTGCTATCCTGGGCCATCGGGCGGATCGAGCGCGCGCTGTTGTCCTGGCGGGTGTGATAAAGCGGGTGTGACGGGACGCGCGCCCTGATCGCATCAGTTCAGCCCGGCGGCCTTGCGCAGGGCGGCATTGATCCGCCCCTGCCAACCCGGGCCACCGGATTTGAAGCGTTCCAGTACATCCGGATCCAGCCGGATGGTCGTCGACACCTTGGATGACGCTGATCGCGGCCTGCCGCGTTTGACGGCCACCTTGTCGAAGCGCTCCCGCCAGAAACCGGAAGACAGGTCCGGCGCGTCATCTTCCAAATCGCGGTCCGTAGATTTTTTGTTCCCGTTCATTGGCCTTCCTTAAACTTATGATGCGGCGCACCTGCTGGCGTTCGGTCCAGACCAGCACCACCATACGGCCATCCAGATAGCCGATACTGATATAGCGTCGCTCGCCATAGTCGTACCGGTCATCCTAGACGGTCAATGTTGGGCCGCCGAACACCTCCCCGGCCCGCAACATATCCAAACCCCGCAGGGCAAGGGTGGAATCGCGTTTTCCGGATCACATTCAATGCGCATTTTATGTTACTACAAAATATACTGCCTACCCAGCGTTGCGGGTGTGCCGGGACGGGTCTTAGTCCGACAAGGCGCGCTCCGCCGCTTCCACCAGAAAGCGGGAACGGTTGCCAGCGCTGGCCGCATCGATGCGTCCCAACAGATGGCGCGGAATGGTGATATTCACCCGCTCCGCCTTCAGATAATGGGGATCCAGTTCCACCAGCAGCATGACCGCGTCGCGCCGATCCGGATCGCCAATCAGGGCATCCAGGGCAGAAGGCGGTGGAACCGGCATGCCCTCCGATTGCAGGACATCGACATGGCCTGCCAAGGCTTCCCTGGCCATGGCCTGCGCCTCTTCCACGCTATGACCGGCCGTCACGCAGCCCGGCAGGTCGGGGAACTCCACCCCGAAATCGCTGTCCTGCTCCTTCCGCAGATAGGCGACATAGGAAACCATGCGGTCATCCCTCCATCTTGATGCCAGCCGCGCGTTCAATGGAACGCACCGTCCCGGTCGGCAAATCCCGTTTCGGATGCGGCACCGTCACGAGGCCCGGCTTTGTCGGGTGTTTGAAATGCCAATGACTGCCGGTCGTGCGGCAATGTATCCAGCCATATTTCTGCAGAATCCGGATCACCATGCGGCTGTTCATATGTGTATTATTACACACTTATCAGGAAGCCTTCAATGATCGCGCCGGTCGATGATTGCCGTTGCCGGCAAAACTGCCTAGGCTCCCCCTCGCAGCTGGGCGAGGCGCGGCCATCGCATCGGGTCATGAAAAGGCCGCCGGACTCCACGCCCGCCTGTCGGCACGCCACTGTCATGGAACACTGGCAGAATGCGGCCGAAAACACCCGAGCGGGAGGAACGGACAATCATGGGTCATTCGGCTGACGCGGCCAAGGAAGAGCTTCTGGGCAAGGTCCTGGTGCTGGCGGAAACACGCCTGCCCGAACACAAGGCGGCGCTGGCCAGGCTGTTCATCCGGCATTTCTACCGCGATGTCTCGCCGGAGGATCTGATCCACCGCGCGCCGGAGGATCTGTATGGCGCGGCGCTGGGCCTGTGGAGCTTTGGCCAATCCCGCGAACCGGGCAAGCCCAGGATTCGGGCCTATACCCCCCGGTTCGAGGATCATGGCTGGCATTCGACCCATACCGTGATCGAGATCGTCAATGACGACATGCCCTTCCTGGTCGATTCCGTCACGGCGGAGCTGGCAAGACGCAATCTGGGTGTGCATCTGGTCATCCATCCCGTCTTCAAGGTGAACCGCGACAAGGCGGGCAAGGCACAGGATTTCCCGGCGCTGGAAGGCGCCCCGGCCGAAGCGCCGGCGGAATCCCATATGCATCTGGAAATCGATGAGCAGCCGACCGAAGCCCTGGGCGAGATCGAGGCCGATATCCTGGCGGTGCTGAACGATGTGCGGGCATCGGTGGAGGATTGGGCGGAAATGCGTGCCCGCATGGCCAGGCTGGCCACCGAAACGGCCAGCCATCCACCCAAGGGAATCGCGCCGGAAGATGTGGCCGAGGCGGTGGATTTCCTGAACTGGCTGCATGACGACCGTTTCACCTTCCTGGGCTATCGCCGGGCCGATTTCCAGGGCGATGGGCGGGGCCTTGCCATCGCCATCGATGCCGACAGCGGCATGGGCATTCTGCGCGATCCGGAACGCTCCATCTTCGAAGGGCTGCGACGCGGCAGCAATCTTCCCGCCGACATCGCCCGCTTCCTGACCACGCCGGAACCGGTGCGCCTGACCAAGGCCAATGACCGCTCCACCGTGCATCGGCGCGTGCATATGGACACGGTGGCGGTCAAGATTTTCGACGACAAGGGCAAGGTGGTGGGCGAGCATCTGTTCGTCGGCCTGCTGACCTCCGTCGCCTATAACCAGTCCCCGCGCGAAATCCCCTTCCTGCGGCGCAAGGTGGCCCAGGTGGTGGACCGCATCGGCTTCGTCCCCAGCGGCCATGCCGGCAAGGCGCTGATGCATGTGCTGGAAACCTATCCGCGTGACGAGCTGTTCCAGATCGACACCGACCGGCTGACCGAGATCGCGCGCGGCATCGTCGCCCTGCAGGAGCGCAACCGGATCGCGCTGTTCCTGCGCCGCGACCCGTTCGGCCGCTACATCACCGCGCTGGTCTATGTGCCGCGTGATCGCTTCACCACCACGCTGCGCAACGCCTTCCAGGACATTCTGGGCAAGGCGTTGGGCGGCGCGGTGACGGCGCATTACACCTATATGGCCGATGACGCGCTGGGCCGGGTGCTGTTCATCGTCAACACCGACCCCGCCAACCCGGCGGAGTTCGAGGAGGCGGAGGTCGGCACGCGGCTGGCCGAAGCGGCGCGCACCTGGGCCGACCGGCTGCGCCAGGCGCTGGTCGAGGTGAAGGGCGAGGAAACCGGCCTCAGGCTGTTCCGCCATTACCAATCAGCCTTCCCGGCCTCCTATACCGACCGCTTTACCGTGCAGACGGCGATCTTCGATATCGAGCGGATCGAGGCCACGCGCGGCAAGACCGGCGCGATCGAGGTCAATCTCTACCACCCGATCGAGGCGGAGGAGAGCGAGCTGCGCTTCAAGGTCTATCATGCGGGCGGGCCCATCGTGCTGTCCGACGTGATGCCGATGATGGAGCGCATGGGCCTGAAAGTGCTGGAGGAGGTGCCGTTCGAAATCACCATCCCGCGTCTCGACGGCTCGGGCCATGATCGGCTGGTGATCCATGATTTCGGCATGGTGACCGGCGATGGTTCCGCGGTCGATTTCACCGAGGTGCGCGGCGTGTTCCACGAGGCCTTCCAGAAAGTCTGGGCCGGCGAGGTGGAAAATGACGGTTTCAACCGCCTGGTGCTGCGGGTGGGGCTGGGCTGGCGCGAGGTCTCCGTGCTGCGCGCCTATTGCAAATATCTGCGCCAGGCCTCCATCCCCTTCTCGCAGGACTATATGGAAGACACGCTGTCCGGCAATGCCGAGATCGCGCGCGCCATCGTGCGGCTGTTCCAGGTCCGCTTCGATCCCGATGCGCAGAAGGATCGGGCGGAGCGGGAGGCCGGCATCCTGTCGGAAATCGACCACCGGCTGGACGCGGTCGATAATCTGGACGAGGACCGGATCATCCGGCGCTTCGTCAATCTGGTGCGCGCAACGGTGCGCACCAACTATCACCAGCGCATGGCGGACGGGGCGCTGAAACCCTTCCTGTCCTTCAAGTTCGACGCCAAGCAGGTGGAAGAACTGCCGCAGCCATCCCCCCTGCGCGAAATTTTCGTCTATTCCCCGCGGTTCGAGGCGGTGCATCTGCGCTTCGGTTTCGTGGCGCGCGGGGGCCTGCGCTGGTCCGACCGGCGCGAGGATTTCCGCACCGAGGTGCTGGGCCTGGTGAAGGCACAGCAGGTCAAGAACGCGGTGATCGTGCCCGTCGGCTCCAAAGGCGGCTTCGTTCTGAAGAAGGCGCCACCGCCATCCGAGCGCGAGGCCTGGCTCGCCGAAGGGGTAGCCTGCTATCGCCTGTTCATCGGCGCCATGCTGGACATCACCGACAATCTGGATGCCAAGAGCGTGGTGCCGCCGGTCGATGTGGTGCGCCATGACGGCAACGACCCCTATCTGGTGGTGGCGGCCGACAAGGGCACGGCCACCTTCTCCGACTATGCCAATGGGGTGGCCAAGGAGCACGGCTTCTGGCTGGGCGATGCCTTCGCGTCGGGCGGGTCGGCCGGCTATGACCACAAGAAGATGGGTATTACCGCGCGCGGTGCCTGGGAATCGGTGAAGCGCCATTTCCGCGAGATGGGCCACGACATCCAGGCGGAGGATTTCACCGTTATCGGCGTGGGCGACATGTCGGGCGATGTGTTCGGCAATGGCATGCTGCTATCGCCGCATATCCGCCTGATCGGCGCCTTCAACCATATGCATATTTTCGTCGATCCGAATCCGGACCCGGCGGCCAGCCTGGCGGAGCGCCAGCGCCTGTTCGACCTGCCAAGGTCCAGCTGGGCCGATTACAACGCCGGGCTGATTTCCAAAGGCGGCGGCATCTTCGACCGCAAGGCGAAGTCCATCCCGCTTTCGCCGGAAATGCAGGCGGCCTTCGGTCTGGTTTCGGCCCATGCCACGCCCAACGAGCTGATGAAGGCCATGCTGAAGACCAGGGTCGATCTGCTCTGGTTCGGCGGCATCGGCACCTATGTCAAGGCGGAGCAGGAAAGCCATGCCGATGCGGGCGACCGCGCCAATGACGCAATCCGCGTGAATGGCGAAGAGCTGCGCGCCAAGGTGATCGGCGAGGGCGCCAATCTGGGCATGACCCAGCTTGGCCGCATCGAATTCGCCAAGGCGGGCGGGCGGCTGAACACCGATGCCATCGACAATTCGGCGGGCGTCGACTGTTCCGACCATGAGGTGAACGTAAAAATCCTGCTGGGGGCCGTGGTCGCCACCGGCGACATGACGGAAAAGCAGCGCAACGTGCTGCTGGCGGAAATGACGGAGGAGATCGGCCATCTGGTTCTGCGCGACAATTACCAGCAGACCCAGGCGATCTCGGTCATCGAAAGCATGGCCGCGCGCGATCTGGACCGGCATCAACGCCTGATCCGCGCCATGGAGCGGGCGGGCGATCTGAACCGCAAGCTGGAATTCCTGCCGGATGACGAGGAGATTGCCGAGCGTCTGGCAGCCAAGCGCGGCCTGACCCGGCCGGAAATCGCGGTGATCTTCGCCTATGCCAAGAACATCACCTATCGCGAGCTGCTGGACAGCGAACTGCCAGATGATCCGCAGCTGGCGGAAGATCTGACCCGCTATTTCCCGACACCCCTGCAGCAACGCTTCCCCCAGGCGCTGACGGGTCACAGGCTGCGGCGGGAGATCATCGCCACCTCCGTCACCAATTCCATGATCAACCGCGCCGGGCCGGCCTTCATCAACGAAATGCGCCAGCGCACCGGCATGCCGTCGCATGAAATCGCGCGGGCCTATACCATCACGCGCGAAGTGTTCGGCCTGCGCGCGATCTGGCAGGCGGTGGAGGCGCTGGATGCCCAGGCCCCGGCCGCGACCCAGACCCGCATGCTGGTGGAAACCGGCCGCACCATCGAACGCATGACGGAATGGTTCCTGCGCAACGAGGCCCATCCGCTGGATATGGGCCGGTCGATCGACACCTACCGGTCCTGCGTGCTGACCCTGGCCGACAATCTGGAAAGCGTGCTGGATTCCGAACAGCTGGAGGAGGTGCGCGCCCGCGCCCGGCGTTTCACCGAAAACGGGGTGCCGCCGGACCTGTCCTTCCGCATCGGTCAGCTGAAGGCCCTGTCGGCCGGCTGCGATATCGTGCGCCTGGGCGCGGTGGCCGGAACGCCGGTGCTGGAAACGGGCCGCGTCTATTTCGGCATGGGCGGGCGGTTCGGGCTGGATTGGCTGCGATCCGCCGCCAACCGCATCCCGTCCGACAATCAATGGCACCGTCTGGCGCTGTCGGCCATCATCGACGATCTGTGGGGGCTGCAAAGCGCGCTCGCCTCCCAGGTGCTGGCCGGGTTCGGCAGCGGCATAGAGGCATTGAACGCCTGGGTCGCCACCAAATCGGAAGCGGCGGAGCGGGTCGACGCCCTGCTGGCGGAGCTGCGGCAGATGCCCCAGCTCGACCTTGCCATGCTGGCCGTCGTCAACCGCGAACTGCGCCATCTGGCGGGGTGATCTTGCCCCGGCCCCCTGTGCATGCCATCTTCATGTCAATCCTTGACATGGAGATGGCCCATGGCGACCAATGTTCACCTAACAGCGGAACTGGAAGAGTTCGCGCGTAGCTGCGTGTCATCCGGTCGCTTCAATAATGTCAGCGAGGTCGTGCGGGCCGGGTTGCGCCTGTTGCAGGCCGATGAGGACCGCCGTCAGGCTTTCACCGCCATGCTGCGGGATGTCCGCGCGGAATCGGATCGGGATGGCAGCCACGCCGCGGATGATATCCTGACGGAGATGGACGCTATCATCGGGCAGACCGGACAGTGAACCGGACCCGCTTCGCACCGCGTGCGAGACAGGACGTTCTGGAGATCACGCGCTGGATCGCACGGGAAAACCGACAGGCCGCGCTTGGTTTGCGCGACAGTCTTGCACAGGCTGCCGAACGCCTGGCGCGGCATCCCGAATGCGGGGCCGTCCGTACGGAGTTGGCCGATGCCCCGATACGTTTTCTTGTGCTGGCGGGGCAGCCCTATATCCTTGTCTATGATTCCGGATTGCGCCCGCCCTTGATCCTGCGCGTCCTGCACGGTGCCCGCGATCTGCCGGAGCTTTTGCGGGACATCGGGTAGGAGTTCTCCTATCGCCGGGCGATTTCCCCCTCACCCAACCCTCTCCCCCGCTACCGGGGGCGAGGGCTTCCATGTCACCCTCGCCCGCTTGGCGGAGAGGGTGGCGCGAAGCGGCGGGTGAGAGCCACTGGATTACCCCACAAACGCCCGTTCGATGACGAACTGGCCGGGATCGGCGTTGGAACCCTCGGTGAAGCCGCGCGCCTGGGCAATCGCCTTCACATCCATGTTCATTGCCATCGAGCCGCAGACCATGATCCGGTCCACGGCGGGGTCGAGTGGCGGCACGCCCAGATCGGTGAACAGCCTGCCATTCTCGATCAGATCGGTGACCCGGCCCATATGGGCGCTCGGCTCGCGCGTCGTGGTGGCGTAGTGCACCAGCTTGCCCTCAGCCAGTTCGCCCAGGAATTCATGACCCAGCACCTGTTCGGTCAGCTCAAACCCGTAGGCAAGCTCCGCCTTCAGCCGACAGCTATGGGTCAGGATCACCTGCTCGAATTTCTCATAGGTTTCCGGGTCACGCATCAGGCTGGCAAAGGGCGCGATGCCGGTGCCGGTGGAAATCATGTAGAGGCGCTTGCCCGGCAGCAGCGCATCCAGCACCAGCGTGCCGGTGGGCTTGCGGCGCATCCAGACCGTATCGCCCGGCTGAATCTTCTGCAGCTCGGACGTCAGCGGCCCGTCCGGCACCTTGATGGAAAAGAATTCCAGCCGCTCATCCCAGGCCGGTGACGCTACCGAATAGGCCCGCCAGACCGGCTTTGCCCCGGGCAGGCCGATCATCACGAACTCGCCCGAGCGGAAGCGGAAACTGTCCGGCCGATCCGTTTCGAAGCGGAACAGCCGGTCGGTGTAATGCTGGATCGCCGTCACCGTCAGCGCGAAGCAATTATCCGGCACGGAAAACAGGGCGGCGGGCGCGGCTTCAGCAGTCATCAGCGTGCATATCCAGACAAGGTGTGCGAACGGTTCGCATCCTACCTAATACCGTCCGCCCCGTTTCGCCACCATGATTTGAGACAAATCCAGCAAGCAAGGGTCACGTCCGGCAGGCAGCCGCGATAGCGGCACGGATTTGCCGATCATTCAACCCTCGCCCGCTTGCGGGAGAGGGTGGCGCGAAACGCGCCGGGTGAGGGCACCTGCTGCGCCCCCCTCACCCAACCCTCTCCCCCTGAAGGGGGCGAGGGCTTTCCAACACTTATTGCATCCTTGCCCGGCTCGTCCGGGCAATCCAGCCTGGCTTCAAGCATGGGCTCCCCGGACCAGCTGGGGAGCGACGATTCGGTGAATCGAGGGCTTATTGCACCCGCCCTTCCAGGGCGCGGGCATAGAGGTCGCGGGCCGCGTCCAGGGTCAGCTCCACCGGGTTGCCGCCGGCGGTGGGGTCGACGATGGCCATCGCGCTCATCTCCTCAAACCGCGCGCCGTCCACTTTCAGCCCTTCCAGCGTATGGGGCACGCCCAGGCTTTCGCGCAGATCAAGCACCGCCTGCAGGAAACCGTCGAAGCCGCCCGCAATGCCGCACCAGGCGGCCAGCCGGTCGATCTTGGCTTCGATGGCCTTGCGGTTGAAGGCCAGCACATAGGGCATGAAGACCGCATTGGTCATGCCGTGATGCGTGTCATACAGCGCGCCGACGGGATGGGAGAGCGCATGCATCGCCCCCAGCCCTTTCTGGAAGGCGGTGGCGCCCATGGCGGCGGCCGACATCATATGCCCGCGCGCCAGCAGATCGCCCGGATCGGCCACCACTTTCGGCAGGTTTTCGAACACCAGCCGGATGCCTTCCACCGCGATCCCCTCCCCCAACGGATGGTAGAACGGGCTGCAATAGGCTTCCAGACAGTGCGACAGGGCATCGATACCGGTGCCGACCGTGATGAAGCGCGGCATGCCCACCGTCAGCTCCGGATCGCAGATCACATAGACCGGCATCATCTTCGGATGGAAGATCACCTTCTTGGTATGGCTTTCGGAATTGGTGACCACGCCCGCCCGGCCCACTTCGGACCCCGTACCCGCCGTGGTCGGCACGGCCACGACCGGCGCGATCCCGGCCGGGTCGGCGCGGGTCCACCAATCGCCGATATCCTCGAAATCCCACATCGGCCGGGTCTGGCCCGCCATGAAGGCGATCACCTTGCCCGCATCCAGCGCCGAGCCGCCGCCCATGGCGATCACGCCATCATGCCCGCCCGCCCGGTAGACCTTGAGCCCCGCATCGATATTGGCATCGATCGGGTTCGGCTTGATGTCGCTGAATACAGCCGCGCCGGAAAGCCCGCCTTCCTGCAGGATCGCCATGGCCTGCGCCACGATGGGCAGCTTGGCCAGACCCGGATCGGTGACCAGCAGCGGGCGCGTCATGCCCGCATCCCGGGCAAGCGTCGCCAGTTCCTTGATGCGCCCCGCGCCGAAGCGGATGGCGGTCGGATAGTTCCAGTTCATCTGGGGCAGGTCGGTCATGATGGCGGTTCGGTCCTGGTCGGGGTGGTGTTGTTTTGGTCTGTCATCCCGGGCTGAGCCCCGTGGGCGAAGACCCGGGATCTTTTCCTATTGGATGCAGACCCCGGGTCTCGCATCACGGATGCTCGCCCAGGGTGACATCTGAATGAATTCTACAGCTGCCGCAGATGATAGCTCTTCGGCCGGGTCAGATTGTCAAAGCCGATGGACGACAGGGCGGCGCCCTTGCCGGTATCCTTCACACCGGTCCAGACCAAGGCCGGGTCCAGATAATCGCAGCGGTTCATGAACACGGTGCCGGTTTCGATCCGGTCGCCGATGCGTTCGGCGGCCTCCACATCGCTGGTCCAGATCGCCGCCGTCAGCCCATAAGGGCTGTCATTCATCAGGGTGATGGCTTCCTCGTCATCGCGCACCTTCATGATGCCGACCACGGGGCCGAAGCTTTCTTCGCGCATCACCGACATCTGGTGGTTCACATCCACCAGCACCTGGGGCGCCAGATAGCAGCTGCCCGGCGCATCGGCGGCGAATTTGCTGGTATCGACCAGCGCTTCCGCCCCGGCGCGCACGGCTTCTTCCGTCTGCTGGCGCACCCAGGCGGCGAAGCGGGCCTGGGCCATCGGCCCCAGGGTCGTCGCCTCGTCCAGCGGATTGCCCAGCACATATTTCGCGGTCAGATCGGCCACGCCTTCGACGAAGGGCTTGTAGAGCGATTCCTGCACATAGATGCGCTCGATCCCGCAGCAGCACTGGCCGGAATTGAAGAAGGCGCCGTCCACCAGATTGGCGATGGCGTGATCCAGATCGGCATCGGCGCGCACATAGGCCGGGTCCTTGCCGCCCAGCTCCAGCCCCATCGTGGCGAAGGTGCCCGCCGCGGCCCGTTCGATGGCCCGGCCACCGGCGACGGAGCCGGTGAAGTTGACATGATCCACCTCGCCCGATGCCAGCAGGGCCTCGGTCTGGGCGTGGCTGAGCACGATATTCTGGAACACGCCCTTGGGCAGGCCCACCTTCTCGAAGGCCTGGGCGAAGCGTTCGCCCACCAGCAGGGTCTGGGCGGCATGTTTCAGCAGCACCACATTGCCGGCGATCAGGGCCGGGACGATGGTGTTGACCGCCGTCAGGAAGGGATAGTTCCAGGGCGCGATCACCATGACCAGACCCAGCGGCACCTTGCGCAGGAAGCGGGTGAAGCCCGGCTTGTCGGTATGGCGGATATCGCCCAGCGCGCTTTCCGCGATCCTGGCCATGTAATCGGTGCGTTCGCGCACCCCGCCGAATTCCCCGCCATAGCGGGTGGGGCGGCCCATCTGCCAGGCCAGCTCCGGCACGATCTCGTCATTCATGGCGATCAGCGCATCGATGGCCTTGACCACCAGCGCCACCCGATCCGCCAGCGGGGTCGCGGCCCAGCCCGGCATCGCGCGCTTGGCATCGGCGATCGCCTGACGCAGCTGCGCATCACCGGCGATGGGCCGTTCGACATAGACCTTGCCGTCGACGGGGGAGATGATCTTCACAGTGTCGGTCATGATGATCCGTCCAATGCTCTCATAAAGGGAACGATATCCGTCCCTGCTCGTAAACCCGGCCGGGGGGTCGGAGCAAGGGGGGTGCTGTAAACCCTCGCCCCCTTAAGAAGGGGGAGAGGGTGCGCCGATCAGGCGCGGGTGAGGGGGGGGTACGTCCACCCTCACCCGGCTACACTTCGTTTCGCCGCCCTCTCCCGCCAGCGGGCGAGGGCAATTCGTCAACTCCGCTCGAAGCCGCGCTTCAGCTCCCAATCGGTGACGCGGCGATCATATTCCAATTGCTCCCATTCCGCCGTGTGGACGTAATGGTCGATCACCTCCCCACCCAAAGCCGCGCGCAGCATCTTCGATTTGTCCAGAAGCGCGGTTGCCTCGCGCAGGGTTTTCGGCACCTCGCGCAGCTTCCGGCCGACATAGGCATCGCCGGAGAAGCCTTCCTCCAGCTCCAGCCTTTCCTCGATCCCCGCGATTCCGGCCGCCAGCAAAGCGGCGAAAGCAAGATAGGGGTTGAGGTCGGCCCCGCCGATCCGGCATTCCACCCGGATCGCCTTGGTTTCCGCCGCACAGACCCGGAAGCCCGCCGTGCGGTTGTCCAGCGACCAGACCGCCTTGGTCGGCGCGAAGGTCGCCACCTGGAAGCGCTTGTAGGAATTGATGAAGGGCGCCAGGAAATAGGTGATGTCGCGGGCATATTTCAGCTGGCCCGCCAGGAACTGGCGCATCAGCGTGCTCATGCCATGCGGCGCGTTCTTGTCCAGGAACAGGGGCGTCTTGCCCGCCTTGTCCCAGAGCGAGGCATGCACATGGCTGGAATTGCCCGCCAGATCGTAATGCCATTTCGCCATGAAGGTGACGGATTTGCCCTGGCCCCAGGCGATTTCCTTGATGCCGTTCTTCAGGATGGCGTGCCGGTCGGCCATGGTCAGCGCATCGGCATAGCGCACATTGATTTCTTCCTGGCCCGGACCCCATTCGCCCTTGGAGTTTTCCACCGGAATGCCGGCGCCTTCCAGCCCGTTGCGGATGGCGCGCATCACCCCTTCCTCTTTCGAGGTCTGGAAGATGTGATAATCCTCGATATATTTCCCGGCCGTGTCGAGATCGGCATAGCGCTTCTGGCGCGCGC
>Ga0209066_10003642_pt1 | contig 17412 bp, 15 predicted proteins | sample All_14_2_FD_187198 | JGI IMG/M metagenome (GOLD analysis project Ga0209066, IMG submission 187198) | Freshwater microbial communities in response to fracking from Pennsylvania, USA - Allegheny Zone_MetaG_DW_15 (SPAdes) (version 2) ... | reverse complement strand
ATCTGTCGCTTACGCAGACCTTCACCATCACGGTCAGCGACGTGAACGACCAGCCGAGCTTCAGCGCCGCTTCGCCTGCTGCAGTGCTGGAAGATGCCGGTGCGCAGACTCTGGCTGCCTGGGCCACGTTTGATCAGGGTGCGGGTGACACGGGCCAGGCGGCAGTGGCCTACACGGTGTCGGGCGTGACCAACGCAGCCTTGTTCAGTGCGGGTCCGAGCATCGGCACCGATGGCACGCTGAGCTTCACCCCGGCGGCGAACGCCAATGGCAGCTCGGACTTTACGGTCACCGTGCAGGACAACGGCGGCACCGCCAACGGCGGTATCGACACCTCGGCATCGCAGACCTTCACCATCACGGTGACGGCGGTCAACGACGCGCCCGGCTACACCATCGGTGCGAACCAGGCACCGGCGCAGGGCTCGACCGGTGTGCAGACCGTGGTGGCTTGGGCGACCGACATCAGTGCCGGTCCTGCCGATGAGGCGGGGCAGACCCTGAGCTTCACGCCTGCCGAAGTAACCGACCCGAACGACATCGTCAGTGCGGTCGCTGTGGCGCCCAACGGCACCCTCAGCTACACGCTGAATGGTCCGGCGGGCACCGCCACGATTTCGCTGGTGCTGAACGACGACGGCGGTACGGCCAACGGTGGCGTGGACAGCTCCGCGACGCTGAGCTTCACCATCACCACGCTGGAACCGCTGGCGGATCTGGCGATCAGCAAGTTCGCCCAGTACGCACCGGGCAACCTGGTGGTGTGGGATGTGGTGGTCGAGAACCTCGGCCCCGGCCCGGTCACGGACGCGCAGGTCATCGACACACTGCCTGCCGGTATCACGGGTGCGACCTGGACCTGCGCGGTGCTGAGTGGCACGGCGGCCTGTAACGCCAGTGGCAGCGGCGACATCGATGAGCTGGTCGACATGAATGCGGGCTCTGCCTTGCTGTTCACCGTCACCGCGACCTTGACGACAGCGGACGCCACGATCAGTAACACCGCCAGCGTGGTGGCTCCGGCAGGCGTCACCGACAATGTCCCGGGCAATAACGCGGCGACGGTGGTGTTGAGCGTGCCGATGTTCGGCGATGGCTTCGAAGGCAGCGCGCTGCTGGCACAGGGTGAGTTGAAGTCGGCGGCGGTTGGCGTGTGGCAGTCGCTGCCACTGACCAACGACGACATCGCTGATCGCATCGCCGACTTCCGTGCTCGGACCATGGCGAGCTTCACTGCCCAGGGTCAAACCCTGACGGTGATGGCGCGCAAGGTCGATGGCGTTGCCGAGGCACGCCTGCTGCGTCGCGATGGCAAGGGCGTGTGGACCAGCACCGGCTGGGTCACCCTGGTAGCGGGTGGACAGTTGCAGGTGCAATGGTTGCAGCAGGGCGACCTGCTGGATGCCCGCATCGACAGTCAGTATTGAGCGATGCCACGACTGACCCTTGAGTGGTCATAGGCAAGACGAAAAGGCCCGCCTGGTGCGGGCCTTTTCTTGCGTCGGGAATCGCCTGTTACACTCCGTCTCGACTCCTCGAAGTTTGTGGAATGCCCGCATGTCCGAAGTCCATGAGCCCGATCCCAACGAGTGCACCGCAGGTCAGGGCGACGGTGCCGGTAACGAGGCGCGGCGTCTCAGTGATTTCGAGATGAATGTGTTTCGCTTGGTTGCCGAGAAGCGGCGTTTGTCCGCCGGGGATCAGTTGTTCCGGCGCGGTGAGCTGGGGCGCACCATGTACGTCATCGAGTCGGGCTGCATCCAGCTCGATTTTGGTGACGGCCTGCGCGACAAGCGACTGGGCGCGCGGGAGTTCTTCGGTGAATTGGCTCTGTTTATTGGCGATCACGCTCGTCTGGCTAGCGCCAGCGCCTTGTCGGACGCGGAAGTGCTGGTCATCGTGCATGCTGATTTCGATGCCTTGCTGGACGACGAACCGGCGATCATGGCGCGCTTCATGCGGCGCTCGTTCACCTACCTGGTGGCCAGCGAACAGCGCCTGATCACCCATTTGAAACGGCGCAACGAAGAATTGCTGCTGACCTTGGACTCACTGCGGCAAACCCGCACCAAGCTCACCTCGGCCGAGCGCATGGTGCAAACCGACGAACTGACCAGCCTGCACAACCGGCGCGGTTTGTACGCGCACCTGGAAGATCGCGCGCGCTGGCAGAAGCCCAATCTGGGCTTGGGGTTGCTGCTGATCGATCTCGACAACTTCAAGCAGATCAACGACCAGTACGGTCACGTCGCCGGTGATCGCGTGCTGGAACTGCTGGCCGCGCAGATCAAGCGCAGCATGACCAGCCTGGATCTGGCCTGTCGCCTGGGCGGCGATGAGTTTGCCCTGCTGTTGCAGGTTGCCGAACCCGCCGAGTTGGCGGCGAGGGCGCGTTCGCTGGTCGAAGGCGTGCGGCGTCTGGTGTTGCCCGACCCACTGGCGGGCGTATCACTGAGCATCAGCGTGGGCGGCGTCTGGTGTGAGCCGGAAGCCAGTTGGTCGATCTGGTACAGCCAGGCGGATGACGTGTTGTATCGCGTCAAGGCAGAAGGTGGCGACCATTGCCAGGTCGCTCCCGCTGGTGATCAGGGTCCGCGTTTGCCGGGCAATTGATCGCCCCTGTCGTCTGGCAGAGGAGAATTCGCCGATCTGACCGTACACTCCCGGTTTTGCAATCTCGGGAGTGAAGGCATGCGTGTGCTTGCGATGGCCTTGTTGGCCGTGATGACTGCCCCGGCGCTGGCCGCCGAAGGCATGTGGACGCTGGATAACCTGCCCAAGCAGGCCATGCAGGACGAGTTCGGCTTTTCGCCCGATCAGACCTGGGTCGACAAGGTGATGAAGTCCTCGGTGCGACTGGCGGGCGGCTGTTCCGGCTCCTTCATTTCGCCCGAAGGTCTGGTGATGACCAATCATCACTGCGTGGTCGACTGCGTTGCGCAGTTGTCCAGCGAGGGCAAGGACTTCGTGCAGAACGGCTTCATCGCCCGCGAACACAGTGACGAACTGAAGTGCCCGGACATGGAGTTGAACCGTCTGGAGCAGATTGCCGACGTCACTGATCAAATCCGCGCAGCCACTGCGGGTCTGGATGGCGAGGCCTACAGCAAGGCCAAGAAAGCCGTGCAATCGCGTCTGGAAGCCGACTGCGTTGGCGATGACTCGCAAGCCACGCGCTGCGACATCGTCGAGTTGTATCAAGGCGGCAAGCAACATTTGTATCGCTATACGCGCTTCCAGGATGTGCGCCTGGTGTTCGCGCCCGAAGTGGCGGCAGCGTTCTTTGGCGGCGACCCCGACAACTTCAACTTCCCGCGCTTCAACCTCGACATGGGCATCCTGCGCGCCTACGTCGATGGCAAGCCCGCCAAGCTGGACAACTGGTTCACCTTCAAGCAGGCCGGTGCCGCCGAAGGCGAACTGGTCATGATCACCGGTCATCCGGGTTCGACCCAACGTCTGTTGACCGTGGCGCAACTGAAAGCCCTGCGCGACGGTGGACTGACCGACCGACTCCTGTTCATGGCGGAACTGCGCGGTCTGTTGACCCAATACGGCGCCCTGGGCGAGGAACAGGCGCGGCAGGCACAGCCGGACCTGTTCGGCATCGAGAACGGCTTCAAAGCCCTGCGCGGTCGACTGGAAACCCTCAACGACGACGCCTTCTTCGCACGCAAGCAGGCTGAAGAAGACGCCCTGCGCGCCTTCGTTGCCGCTGACACCGCGCTGGCTGCAAAGATCGGTGATCCCTGGTCGGCCATTGCGGCGGCCGAAGCCAGCTTCGATCAGTTCGACGATGCCTATCTGCTGATCGAAGGCGGTCGCGGTTTTGCCACCGACTACTTCGGTTTTGCGCGCGGCTTGTATCGCGCCGGCGTCGAACGCGAGCTGCCGAACGAAAAGCGCCTGCGCGAATTTTCCGAAGCCGGTTTGCCACGGCTTGAGCAGATGCTGCTGTCGGAAGCCCCGATCTATCCCGCCTACGAGAAGGTCAAGCTGGCGTGGTCGCTGACCAAGTTGCGTGAAGCCTTGGGCACCGACCACCCACTGGTCAAGCGCATTCTTGGCAAGGAATCGCCGCAGCAGTTGGCAGCACGCCTGATCGACGGCACGCAACTGGGTGATGTCGATGCGCGCAAGGCACTGTGGCTGGGCGGCGCAAGAGCCGTCGCTGCCTCCAACGACCCGATGATCGCGCTGGTCCGCGACATCGACGCCGCATCGCGCGAACTGCGTCTGCGCTACGAAACCGAAGTCGAAGCGGTGGAACAGAAGAACGCCGAACTCATCGCTCAGGCCCGCTTCGCCAAGGAAGGCACCGGTGTCTACCCGGACGCCACGTTTACCCTGCGTCTTTCGTATGGCGCGGTCCAGGGCTGGAACGAAAAGGGCACCGACATCCCGTCGATGACCCACATCGCGGGTATGTTCGAACGCGCGACCGGTGCCGATCCCTACAAGCTGCCGGAAAGCTGGCTGAAACATCAGGCCGATCTGGATGGCAAGCTGCCAATGAACTTCGTGTCCACCAACGACATCATCGGCGGCAACTCCGGCAGCCCGGTCATCAACGCCAAGGCCGAAGTCGTTGGCCTGGTATTCGATGGCAACATCCATTCGCTGGGTGGCGCCTACTGGTACGACGGTCGGCTCAATCGCGCCGTGGCCGTGCACCCCGCCACCATCATCGAGGCCCTGCGCAAGATCTACGGCGCGGGCGCCTTGGCCGATGAAATGACCGGCCAGTAATCAAACCAACCGTCCGGGATGCGTTGCATGGCGCATCCCGGATGCCGATGGCTCAAGGCCGCATCACAGCATCCCCAGCATCAAACCCAATCCAATGCCCCACAACGCGATGGCGACCACCACCTGCACACTGCGCAAGGTCACCTTGTCGAGCAGGCGAGAGCCCAGCCACGTGCCGAGGAAGGCGCAGAGCGTGCCGATGAGGATCGGCAGCAGCAAAGAGGAATCCGGTTGCAGCGCGGTACGCAGATCGCCCAGTCCATACACGCCGATGCGGCTGGCATCGATGATCACCGCAATCACCCCGCCCGTGGCGACGAAGGCGCGCTTTGGTAGCCCGAGTTTGATCAGGAAGGCCGAGCGCAGCGCACCCTGATTGCCCGACAAACCGCCAAAAAAGCCCGACAACACACCGCCCGCCGGCAACCAGCGCGGCGGCAGTGCCACCCGCGCAAAGCGACTCGACATTTCCAGCGCCGCAAAACTGCAGATCAACAGCCCGATCAACGCCTTCAGCGGCGTGATCTCGAAGCGCCGCTCACCCAGCGACCACGTCATCCAGGTCGGCATCTCGCCAATCCACGCCAACAACAAAGCGCCCAACACCGCCGCCGCCATCGCAGGCAAACCAAAGCGCCACACCACCCGCCAATTGGCATGCTTCACCAGCAAACCGAGCTTGAACACATTGTTGGCCAGATGCACCACCGCTGTCCCCGCAATCGCCAGCGGCAAGGGGAAAAACAAGGCAAACACCGGCGTCAGCAAAGTGCCCAAGCCAAAGCCCGAAAACAGCGTCAACCCGGCAGCAAAAAAGGCGGCAAGGCCGATCCACCACAGATCCATCCCCGGACTCCGAAAGGCCATGCAAGGTCCGGCATCACAGCAGGCTGGGGGCTGTGTCGCAAGTGAAGGTGATCATGGATGCTCCGCTGCGCGCCACGTCCACGTGATCGGCGCCTAGGCAAAACCGTTCGACCGGGTAGCAAGGGCTACACGCCAGTGGCAGTTCAGTCCTCAAGGTGCTCAGCAGGTGTCAAGAACGGCACCGATGGGTGCAACCTGTCACCGAAGCACCGGCCGTGCGCCCACAAGTCTTGAGAGGCGCCGCCCGGCAAGTCCAGAACGATATGCAGCGGCACCTCACCAACCACGGACAGTCCGCAGAAACAGCATTGGTAGTGGCTGGGAATGTTCATGGTCGGCGATATTGCTCGCGGGGATTGGCGCAGGTCAGCAGGAAGAGAGAAGGGTAGCCTCGTCACTTCACGGAGGTGTCTACGCGCAGAAGGGCGTCATCCGCGACGCAACAGTTAGCCACCGCCCTGCCACGGAACTCGCGCGGAGGAATCCCCCATTCGCCACAGGAACTGAAAGCGCGTGAGCCCGACGCCGGGCACGTGAGTCTGTGCCACGCCAAGGACCTCTGATACCGAGCCGGGGCCGCGCGCAAGTAGATAGGTGGCGCTGAGAATCCGCACGACGGAGCCGCGCTCGAGTTGCCCGATTTGCTCCCAGTGTTTGTGTGAACAATAGCCGCAATCGTGTATTGCTTCGAAAGGCGCAAGCGCTGGCCGCCGCGCGCCATTGTACCGCCACAATCCCACAGGCCTTTCAACCGCAGAATCCCTTCCGACAAATTCGTTGTACGGCGAATGTTTGGACATGTCTCGGCGTGCAATGCAGCCGGAAAGAGCGCAGGTTGCGACCAACAGAACAGCAACCGTCGCGATTCGTCGGGGCGTGCAATGTCGCTTCGTGTGGTGGCTAACGAATAAAAGGAGCTTGCGCGCGATATGCCTGTTGCAGTGGCCAGCAGCTCGGCTAGGTATTTGTGGCATCGGTGCAGAACCATAACCTGGGGTCTGCTTGATCGCTCGGTCAAAGGAAGCCATCGAGAAACGCCTCAAGTTCCGCTTCGAGCAGACGCAGTTGATCGAGCCGTCCGTCCTTCGCCTCTACAAACGGTCGGTAGAACCGGAACGTGCGAACGGGCTTGCCCGGTAGGAAGACGAGTGCGAGAGGGCAGTACTCGCGGCGCCCGGCAAAGAGCCGAAACGCGTATCGACCAAGCGAAAAGTCACCCCACTGGGCACGCCGGGAGAGATTCAGTATCGAAACGGGCGTAGCAAGTGACGGAATCAGCTGCTCCTCCACATAGGTCTTCCACTTCGGACTGTCCGAATAGACCAAGGCTACCCAAGGACGCCCCAAACCCCTCGACCACGCTGCGATGTGGACCGCCACGATGGCAAGGGACCAAGCAATTCCGTAGACAATCAGGAACGGGATGGAAACGACAAACAACGCGGCCCAGATCAACCTTTGCGCCAGTCTCTTGAGATTGCTTGCGATTGCTGTGGCCGACATGGTGTGCTTTGACGCCCCGTAAGATCGCACTCTTCAGATTGTACGGGCAGTAGGTACATGAAGAGTAGGCGGCATTACCACGGCTCTCCTCGCGCCGCCTCTACGCGTGCCCAGACCTCCTGGGTGCTGCTTTCCCAAACCCTGCCAAGTAGGTGGCGGAACGCTGGATCTCTGCGAGTTTGCTGCTCAATGCGATCAATGAACGAGGGCCCGGCACGTTCGATTAGATCTTCCAGGGCACCGGCTGCCAACATACCCAAGACGTGCTCGGAAGGATTGCGTGATAGAACCTCGAGTATGGCACGCCAGCATTCTTCAGGGCCGGGCTCATCATCAGATATGAGCATGAACCACGAAGTTGCCCAGAACAACGGGTGATCATCCCGATGGTTCTCATGATCTTCTTGGTACGCGATATACGCGCTTGCCCATTCTTCAATCTGTTGCTGATTCACGGAATGCCGTCTAACGAATGAAAAGACCTTCCCCACCTCGAACCAGATGCGGCACTCGGTAGTTAGGCCTGGTGGTCGTGCGTGATGATGGGCGTGGATTCTTCATCACTCGGTCGGGAGGCGGTTGTGGCGATTGTGTGCGTTGGGGTGAATCTTGCCAAGTGCGCCGATAACGCTGTTGACCCGCGTGGTGGTTTGAACGAATGGCCCTGCTTATAGGATTCCACCTTGGGTGAGACGGCGTGCTCTGCGGGCCGGATTGCGGAGCAGGGACAGCGCAGCGAGAGCCACTGAGCTCAAAACAGCCGAATACACGAATGCAGCCGATGACTCAGGCGCGGGAAGAACAGGTCAGCGGAAAGAGAACGCAGTCGCCTCGTCACTTGATGTTGGGCATACACGAAGGGTCAGGCCTCGCTCGCGGCCCGAAGCTTTCGCTCGTGCCACTCGGCCCAGAATAACGACCAGGCAGGATCCTCAGGATCAACTTTGGGAGTGCATGCAGCGTAGAACGCGTCGACCTGCGCAACGAATCCAAGCACCGATGCTCGCCATTCGGGCAAGGAAACCGTGTAGACACGTTCTCCCTCCGAGAGCACAACCGAGTTTCCCTGGTGACGAACGAAGATGTCCGTTCCCGTGTTGCAACCCATGCAGGCAACCTTGTACCGGCCGCCATCTGCGAAGACGTCGAAGCCGCAGCATGGAAAGAGCCAATTGCCCTCACAGACTGACGACTCGGGCGTGTGATCGTCTTCAATCGTTCGCAGAAGGTACAGGCCAGCTGCTGACAGAGTGAACTCTGCTTCTCCCGGCCCGATGAGAATCGATTCATCCACCTTCAACTCGACCTTGCCATGGGCGCATTGGTCCGTGGGATCGTCGGCTTGGCCGTTGATCCACGAGAGGTGAGTGGCGCGAAGTTTCAACATTGCGAGGCCTAGCATAGAGCTAACCGGCGCTGCGCGGCATTATCGCGCAGCGTCCAGCGACCGAAGGGAGCCGGGTTGAGCGCCATGTTAGGTTTCAAACGCATCCTCACCCTCAAGGCAACGAACAAAAGACTCAAAGTTCTTTGCAACGAATGTGATTCTGTGGTACCGCTCTTGATCGATGTGGACTACTCGAGGCTCACCGGTTGGACCGCATTCCCTGTAATCAAGGCAAAGCATGTCGTGACCGGCTGACGGACAATTGGCAAAATAGATGCCGATCGGGGGATAGCCCCATTCACTAACCCAGAAGCTGCTTTCGAACTCGCCACATAAGGAATAGGTTTTTTCATTGCCGATAGAGTAGATGCCAGTGATTGCTATGTGATCTTCAGCCCAGGAGGTTCGCTCGCTGGTTCTATGATTTGTGCGTTTCGGGATGCCGCCGTTTTGAGTGTGCATCAGCTTGATGTAGGACTTGGGTAACTTATACCCAAGCTTTTTTTCTACGCGCGCGACGTCGAGATCAGTGATAGCTGGGCCAACGTATTCCCGCGTTGCGTAATCAGAGTCTTCCCAAAAATCACTCAGGTCGAAATCTGCAAATGGTTCGTTCATTGTCGTGAGACCAAACGAATGAAAGAACCTTCCGCACCGCGCACCGGATGCTGCACTCGGTAGTTCGGTCGGGTGGCTGCGCGTGACGATGGGAGTGGTTTCTTCATCATTCGTTCCGGAGGCGGTCGAGGCGATTGTGGACGTTGGGGTGCGTGTTGCCAAGGTGGGACCACGGACAATGACCGGCGAGGTCAGCGTGAGCATCCATTCGCGACTTGCGTTCGGATCGCCTGTGCGAGTTCTTCATCAGGATCCGTCGATTCACACGACCACATGACCGTTTGTCGTCTCGCCAGTCCTTCCCTCTGGCTGAAGTCGACGCGAAACATCAAAGCAAAGCGTCCATCAGATAAGACAACCGCAGAATAAAGCTGCGGATGGCAACGCTTTGCTTGACTGTGGGGAAGGTCCTTGTAGTTTGAGTTCAGGGGCCTTGCGCAGCTTTATGCGCAAGGTCCCCTGCAACGAATGGTTAGCCATTTATCATTTCCTCGGCAAGGCGCTCTAAGTTATCGAAGCGGCCGTCACTACGCCCTTTGAAGGAATAGCTTTGTTGAGGACTTTGGCGCAGGTACTGGGCTACGGTCGCTCCCAAGGCGTTGGATGTGGCGCCGGACGGTCTAAACCCAGGATGCCCGAAACATCGGCCGTCATTCACAACGATCTGTCCGTAGCCAATTTCGGATAGAGCTAGACCGATGCTTATGTCGCCGGACGCTACGTAGCAGAAATTGAACTCCGACGTTTCATGGTTGAAGAATATCTCAGCAGGCACCATAAACAACATTAGGTCGGAGGCTAGATTCATAAGATGAGACCGTTCCTTTTCCTTATTCGCGTGGATGCACATGTCACTTTGCACCTTGCTGACTACGGCGGAAGAAAACTGCTGTGGATTCTCGCGGACGTAGAAGCAGACGCAACCGAGTAGAAAAGCAAAGGCCAAGACCGGCACGTTTCGCTCGTGTATTAGCTCGGCAAACTCCTTGACCTTCTTCTCCGCAGACCATCGCTTGTTATAGAAGTGCTTAATCAGGACGTAGTAGTGCGCGAGAAAGTTGACGTTCTGGGCTACTGCCGGCGAGTGCTCGGAGAACACACTCAATAGTCTTTCGACCTCTTGGGGCGGTAGGTCATACAAATAGTCCTCTCGGAGAGCGTCAACGTAGTGGCGAAATGCCCTATCTGGAGCGCCATGGGTCCGATGCTGCTCGGCAACGGCGACGTTCGGGGTTACCTCTAGCCCCTGGCTCGCTGCCCACGCAAACAAGCCTCGAACGTTTTCGACGTTCTTTCTCTCTCGGATGGCACCAAGAATATTCACGTCGAGCAATAGCAGGCGGTTGAGCGGCGAAACAGGGAGAAAACGATCCATTTCGGTGGACGGAAGCCCAAGAAAGGGCGAACCGATCCAAATTGGAACTTCGTTATCCGAGGAATTCATACATCCCAATGTGATGGACTCTGGATGCGAGAGCGTATGGAACCTGCGCATATGCGTGCTGGAAATGGCTAACGAATGAAAGGACCGTCCCCACCGCGCACCCGATGCGGCGCTCGGTAGTTCGGCCTGGTGGTCGTGCGTGACGATGGGCGGGGTTTCTTCATCATTCGCTCCGGGTGCGGTCGAGGCGATTGTGGATGCTGGGGTGCGTATTGCCAAGGCGGCATCAGAACAAAGCGTGAGGCGGCATCAAACAAAACAACTGCAGCGTTCGGACGGCAACTCTTTGCTTGACTGTGGGGAAGGCCCTTGCAGCCTTGAGCTAAGCCGCGCCAAAGGCGTCAGCTTGAACAAATGTTCAGCGCCCAAGCGATGCGTTCGGACGCTTATAGCTGGTCAATGAAGCGTTGATTGAAGTGCCCACATAGTTGCCCCTTGCATCAAACCCGTCAATCTGGGAGTACTTGAAAGAAAGTCTGTCTTCCACAGCGGGTGGAGCGAACCGACGTGGGATCCGTAGCCGAATCTCTACACTTTCGCCAACGAACTCGCTGCAGTCGGTGTAACCGCCAAACTCGGAGCTTTCGTCCACTTGCGCGGTATCGACCGCTACTTTCAGGTCAAAGACGCGAGCCTTCTTTCCCGAATATGGGGCAGCAGCCTGCACCGTTCCTTCCAATTCGCAGAAGCGGAAGTCCGATGCTTGTGAGGCAGAACACAAGAAAAACAACGATCCTGCCGCGAGTGTTTTCATGGGCGCCAACGTCCAAGGTAACCGGCCAGTGCGACTTCTCGCGCAGGTCCAGTTGATGGCAGGGTTGGGCGTCTAGTTACTATTGAGTCCATGCGCACGAGTACCGAGCTTCCGTTTGTGTAGCGCTTCACAGGCAATGACTTCCCGCGCGGTCAAAGACGACGGCAGCGTCTGCAACACCGAGAACTGAAGGTCCTGTCTTGCGTTTGGTCGTTCAGCGAAAAGCGCCTTGAGCTGTTCATTTCCGCCGTGGCCTGTGCGAGCGTAATCAGACCACCTGCAAATAATGCCGCCATCGCCGTAAGCGGAACCAACATACTGACGACCGGTCGATGTGTCGAGGATTAGGTAGATGCCCGCCACTGACCCTAGCATACGGTGCCACTCTCGATTTGCGATGGGGTTGGCAACCATGGTTTTCAGCTCGTCAAATCGAAGAACGAAATCAAGAAAGCCGGGAAACTCTTTGATATAGCCCTTTGGAAGGACTTCGACAACGGCCTTATCTGACGGACGAAACTTCTGTACCCAACTTCGTGTTCCTGCACCCCAGTCGATAACGAGCCGATCTTTCAGATCGTCGAAGCGTCCGTCTCTAGTCAGCGCGTATAGGTAGTGATTGGAGACGTTCATGTTGGGGAAGAGGAAGTCATCCGGCAATTGGCCTGTGCATGGGCCGGTGACACCATCGAAGTGGTACACGCCAACAAATACGGCGTGTGTTCCAGCCTCTCCAAGAAACGAAATTATCTGGTCGCACTTCGAGAATACCGGCCTGCTTTGGAATGACTGGTAGATATCAAACTGGCCAGCCCGGTATAAAGCGGCAATGTCGATTCGCTGGCTTTGGTGGCGAACGAGTCTTGTGCGGCGCGAGATATCGAGTCCAAACGGCTGCAAGAGATGTTCGAGAGCGAGCATGGGGATCAAGGCGCCCAACGAATGAAAGGACCTTCCCCACCGCGCACCGGATGCGGCACTCGGTAGTTCGGCCAGGTGGTCCTGCGTGACGACGGGAGGGGTTTCTTCATCACTCGCTCCGGATGCGGTCGAGGCGATTGTGGACGGTGGGGTGGGTGTTGCCAAGGTGGATCCTCGGACAGCGAGGCGTGAGTTCATCGCGAGCATCCATTCTCGACTTGCGACCGGATTGCCCACGCGGGTCTTTCATTATGGTCTGTCGTTTCACGCGGGCACATGACCGTTCCTGATTAGCGCGATGCGTCAGCTGGTTGCTGGCGAGCATCCATCGGCGACGAAAATCCCCCGGGCAAGGCGAGAAACCAGCCAGGATCGGATGCCCGCGGCCACATCGACGGACATTTCTTCGACTGGCTGACACATCGCGCTAATCAGGTGACCGTTTGTCGTCATGTCAGCCAAACCCTTTGGCTGAAATCAACGCAAAATATCAAAAAGGCGTGAAGCACTATCAGGTAAATCATTCAGACGTAGGCAGTGGCTGGCTTCGCATTGCTAGACTGAACCGCCACTGGAGCGGTTCACTTGTCACTTGACGGGGGAGTCCATACACGATCCGTTAGGCGTCACTCGGTTTCCGATGCGCCGTCGTTCTGCGCTCGAAATTGGGCGATCCGTTGCTCAACCGCCTGATCATGCGAACGGATCGAGTCGCATCGCTCAAGAAGGAAGTCCTCTCGAACAACTTCGATGACAGTAGTTCTTCGAACTTCCGCGTCATGCCAGTTGAACTCAAGCCTTGCCAGCGGCACCTCTAGGAGTTGGAGCTCACCGGACTCGCCCAGTGTTGCTGTCATCAGCTGACCACTGACGACCAGCATTGGGTGCCAGAAGAACAGCCTCCAGTACTTGCCTGTCTCGTCCTTTGTCCACTCCGCAAACTCCGATATCTGGTCTTCTGTGTACTCGGAGAGCTTCTGAAGCGATGAGTAGATGTCGTCAGGGTGACTTGCCATGAGTTCGTCGCGGCCACTCTTCTTTGTCAAAGCGCAGAACTGCGAGAACAGATTCCGCCAATCGGCTCCCTTCTCCTCGTAGAGATCCAGCAAGTTGCTGAACGGGCACGGCTCCGGACTCGCGGCAAACTTAAGGTAGCTTTCGGAGTCGGCGTTGGGCGTGGAAGGTCGTTGCGTGAGAAGGACGAGCGGGAAACGGTTGTTCACTGCTTCAATCACAAAGGTCGTCTTGACGGTAGCTCGGCTACCGTAGCCGATATGCGCGCTCTCGGCCGTCAGATCAAGTTCACGTGCCTTACCGGTTCTAGGGTCCTTGTGCGTTACGTTCGGCTCGACGAAGTAGTCGGCAAGGGAGAGTGCCTTCACGAGACGTGACTCCATCAAATAGCCTGAGCGCTCCAGGCACTCTCGCACTACTTCGGTCGGTATGGGTTCGAGGGACGGTGGCATATGTGACGCCTAGCGAATGAAAGGACCTACGCCACCGCACACCGGATGCAGCGCTTGGTAGTTCGGCCAGGTGATCGTGTGTGACGATGGGAGGGGTTTCTTCATCATTCGTCCCGGATGTAATCGAGAAACGCTCGTTTTGACTCCAGTGGCTGAAAAGCCTGCTGCGACTCATAAGTGAAATCATCAGCGAGCAGAAGTTCAAGGCAGTCTGCATTGAGCGTGTTCAGCATTTTTGCGTATGCGCGCAAAGCAGTCTCTTCGTTCAGTGGCATGGCTACACCCTTTGTGCTAAATGCTGCGTGAGCGAGTGGTTAGCTGCTTACTGCCCCGGAAATGGCAACCGGTATGCAGGCAAACAGAGCATCTGTTGATCTCTCGACGATGGCCTTTTTGATTCTCGAAGCGACCGTGTGCCTGCCAATCTCTCCGCTTTCGAAGCTTATGGAAAGGTGAGTGAATGCTTTTGCAGTTAAACAGTACGCGCGGAAGCCGCTCGGGATCTGCTTTGATCGAATCAATGACTCAGACTCGAGAAACTCAATAGTCGCCTTAACGATTGATACATTTTCAAGGTGGTTGCTTAATCGGCTCGCCCTCTCGGTGAACTCTTCCTCCGAAAAATTCCGGTAGCCGAGTTCAGAAACATTCTCAGGTGTACCATCGACACCTGAGTAATCGGGCTCTGCCACAAACTCATGCGGGTTGATCTTCTGCCACTTAGGGAATGCTTCATAAAGATCAGTAAATATCGTTGCACATATCTTGTTGAACTCATCGATGTTCTTTGGCATTGCCGATCCTTTGAGTTGAAGCCGATTCGTCGATTGCGGCTAACGCCGTGCCAACCGGCCGAGGGCCGAGATGGATTGGTTTGAACGTAACATGTCCCCGACGGTCCGGTTGAGCAGATAGTTGGGCGAATATGCGAGGTACCTATGTCTTCTGGCGCATTGCAAGCTGCTCATATCCGGTACCTGCGACACGGCCAAAGTGCTTGCACCACGCGTTAAGAAAGCGTCCATCAAGTTCATGTTCTTTCGCTTTTCGCAGGACTACTGTGATTCGCCGGGCGGAAGCAGGTGGCGGAATATCACCTGAAACTAGATATCGGTTGAACTGCTCGACGAGCAGCGCCGAATGCAGTGAAACATTATTTGCATGGTCAGGAAAAAGGGACATGTTCCACAGTTTTGTGCGCTCACTTTCGGTCTCGCTCTGAAGAAGTTCCTGAAGTCTCCTGCCCTGAGCATCTTGCACTTGCTGTGGCGCGAGAAAATCTATCCGGCGAGCCTGCTTGTGCGCTTGGTACAAGCGATTGATCTCCGCACGCTTTAACGGAGTGGTGCACTCAAGAAGCTCAATGAGCTCTAAAACTTCTGCGTTAAACGTCATATGAGACTCCCATCGATGCGTGTCGGCGCAGTCGAGCGGCCAGATTCTTGTAAAGTGCCACTCTAGCCGACCAACGTGGAGCTAACCGGCCTGCGCGGCTTTTCGCGCAGGTCCGGTTGAGCGCCGGGTTATGCCTCACTTCGGCCCCCAGCCATTACGTTCTGCTAGGACTTTCCATTCGGGTTTCGTGGTTCCAATGATTTGACGGCAATACGTTACCAACGCATTGGCGGCTCGGATGTTTGCCTTCTCCACGGATACGGGAGTGGACTTACTCTTTACTTGGTTGTGCGCGATTTGAAGCTGAGAGATTACGGAATCGACACTCTTAACCAGCATCGCGTCTTCCGTCTTCAATCGCAACTTTCCAAGTGCAGTGATGTGAGTTGTGATCGTCTTAAACTCGGACATGGATTCGAGGACTTCTTCGTGAATGCTCAATTCTTCCTCCATGAGGTTGGGACAAGCGTTTGTGAGGCATAACGCCCGATATACACCACAAGCGGTGTATATCCAGTTATGGACAGGTGTATATCCACTGAGGCTGTTCCAAGTTTGCTTGTTTTTCGATGCCTCCCAGACTGCATCGCACCTTTCCCTATCGTCGAATGCCTACCCCGAACGTTGCCGATGTGGGTCGGCGTCAACGCCATCCTGCTGTTTGACGACGCGGGCAAAAGATCACGATTTGCGTGGGGCGTCAAGCGGGGACGCCAGTCGGCATTTGCGAGTGCGAAGAGGTGGCGTCGCGGTGCGCTCTCTACCCGGCACGTTGGGGAAACCGCTTATAGGTCGTTCCCGCGAAGGCGGGCGCGCGTTAGGCAGGGCATTTGGATACCCGCTTTCGCGGGTATGACGCGCCTCATTTGATGGGTTCGACAGGATGAAGTTGTGACGGTTTGGTGGTGCCGGGACGTTTTTTCACTGGTTGCGTGCAGGTCGAGTCGCACGTAATGGTTCTGGCTATTCGCTCGATACGCTCAATGCGCAATGGCTGTCCGCTGCGCTTGCAATCACCTTCACACCAATCCAAACGGTGCGCGTCCACTGGCGGCGCAGATGAGGCCGAGGACGCGGCGGTGTTCGTCGTTGAGCCAGTGCCATTCAAAACGCCAGGACCAGTTTTGTGGACCCATGGTGCCGGGGGTGTTCATGCGGTGGCTGGCGTCCAGGCCGAGGACGTCTTGCAGCGGAAAGATCGCCATGTCGGCGACCGAGTTGCAGCAGGCGCGGATCATGCACCAGTGGATGTCGGCGTCGCTGGCGGCCAGGTAGCTGCCTGCGAAGCGGCGTTCGGTGTCGCTGGCGGCTTGCCACCAGCCGCGCACGGTGTCGTTGTCGTGGGTGCCGGTGTAGGCCACGCAGTCGCGTTGCCAGTTGTGCGGTAGAAATTCGTCGCTGGCGTCGGTGCCAAAGCCGAATTGCAGGATCTTCATGCCGGGGAAGCCGCAGTCTTCGCGCAGTTGCACCACATCCGCGGTGATCAGGCCGAGGTCTTCGGCGACGATGGGCAGTTCGCCCAGGTCGCGGGTGATGGCGTCGAACAGGGCCTTGCCGGGGCCGGGCACCCATTCGCCGCGTTCGGCGGTCGGGCAGTCGGCGGGAATCTCGTAATAGCCTGCAAAGCCGCGAAAGTGATCGATGCGGAAGATATCGGCCTGCGACAGCGCGCGGCGCACGCGGGCCGACCACCAGGCATAGCCTTCGGCGGCCATGCGGTCCCAGCGGTACAGCGGGTTGCCCCAGCGTTGTCCGGTCGGTGCCATCGCATCCGGCGGACAACCGGCGACGACGGTGGGCTGACAGTCGGCGTCAAGGAAATACAGGTCGGGACGCGCCCAGCAGTCGGCGCTGTGATGGGCGATGAAGATCGGCAGGTCGCCCATCAGCAGCACGCCTAGCGCGTTGGCGTGGCGTTTGAGGGCGTCCATCTGGGTGTCGAAGCACCACTGTACGAAACGCCAGAAGGCGATTTCATCGGCGTGGTTCTGACGCGCCGCGGTCAGCGCGGCGGGGTCACGATCACGCAGCGCGGGCGACCATTCCCACCAGGGCGCGCCGTGGTGCGCGGTTTCCAGCGCCATGAACAGGCTGTAGTCGTCCAGCCAGTCGTGTTGGTCCGTCGCCCAGGTCTGCAAGGCGGCCTGCGCTGTCTTGTCACCTTGTTTGCGGAAGCCCGCAAAGGCGGCGCGCAGTTGTGCCAGTCGCCACGGCACCACCTGGGCGAAGTCGACGCGCTGGGCGTCGAAACCCTGCGCGGGCAGCTCGGGCGCTGCCAACCAGCCTGCGGCGATCAGCGGCTCCAACG
>Ga0209066_10003641_pt1 | contig 17412 bp, 13 predicted proteins | sample All_14_2_FD_187198 | JGI IMG/M metagenome (GOLD analysis project Ga0209066, IMG submission 187198) | Freshwater microbial communities in response to fracking from Pennsylvania, USA - Allegheny Zone_MetaG_DW_15 (SPAdes) (version 2) ... | reverse complement strand
GGATTACTTGGCCCGTGATTTTAGTGAACGGAATCAAGTCGTTCATTCGGTTGAAAAGCCGCAGGTACGTTGATTTCCCGCAGCCCGAAGGCCCGATGAGCGCCGTCACCGATTTTTCGGGAATGGCCAAGGTGATTCCCTTCAGCGCATGGAAATCGCCGTAATGCAGATTCACGTCAATGGTCTCAATCTTGTTGGGAACCTTTGAGGGCTGGGGCTGCTGGATTGTTGTATCGTTCATGACAGTGGTTTGCATGCAAAACGTATTGCCTAGACAATTTTTATTTTTTATTCAAAAAAGCCATCAATTCATCTTCACTTTTTTGCCAAAATAATTGCGCAGCAAAGCCGCTAAGATATTGACAATCAATACAATAACGACAAGTACGAACGCTGTCCCATACGCCATCGGGCGGCTGGCCTCGATTTGCGTGCCACTCGTCGAAATCACGTACAAGTGGTAGGGCAATGCCATGCATTGGTCGAGGATGCTGGTTGGTAGTTTTGGCAGAAAATAGGCCGCCACCGTGAAAAGGATTGGCGCCGTTTCGCCGGAAACCCGCCCTACGGCAAGGATGAGGCCCGTGAAAATATTCGGCAGGGCAATGGGCAGCACCACCTTGCGGATGGTGTAAAGCTTGGAGGCACCGAGGCCGTAGCTCGCCTGCCGGAAAGTGTCGTCAACGGATTTCAGGGCTTCCTCCGTCGTGCGGATGACGATGGGCAACGCCAGCAGACCCAAGGTCAATGAGCCTGCAAGGATGCTCGCCCCGAACTTCATCTGGTTCACAAAAAGCGCCATGCCGAACAAGCCGAAAATAATGCTGGGGACGCCCGCCAGGTTGTCGGTCATGATTTTCACAAAGCGCTTGACGGGGCCGGGCTTGGCGTATTCATTGACGTAAATGCCCGCCATCACGCCCACTGGCATGGCGAACAACATGCTGCCAAGCACGAGGTAGAGTGTACCGATTATGGCCGGGTAAATACCACCTTTCGTCATGCCGTCCTTCGGCATGGCAGTCAAAAACTCCCAACTGATGGCACCAATACCCTGTTTTATAATGAAAAACAGAATCAAGAAAAGCAGGGCCACGATGCCATAGCTGATAGCTCTCGACACACCAAACATGATGGCCTGGCTGACTTTTTTCTTCCTATCGTAGCTGCTTGGAAAATTCATTTTTAGTAATTGGTGCTTGGTGATTTGTGATTGGTGATTGGGAAGCCTTGGGAAGTCCCAATCACTAATCACGAATCACCTCTTTGGAGAAACTTTTTCAACGATTAAATTGATGGCCATGGTGATGATGAAAAGGATGCAGCCCAAGGCAAAAAGTGCCTTGAAATGCAAGCCGCCATAAGGTGCTTCACCCAATTCTGCTGCGATGGTAGCGGGAATCGTTCGCACGGGTTGCAGCAGCGAATGCGGGATGATGGCCGAGTTGCCTGTGACCATCAGCGCAGCCATCGTTTCGCCGATGGCCCGACCAATGCCCAAAATAGCCGCTGCCGTGATGCCTGAAACGGAGTAGGGGATGACGACCCTGCGAATGGTCTGCCATTGCGAAGCGCCCAAAGCAAGGCTGGCCTCCTTCATGGCACGGGGCGTGGTGCGCAGGGCATCCTCCGAGACGGTGATGATGGTGGGCAGGGCCATGATGGCCAGCACGATGCTGCCCGCCAGTGCCGTTTCGCCTACCGGCAAATTGAAAGTGCGCTGCACCAACGGCACGATGACCACCAAGCCGAAAAAGCCATAAACTACGGACGGAATGCCCGCCAGCAATTCGATGATGGGCTTCAGGATGCGCCGGATGCGCTCATCGGCGATTTCGGCGAGGTAAATGGCGGCGGCCAAACCCAGCGGCAATGCGAAAAGTATAGCAAAAAACGACACCAGCAAAGTGCCCAAAAGCAGGGGCATCACGCCCATGCTGGCCGCAGGGCGGCTCGTGGGAAACCACTCCGTGTCCGTTAGGAATTTCCAGAGGGAAACCTTGTCCACCTCCACTTGTTGGGCAGTTTTTAGTTTGCCGACCGTGAGTTTTTCAGGAAAAAAAGCCAGTGTGCCTGGCAGGCTGTCCACGTAGCTGTCAATGCAGTTTGGCAGCCGCTCGAATTTTGCCCCTAGCTGCTCCTCAGTGAAAGCCTCGCTCAACTCGTCGGTGGTGAAAAGCTCAATTTTTTGGTCTTTGCCACCGAGGTCTTTCCAGTTGGTGATTTTTTGGTCGAAAACGTCCTTGATTTGGGGGGCGGTCAGTTTTTTGACAGGGTTGGTGTTGGAGACCCAAAGTACAGAGCCTTCCTCGATGGGGGAGAGACTAAAAAACGAGACGCCTTCCTTGAAAAGGAAAATGACGATGAGCAAGACGATGAAGCCAGTGGAATAGCCACTGACCTTTATCAAATTCTCAAGAAATGGTTCTGTGAATCGTCTTATTCGCATGGATAAGGGTTCGGCTTCGGAGTTTGTTGAATAGTCGTTTGCCTGGCTGGCTTTTTAGGCAATTTCCACAAAAGTCTTAAAAGCAGCAATTGTCGCAAAGTTCAAGACTGGACTTTGCGACAATTAACCTAAAAATTTTCTTTGGTTTACTTCACGGGAACATAGCCAGCGTCAGCCACTAGCTTTTGCCCAATATCGGACATTACGTAGTCAACAAATGGCTTTACGGTGCCTTCCTTTTTGCTGTCGTAAAAATAGTAAAGCGGGCGGGCGATGGGGTAGCTTTTATCCTTAGCGCCTTGGATGGATGGTGCTACAAAGGTTTTGCCACTGTCGTAGGAAACAGAAAGCGGTTTTATGCCATCTGTCATGTAAGCCAGACCAACGTAGCCGATGGCGCCCTTCGTCTGGCTGACGGATTGAACAATGGCGCCAGTGGCAGGCATGTTGAGTACCGTGCTGGCGTAGTTTTTCTTGTCCATGACGTGCTCTTTGAAGAACTCATAAGTGCCGGAAGAGGTCTCACGGCTGTAGGCCACGATTTGGGCGTCCTCGCCACCTACTTCTTTCCAGTTCTTGATTTCGCCGGTGAAGATTTTCTCCAGTTGCTCACGGGTGAGTTGGCTCACCTTGTTGGCTGGGTTCACGATGACCGAAAGCGCATCGAAACCAACGGTGACTTCCTTGATGTCCAGTCCTTTTTCTGTGAACTTCAGTTTTTCGTCCGTTTTGAGGTCTCGGGACGACATGCAGATGTCCGTGGAACCATCCATAAGCGCCGTGATGCCTGTGCCGGAGCCGCCGCCCACTACCGTGATGGCAGCACCAGCATTGGCTTTCATGAACTCTTCGGCTTCTTTCTGGCTTAACGGCAGCACGGTGTCAGAACCTTTGACGGAGATACCAGTGGTAGCTGCGGTTGCCGTTTCGGTGCCTTCGGTTTCGTTGTTTTGCGAAGCGTCACCACCACAGGCGGCGAGGAAAAGAGGAATTGCGAGGAAAAGGAATCTTAGATTTTTCATGTCGTTGTTAATTGAATTGCAAAGTTATTTTTTTGAGTTTTGGAGGGGCCAAAAAAGGATTTTTAGAAATTCAGCTGGGCCTGTAAGCGTAGCAGTTGCCCTTCATGCAGATTGTCCTGCTTGGCAAAATCCTCGAAGCGGCGGCTGGAAATAGTGTACATGGCCACCAACTCGAAGTTCTTGGAAGGCTGCCACTCCACGCCGATTTCCGTTTCGGTTACGTCGTAGCTGCGGGCGTCTAGTTCGTGCTTTTTGCCGCCTTCGTAGTGGTGGTAGCGTGCAAACGGGATGACCGTGTGTTTGCCTTTTTTCATCAAATAAGATAGGGTAACATAGCCACCTTTCAGGTCTTTCGTCTCGATGGAATCCGTAGCAGGGTTGAACTGCGGGCCTTTGCCCAGGTTGTATTCCGCTTGGATGCCAAAGGGTTTTGGGTAGAGAATGAAGCTGGCAGCGACCCGCTGGTCGGTGTAATTGCGGTCAGTAACATATTTCACGTCCTTGCTCAACTGGTCGGTCGCCATGACCCATTTGCCAGTGTAGCCCTGTACGCTTGCCTCAACGATTTGGCCACCGGGAAGTTCAAACGGCCAAGTGACACGGCTCACAATATGCGGTTCTTGGTTCAGTTCGGGCTTGTTGGCAGTCTGGCCGTTGTAGGCGCCGAAGGCGAAGATGCCGTAGTCGCCAGAGCCTTTGAGGCCGTCTTTCACGAGGCTGGAAAACAGCTTGCGCTTGTTTTCGGGTGCCCAATAAAAGAAAACGCCAAGGTCACGCTCATTGCTCACAGCGCTATTCATGGCGTCGTGGCGGTCGAGCGGCAGGCGGTTTTGGCTGGACTGCATGTTTTCAAAGCCAAACGGTACTTTGCTTTGGCCGATGCGTAGTCGAAATTCGTTTTTGTCATCGAGGCCAAGGTCGAAATAGGCGTCCCGGATCTGCGCAAAATGCAGGCCCGTGGAGGAGGCACTACTTGCAAGATCGGGCTGTACATAGAAGTAAACCCGCTTGCTTATTTGACCAGAAAAAATAAGGCGCATCCGACGGAGAAAAAAACCGCCATCCTTGCCCCAGCTTTTATCGCATTGTTCGCATTTCAAGTCTTCGTTGGTCTCCAATAGCCGATTATACCGTACTTGCATATAACCTCGGAGGGATATATTGTCGTACCATTTTTTTTCAGGTTCAGGTTTTGGGGCCGTATTTTCGGATGATTGTTGTGCTTGCAATTGTGCAGCGAAGAAGATTAAAAGGCAAGTTAAACAAAAAGAGAAGGACAGGCGGCAGGGCCACCCAGACTTGAGCTTGGACATGATTTTTAGTTTCTAATTAAGAATTAAGAATGTGCTTAATAAAAGCGGCGCAAAGCTCGCGCAGGGTGTTTAAGGCAAGATGAAGTCAATATTAAGTCTGTGTTAAGTTTTCCGGCTTTACGAAAACTTAACATGCCAATCAAGCATCCTTCCTAGTGAGGGAATACTTTTGGGCAGTTTTCTAATTAAGAATTCTCCCTTTGGGGAGTCAGAGGCTGCGTCGTTAGCGCAGTCTCTTTTTTTCACGCCGTAAAAATGGCATTTCGCTTCGCAATTTTTCAGAAAACTCCTGCGTGAAACTTGGCCTATCTCCAATTTTATCCCTTTCTTGGGGTTCGTTTGCATAAATGTTTCAACAGTATGAAGGTGCTTCTGATAGACGACGAGGCCGCCATCAACGGTTTTATCAAAAAAGGCTTGGAGGAGAATGGCTTTGAAGTCACCCAAGCTTTCGATGGGGAGATGGGCCTGCGGCTCGCCCGTTCGGGTCAGCACGATGTGGTCGTGCTCGACCTCATCATGCCCGGCCTCAATGGGCTGGAGGTTTGCCGGAAGCTTCGGCAAGAGTACAACGTACACACGCCTATCCTCATGCTCACCGCCCTGAACACTACGGCTGATGTGGTGGAGGGCCTGGACGCTGGTGCCGATGATTACCTCGGCAAACCCTTCAAGTTTCAAGAACTTTTGGCACGGGTCAGGGCGCTCATGCGTCGGAAAACACCATTGGCCACCCCCGCCAACCTGCTCCAAGTGGCCGACCTCGTCATGGATTTGGACCAGAAAACCGTCAACAGGGCTGGCTTGGAAATCCAGCTCACCCTGCGGGAATTTCTCCTACTTGAATGCCTCATGCGCAATAAAAACAGGGTACTCAGCCGTCTTGACCTCCTCGAAAAAGTCTGGGGCATCCAGTTCGACACCGGCACAAACGTCGTTGACGTTTACACCAATTACCTCCGCAACAAAGTGGACAAACCGTTTGACCAAAAACTCATCCAGACCGTCGTTGGAATGGGCTACGTCATCCGGGATTGAAATTTTCCGCAATTTTCGGGCATGAAAATCCGCAACCGCCTCACCATCCTCAATGCAACTAGCGCCTTCGCAACGATGGTGCTGGGCGGGGTTTTCATCTATTGGTTCAGCGCACGCTTCCATCACCGGGAGTTTTTTCACCGTCTGGAAGAGCGGGTGGACATCACCGAGCAGATTTTCCTCGAAAAAGACGGGTACGTGACGCAGACTGTTCGGGAGAAATTCCTGCACAGCCTCGACGATGAAAAAGAGTTTGCCTTCACGATGAACCCCTCCGGCCTCGACTCGCTGGACAGGTTCGTCCAAGCAGGTTTGAGTACAAAAATTGCGGAGCAAAAAACTTTTTTTTTCTGGCAAAACGGGCGGCAGGGCGTTTGCAAACGCTACCAGTTGCACGGAGGCGAGTACGCTGTAGTCGTCACGGCGGTGGACATTTTCGGACGCAGCAAATTGGATTACCTGATAAAAATCCTGTTTTCAGGGGCTTTGTTGGGCGGGGCCGTGCTGGTCGTTGTGGGGTATTGGTCCACAGGCCGTGCGCTGCGTCCGTTGCACGATAAAATCAGGCGGGCCAGCCACATCAGTGCCGAACAACTCGACCTTCGCCTGGAGGTGATAAACCCGAACGACGAACTGGGTGAACTCGGCGTTGCCTTCAACTCCATGCTCGATCGGTTGCAGGCTTCGTTTGAGGCGCAGCGACGTTTTGTCAGCAACGCCAGCCATGAGCTGCGCAACCCCATGACCGCCATCATCGGGCAGGCAGAGGTGCTGTTGGCCAAAGAGCGAAGCCCGGAGGAGTATCGGGCGGCGTTGCAGGTAATCCAAGGCGAGGCGGAGTGGCTGGAGCAGCTTACCAGCGACCTGCTCTCCCTGGCCAATTCCGATTCGCTGACGAAGCTACCCTCCCCGCAGCCCATAGCCTTTGACTCGTTTTTGTTGGAGGTGTTGGAAAAATTCCCTGCCGAGCGGCTGTTGCTCCATCTGCCAGAAATGGACAGTTCCCCCGTTGTACTGGCTAGTGCTCCGCTATTGAACGCAGCGTTGTCAAATATTTTGGAAAATGCCTTTAAATACAGCGAAACCAGACCCGTCCAAATCTATTTGATGATAGGGCCGATGTCTTGCCTGTTGAAGGTTGTTGACGAGGGAGTCGGCATTCCGGCGGACGACATGGGCAAGATTTACCAACCGTTTTTCAGGGCGCAAAACGTCCGTCATTTCCGGGGAACGGGGGTTGGGTTGCCGCTGGCAAAAAAAGTTATTGAACTGCACGACGGCCAGCTTGAGGTCTTATCCAAGGAAGGAAAAGGCACGACCGTCACCGTTTTCCTCCAACTTTATTCCAAGTAAAAAGCGTTTCCTGCCATTTTTTTCAAGTTAAAATCAATTCTAATCTGGTTCTAACCCACCTCTTAGCCTGCTCTAATGCCCAGCCCTGAGCTTTGTGGTACAATCAACGAATTGTGAATACACCGAATTGCAAGCCTCCTCAGCGGCTGCTGTTTAACTCAAAAAACGATCGATTATGAATCCGTATCAATCCATCGAAAAAGTAAAACCTGGCTTTTTTGCCAATCTGAAAAATGACCTGCCCGCCAGCATCGTCGTGTTTCTGGTGGCAACGCCGCTGTGTTTGGGCATTGCCTTGGCATCAGGTGCGCCGCTGTTCGCAGGCATCATTGCAGGTATCGTCGGCGGCATTGTAGTTGGACTGGTGAGTGGTTCGCCACTAGGGGTTTCAGGCCCAGCGGCTGGCCTAGCTGTCATCGTATTGGGTGCAATCGCCACTTTAGGTTCCTTCGAGGCATTCTTGCTTTCAGTGGTGCTGGCAGGCGTATTCCAGGTGGCGCTCGGCTATTTGCGGGCTGGGGTCATCGGCTACTACTTCCCATCGTCGGTCATCAAGGGTATGTTGGCGGGCATTGGCCTCATCATCATCTTGAAGCAGATTCCGCACGCTTTGGGCTACGATGCAGTGCCTGAGGGCAGCATCGAATTTGCGCAAGCAGATTCCCAAAACACCTTTTCCGAGTTCCTCAACATGTTGAACTTCGTGCAGTTGGGCGCCATCATCATCACGCTGGTTTCCCTTGCCATTTTGATTTTGTGGGACAAGCCATTCATCAAGAAACTCAAGTTCACGCAGTGGATACAAGGCCCGCTGGTGGCTGTTGCCGCTGGCATTCTGCTGAACGGCTTGTTTTTGGCGGCATTCCCATCGCTTGCCATAGCCCCATCGCACCTCGTACAATTGCCCGTGGCGGAGAGTTGGAACGGCTTTCTCGGGCTTTTCACTTTTCCTGATTTCAGCCAACTTGGCAACGTCGCCATTTACACCACTGCCCTGACCATCGCCGTGGTAGCCAGCCTCGAAACGCTGCTCTGCGTGGAAGCCACCGACAAGCTGGACCCCTACAAGCGGGTGACGCCAACCAATCGGGAGTTGAAGGCGCAGGGCATTGGCAATATCCTATCCGGCCTTATAGGCGGCCTGCCCATCACGCAGGTGATTGTCCGCAGCTCCGCAAACATCCAATCCGGTGGCCGCACGAAGGCATCAGCGGTGCTGCACGGTGTGTTGCTGCTGGCGGCAGCATTGGCCATCCCAACCGTTTTGAACCTGATACCGCTGGCTGGGTTGGCTGCCATCTTGTTCGTGGTGGGTTACAAATTGGCGAAGCCAAGCCTCTTCGTCACCATGTACCGTCAAGGCTGGTACCAGTTCGTGCCGTTCATCGTCACGGTGCTGGGCATCGTGTTCGCAGACCTGCTGTTGGGCATTGGCCTAGGATTGGGCGTGGCCATTTTCTTCATCCTTCTCAACAACTACCGCAACCCTTATTTTTTGGCAAACGAGCCACACAAGCCGGGCGAACTGATTCAAATCAAGCTTTCGGAAGATGTATCGTTCCTCAACAGGGCCAGCATCATGCGCACCCTGGACGAGATTCCAGCGAACGCCAAGGTGGAAATTGACGCCACCCGCTCCGTCAGCATTGACTACGACGTGTACGAACTGATAAAGGAATACGAGGAAAAAGCCCGCATGAACGGCGTTGACCTGACCTTGAAAGGCTTCTCGACCCTGCAACAGGAGAATGACTCCGTGCGCAGGATAAAGCGGGTCATCAGGAGGGAAAAACGCTTGACGCAGGAACTGGAGATGGCCGAAGAACAACACAATTAAATCAATTACCGCCTTCGGCAAAAAGCCAAACTTTTTGCCGAAGGCAAATAAAAAAAACTTACAACCATGCGTACGCACACCAAAACAACGCAGGATAATTTATCACCACAGGATGCATTGGAGTTTTTAAAGGAGGGCAACCAGCGCTTCCTCAGTAACCTGCGCTACAACCGCAACCTGTTGCAGCAAGTGAACGAGACCTCTACGGGTCAATTCCCATTTGCTGTGATTCTCAGTTGCATTGACAGCCGCACCTCGGCAGAGCTGATTTTTGACCAAGGGTTGGGCGACGTCTTCAGCGTCCGCATTGCTGGCAATGTACTGAACGACGACATCCTCGGCAGCATGGAGTTTGCCTGCAACGTCGCTGGCTCAAAACTGGTCGTGGTGCTTGGCCATTCAAAATGCGGTGCCGTTAAAGGTGCCTGCGCCCACGTCGAGATGGGCCATTTGACTGGGCTTTTGGAGAAAATACAACCCTCTGTTGAAAAGGTGACGATTGAAAAACAGCACTTGAAGAACGAGGCGCTCGTGGAAGAAGTCGCATACGAAAATGTGCTTTTCCAAATGAACGAAGTGCTGAGCCGCAGCTCCATTTTAAGGGGACTCTACAAGCAAGGCAAGATTGGCATCGTAGGCGCCATGTACAGCGTGGAGACCGGCGAAGTGGATTTCATCGCTGAAAAATTCTGCAAAACGGAAGCGACGATTGCCCTTGAAATGGCTGCCTAGCTTAATTTACGACAAATGTCCACAGTTTGATTTTAGGTGAAATGCTATTCTTTCGGGTCGCTTTCAGCGGCCCATTTTTTTTTATGGTCTGATTTCATACTTCAATTATCTCTGCTTGGAAATTGGCCGTACTATACGAAGTGCGGCTTTTTTTTTGAAAAATGGCGGCCAAATCGAAAATACTGCTGAGGGCATTGCCACCTTTGCCCGCGATGGATTTTCTTCAACAATTTCAAATGACGCAGGCACATTGGCTGGTGCTGGTGCTTTCTGCCTTGGCCATTGGCCTCTCGAAAACTGGGCTGGGTGGCCTTGGCACCCTGTTCGTGCCACTGATGGCCAGCGTTTTCGGGGGCAAGGCATCGTCGGGCATTGTATTGCCGATGCTCGTCATGGCGGATTTTTTCGCAGTGGCCTACTACCGCCGCCATGCCGACTGGCCTGTGTTGCTCAAGCTGCTGCCTTGGGCCTTTGCGGGAATCATCATCGGCACTTTCACTAGCCAACACATTGACGATGAGGCATTTAAGCGCATCATGGGCATCATCATCGTGCTGAGTGTGGCCATCATGATTTGGCAGGAAACCCGCACGGAGTACCTCGTGCCCAGCCATTGGGCCTTTTCGGCGCTGATGGGCCTCGCTGCGGGCTATACTACTATGGTAGGAAATTTGGCGGGGGCTGTCACCTCGCTCTACCTCCTCTCCATGCGGCTTCCGAAGAACAGTTTCATCGGCACAGGGGCTTGGTTTTACTTGGCCATCAATGTTTTCAAGCTGCCGTTCCACGTTTTTTCTTGGAAAACCATCGGCTGGGAAAGCTTCCAACTCGACCTGCTGATGCTCCCCATCATTGCCATCAGCGCCGTTTCCGGTTTTTTCATCACCAAAAAACTAAGCGAAGCGCTCTACCGCAAGTTCATCATCGGCATGACCTTGGCCACGGTACTGCTGCTGTTCCTCTGAGTGTGGATTCGATTTTTTATGATTGATTTGTTTGCGCAGCCCGATAGCAGTTAAACAATCCAGCAATGCAGCAATTCAACAATCCAAACTATCTTTGCCCGTATCACAAAATCATTTTCCTATGAAAATCAATAAGTTATTGCTGGTGACGGCTTGCGCCGCAATGTTGACGACGGGCTGTGTTTCCACCCAAAAATACAAGGACATGCAGACCGCCCGTGACCACTTCAAGGCGGAATACGAAAACCTGAAGGCTACCGACCAAGAGAACGACGAGCTGAAAAGCAAGCTTCGGCAGGCGGACAGCCAGGTACAACAGGCCAAAAACCTCATTGAACAGCAAAAAACGGAACTCGACCTACTAAAAAGGTACAATCAGGACCTCGCCAGCCAATACGAAGCGGCGGCCAAGGAGAACTCTCAATTGCTTTCCTCCTACTCTGCCGACAAGTCGGCCTACGAGGAGCAAGTTGCCAGGAGCATGGAAGAATTGCGGTTGAAACAGAATCAGCTGGCTGGTCTGGAGGGTGCCATCGGGCAGCAGAACGCCAGCCTCGAAAACATGAAAACCGACCTGATGACCCGTGAGCAACGGGTGGCGGAGTTGGAAAAACTCGTCGCTGAAAAACAGGCGCAGATGGACAACCTGCGCACCAGTCTCAACAACGCATTACACGGCTTCGCCTCTTCCGACCTTAGCGTGGAGGAGCGGAATGGCAAGATTTACGTGTCCATGAGCCAAAATCTGTTGTTCAAAACTGGCTCAGACAAAGTGGACACCAAGGGTGTCGAGGCGTTGGCCCAATTGTCGAAGGCGCTGAACGACAATCCCAGCATCGAGGTCATCGTGGAGGGGCACACCGACAACACAGGTGGTGTGGACTACAACTGGCAGCTCAGCGTGAATCGTGCCGTCAGCGTCACGAAGATTCTCGCACTGAACGGCGTACTCCCCAGCCGCATGACCGCTTCTGGCCGTGGAATGCACCACCCAGTAGTCCCGAACAATTCCGAGGCCAACAAAGCCAAGAACCGCCGAACTGAAATCATCCTCTCACCGAACCTCGACAAGATTTTGGAACTCACGAAATAGGGACGAGGAGTAAGGAATGAGGGATGAATTGCACGCCAATCATCCCTCATCCTTCATCTCTGTTTCATCCCTCATCCCTGATTTCATGCTCACCGTATTAAAACGAATACAGCCGTATATCCACCGGACGCCCGTCCTCACATGCGCCACGCTCGACCAAATGAGCGGTGCAAGCCTGTTTTTCAAATGTGAAAACTTCCAGAAAATGGGCGCCTTCAAGATGCGGGGGGCTGCCAATGCCATCCTTCAATTGACGGAGGAGGAGCGGAAACTGGGCGTGGCCACGCATTCCAGCGGCAATTTTGCGCAAGCGCTGGCGCTTTCGGCGCAAATGTTGGGCATCCCCGCCTACATCGTCATGCCTAGCAATTCACCGGAGGTGAAAAAAGCGGCGGTGCGGGGCTACGGCGGCGAAATCATCGAGTGCGAACCGAACCTGGCGGCCCGTGAATCCACGCTGGCACAGGTGGTGGAGCGCACGGGGGCCACATTTATCCACCCCTTCAACGATGGCAACGTCATCATGGGGCAGGGCACGGCGGCTTTGGAATTGCTACATGACGTGCCCAATTTGGACGTTATCATCAGCCCCGTGGGTGGGGGAGGCCTGCTGTCCGGCACTGCCCTGGCGGCAAAGGAAACATCGCCGAAAACGAAGGTCTGGGCGGCGGAACCTGCTGGGGCCAGCGATGCCTGGGAGTCGAAAAAATCAGGGAAAATCATCCCGCAACTCAACCCGCAGACCATCGCCGACGGCCTGCGCACTTCGCTCGGCGACAAGACCTGGCCCATCATCCGTGACCATGTGGAGCGGGTTGTGCTGGTAGAGGAGGCGGAAATCGTGGAGGCCCTCCGCCTGCTGATGGAGCGCATGAAAATCGTGGTGGAACCTAGCGGGGCCGTGGCTTTGGCGGCTGTCCTGAAAGATAAAACCGCCGTGGCTGGCAAGCGTGTCGGCATCATCCTTTCTGGGGGGAATGTGGACTTGAAGGCCATCGCTGCTTTGCTGTAAAGCGGTCTGGCAGTCCGTGACCCGACATTTCGGTCAGTTTTTTGCGGAGCAAACGGCCATATCTGCGTTCCAGACGTTCTATTTTTCAAAAACACCAATCCATGCCGTACCGCTATTTCCTGCTGCTTTTCGCATTTCTTTTTTTCGCCGCCTGCGGCAAAAACGAAGACCTGCCCACGCCCGATGCGGTGATGGTCAAGTTCGTGAATAAAACGGGGGAGGACATTTCGGGGCTTTCCGTAAGCCGTGTAGTAATTGGCGAATTGAAAAAAGGCAAGTCCAGCGAGTACATCCGCTACGATGCACTTGGCCAGCAGTATGGATTTGCACTGGTGGAGGCTGTGGGCACTATCGGTGGGAAAAAATATTTTACGGCCTCCGCCTGCCAAGGAATTTGCGGAACGCCCTCGGCGCCGCAGGGTGTGTGGTTGGAGCCGGAATATTATAAAATTGGGATTTACATCGCTAAGAATGAACCCAATGCATTGGAATTCAAGGTGTTAGATTGAATTTTGATAATTCGAAGGAACTGAAAAAGCCCCGTCATTTTTTTGCTACAGCTAGAAATAATCGAGTATTTGTACAAACCTGACGATGAATTATTTCGTCAATAGTTAATATTGGGCATTGAAAGCTGGAGGCAGGGATTTGCCCACTTGCTTTTTTTCTAAAACCCTTTTTGTCGGAAGTCTTGGCAATAGTTTTCTAGGACTTACTCAATTTATTCATCTGGTTATGAAAACATATCGCTCTAAGTCTTTTTTGCTACATCTGCAATCGCATGGCATCTCAAAGTCAGCCTCTCGGCCAAGCGCATTTCTTCGCCAATTCATCGCTGGCCTGTCCGTAATTCTTCTCAGCCTCCTAGGCACAAAAGGAGTTTCGCAGACCTTGTACTATTGCGACATTGATAGCGACATTCACACCTACGATATTCAAACCTGCGTTGACCAACTGATTTTGGATGTCCAATTGCCTGGTGGAACCTTGGGCGACATCACTTTTGCGCCAAATGGGAAACTTTACGGCGTTGGCTTTTTAGGGGAGCTGTATGAAATTAACCTCGTCACTGGAGCGGCTTTTTTGGTGACTCAGTGGTACTTCATGCCCCCGCTTTCTCCCACGAACTCCCTGATTTGTAATGCGGATGGAATGATTTACGCCGCTGGCAGTGAGCTTTATTTTTACAACACAGTCACAGGTGAATCGGGCATGGTGGGCTATTTTCCCACTGGGTTTTCTTCGGCAGGCGACCTGACCTTTATCAATGGGGAATTGTACCTTAGTAGTTTTGGGAACATGATTGTGAAAGTGGATATTGACGACCCATTGGCCAGCGTAGTGGAATTTACATACCCAGTCTCTGAGGCCATTTTCGGTATCAGTACTTTCTTTATTGATTGCGATAATTTGGTGACGATAGGCTCTGGCGAGACTGGTACACTTTATTATATTGACATCCTCAATCAAGACATGACGCTGATTCCTTGCCCAATTACGCCGACACTGATTTTTGGATTGGCAACCCCACAGGAATACTACGCCTCTGATTTCAACGAAATGACCACCCTCGCACCGATTTTGCTTTGCGATGGCGATGTTTTCGTTTACAATGGCCAGTCCTATACATCCGATGCTTTGGTCTGCACTGACTATACTGGATTTTATGGGTGTGATTCGACGGTTTGTGTTCAACTGGATTTTGGGGCCAGCATCACATTGGAAATTGACACGGTGCTTTGTGGAGGCGGCTCCATCGTTTTTGATGGTCAAAGCTATAGCTCGTCGGGGTCCTACAATATTTTTATTGACAACATAAATACTTGCGATACCAGCATCACGCTGAATCTGTCTGTGCAGCCTGCTCTTTCCGTGGACATCATGCAAAACGGTGCGAACTGCTCGGCTGGGGTAGTAGAGATTGTCGCCCAAGCCAGCAACGCCAGTATTTATAAATGGTCAACGGGTGAAACCAGCAGCGCCATTTCTATCAGCACCACTGGTACGTATGGTGTGACGGTCACGAATGCTGCGGGTTGCAGTGATACTGATGAAATAAACGTGGTATTGTCCGACCCGCCTACTGCTACTGCCAGTTCTGCAGCGCCTGTTTGTGCTGGCGAGGCAAGTGGGGGAATCACCATTTCGGCGGCACAAGGCGGTACTGAGCCTTACAGCTATTCGTTGAACAACGGGCCAAACGGCTCCAACCCAGTTTTTGAAAACCTGCCGAGTGGAACCTACAATGTTTTGGTAATTGATGCAAATGGCTGCACCTGGGACAGCACGTTGGTGCTCGCCTCCCCGCCTGCATTTACGGTGGATGCGGGGCCTGACCTCAGCATCAATCAGGGCAGTTCGGTGGAGCTGGCCGCCAATGCCAACCAAGTAATTTCCACCATTTCATGGCAGCCTTCCGATTTTTTGAGTTGCCCAACCTGCCCCCAAACGACGGCAACACCGCTTCAAAATATTGAATATCAGGTATTTGCAACGAATATAGACGGCTGCACGGCTTCAGATGCTATTTTTATTCAGGTTAAAAACACGGCGGATGTCTATGCGCCAAACGTCTTTTCGCCAAATGGAGATGGCTTCAACGACTCCTTCACGCTGTTTGGTGGTATTGGCGTCAAAGAAATTGAGTCCTTGTTGATTTTCGACCGTTGGGGCGGGTTGGTATTTGAATCGGAAAAAGGCATTCTGCCTGGCGACTTGGCCTTGGGCTGGGATGGTACATGGCGTGAAAAAGATGCCAGCGCTGGAGTTTATACTTGGACCGCACTCATCAAATTGTTGAATGATAAAACTGTTCGGGTTTCTGGCGATGTTACACTAGTCCGGTAATTTGGCCTTGTTCGAAATTGCGCAAGCCTGAAATCAAATAAAACATTGATTTACAATGAAATACGCTAGGCAAAGCAGCTGAAAATCGGCTCAGATAGCTAGCTGCGCAAATCATTTTGACCCAAAAACCACCTTTCCGCCCACCATCGTCAGCACCGCTTTCGTCTTCAATATCTCCTCATCGGTGCAATTCAGGAGGTCGTTGCTCATTACCACGATGTCCGCCACCTTGCCGGGGGCCAGCGAGCCTTTCCAACTGTCCTCAAAAGCGGCGTAGGCATTTGACAAGGTGTAGCTTTTGATGGCCTGCGCCCTGGTCATTTTTTGTTCTGGAAAAAATTCGAGGCCATTCTCCGTTGGCTGATGTCGCTTCCGGGTCACGCTGGCGTAGAAACATTCGATGGGCGACACATCCTCCACGGGCACATCCGTGCCATTGGCGACCACAGCACCTGCCTTGAGGAGGCTTTGCCAAGGGTATGCGCCTGTTCTGGCCCGTTCCTCCCCCAGTCTTTTTACCACAAACGGTGCATCGCTCGTGCAATGGATGCCCTGCATGGCAGCAATGACGCCGAGCTGTGCAAAGCGTGGAATATCTTGAGGGTCAATATGTTGCGCATGTTCACTGCGCCAGCGGAGTGCGTTCAGCGCCTTGCCGCCAGACTTCGTGATTTCCTCCATCAGGTTCAGCAGTTCCCGATTTGCCCGGTCGCCGATGGTGTGTACGCAGAGTTGCATTTGTTTGTCCCTAGCCAGTTTCGCAATGGCCCTAACCTCCTCGATGGTTGTCGTGTTCTGTCCCGTGAAGCCCGGCTTATCATTGTAGGGAGCCAGCAGCCAAGCGCCATAAGAGCCGAGGGCCCCGTCCAGTTCCGTTTTGATTGCCCGGCAAGTGAAATGCCGGTCGCCAATGTCAATCATGGGAAAACCGTCCAGATGCCCAGTCAGTTCTTCGGAGGAGTGGCGCACCATCGCCCAAAGACGGAGTTGCAGCTTGCCTTCCTCGGCCATTTTTTTGTACCGCTCGATTTCGTCGAAATGGGACCCAGCATCCTCGAACGTAGTGATGCCGTTGCGGAGGCATTCCTGCTGTGCCAGTTCGATGCCCCTGTACCAGCGTTCCACTTGTTCCTCCTGCGAAAGCGTGGCGAGGTGCTCGTCGTGAACCCTGTCAATGGCCTCCATCGCCCGTTCCTCAAAGACCCCAATGGCCTCACCCGATGGGTCACGGACGATATGGCCACCTGCTTGGTCAGGTGTTTCCTTGGAAATGCCAGCAGCATCCATTGCAGCCTTGTTGGCGATGAGCGCATGGCCGCTGGCATGGCGCAGCACTACTGGATTATTGGGTGAAACTTCGCTGAGGTGGTCGTGGTAGGGGTAGCCCTGCACATATTTTTTGAGGGCTTTGTTCCATTTTTCTTGGTGCCAACCCCTGCCGATAATCCATTCACCGGGTTTGGCCTTTTTGGCGGCCTCGGCCACCTGCTGCACGATTTCGTCCCAGTTTTTCGATTTCAAAAAATTGAGGTCAATTAGGCTGTAGCCCATGCCGCTGAAGTGCCCATGCCCCTCGATGAAGCCGGGCATCGTGAATTGACCTTTCAAGTCAATGACCTCCGTTTGTGGGCCTTTCAGTTCTTCGATTTCCGCATCAGTTCCGACCTGCAAAATCACGCCGTCCTTGATGGCGATTGCCTCGGCTGTCGGTTTTGCTTCGTCAACGGTGTAGATGTTGCCATGCAGGAGGA
>Ga0209066_10003640_pt1 | contig 17413 bp, 16 predicted proteins | sample All_14_2_FD_187198 | JGI IMG/M metagenome (GOLD analysis project Ga0209066, IMG submission 187198) | Freshwater microbial communities in response to fracking from Pennsylvania, USA - Allegheny Zone_MetaG_DW_15 (SPAdes) (version 2) ... | reverse complement strand
GGCAGCTATCAGGCTGGCCTCCGCCAGCTCTTGGGTCAGCGCTACGGCCAGCCTGATTACTGCCTACCGTGGGCGTCCATCGCCGACCTTACTGCAATGTTGCGGACGGCGCAGACTGTCCAGATAAGGCGACCAGTTCCTCGGCGGCATAGGCCGCCGTACCGAACCGGTTCTTGAGGTCACGTCCCAGCCGGCTGGCATGGCCCGTCCAGTGCGACAGCTCGTGGGCAAGCGTGGCGTAGTAGTGGTCGAAGCCTTCAAACAGGGTCGCCGGCGGCATTGTGACCCGATCAGCCGTGGGTTCGTAGTAAGCCTCGTAGCCCTGATGGCGTAGATTGACGGGGATGGCGGCGAAGAAGGCGTCGAGTTCGCCCTCGCGCCCATCGGGCTCGACCAGCTCCAGCGTTGCAGCCGGATGGAAGCGCTCGGGCAGACCTTCGACCTGATCGGCATTGAAGACCGGATAGGCCTTGAGCACCCGGCGGGCCTCGTCGGTCCTTTCGCCGGTCTCGGCGGCTTCCACCTCTTTGGTGTAGCTCTTGTAGAAGATCGCGATGGTCGACTTCTCGCCTTTGCGGACCTGGCCGCCGAGCGATTTGGCCTGATTGTAGGTCATCCAGAACGGCGAGGCGTAGCCGCACATGTCGGCGACCATCCACAGCCAGAAGACGTTCATGCCCCGGTACGGAATGCCGCAGGCCCGCAGGGGCCGCGAAACGGGCACGCCGCGCCACGGCTTGATCCACGGCTTGGTGCCGGCTTCCAGACGTGCGATGATTTCCTGGGTGATGCGGGTAGCGGGCGACAAACCGCCGCCGCTTTGCCCCTTGCAATAGGCCATGATGGTTCTCCTGATTGAGGCATCCGGACAGTCGGCGACGGGTTCGCCGGTCAGTGCCGCAGGATCCCGAGCCCCCTCTGCTCTCCTTCAAAAAAGGAAGCGGCCCTCCGGCGTGAGCCGAAGGACCGCTTCTCGAGGTGCGAGTGGCCTTGCCTGTCAGGAGGAGGTCAGGCAGCCAGCTCGCGGGGGGACTGATGTTCGGTATCGACGCCTGGCTGAGCGTCAGTGGTGTCAATCTCGGGCTCGCCAGCATCCGGCGCAGCGGAGTTGAAGTGCATAACCTCGGGTACCCAGGCCAGAGCCTTCTCGCGCACTTCGACTTCAGTGATGTAGGTGCCGGCGAAGACGCGCTCGGCGCTCATCGCTAGGTCCCCCTTCTTGACCGAGGCAAAGCGCGAGGAAAGCTCGAGACCGCCGACATCAGTCAGCGCGTCGAGGATCACCTGCTTTGACACCCGGTCAAAGTAGTTGGCTGCAGTCGGTCGCCACCATTGCGCCATGTCGATGCCGATCAGGCGGCCGAGGTGGTCCTGGAACGGCAGCTGACGCTCGCCCGCCATGTTGAGGCTCGCCTCGAGCGACCGGGCAACGACATAGCCAAGCCATGCGGCACGGCTGTCGTCGGAAAGCGCCCGGAAGAGGTCGAAGCGGGAAGTCGCATCGGTGCCCGCGCGCCAGCTTTCGTCGAGACCGGACCTGAGCTCGGCGAGCGCACTGCTCGCCGGCGCATCCTTGGCTTCGAAGCCAATGATCGGCCCTGCCGGAAGAGGCGCACGCAGTGTGGTTGCAGCCCGCGCCCGCCAGTCGTGCGTGTCGGCATCAGCCAGCGTGAACACCATGACATCAAGCGCAAGCCCGGGATCAGAGGCAACATGCAGGGCTAGGACATCGCGGCGCTGCATGGCCAGCTCATCGACCAGGCGCTTGGACAAGGTGGTCCGCCGCTTGTCCGAACCTTCCTCGCCAGCAACGACTTCGATCCCATTGTCGGCCTCGGCGGGTCCAGCCTGACGCTCGCCGTAGAACACCGGCTGGAGAACCGGCGTGCCATCGCGCGAGAGCACCAGCACCATCCCTGCCTCGGCCTTGAGTTCGGCCGCGATGACGGGCGGCCGTGCCCGGATTTCCTGACACTCGCGTTCGATGGCCTCGATAGCCGCTTCGGCTGCCGCCATGGCTTCCTCGGCGCTATCCTCGTCCTCGAGGATAGCCGCATGCTGGTCATAGGAGGCATCGAGCTCGTCGAGCCTTGCCAGTTCCGCTTCAGTAAGCGGCGCGGGTTCGGCGGGAAGCCGCACCAGCCCTTCGACCAGATCGTGGCTGGCATAGGGATCGAGCGTGGGCTTGACCCAGGCGACACCCTGCTCGGCGGCGAGAGCTTTGGCCTGCTCTTCCATCTTTCCCGCCGCGAGGCTTTCTAGCAGCGCAACATCGACCCAGGATTCGCTGTCGTCGTTGTCGAACAGCTCGCGCTCGATCCGGCCGCCGGCTGCGATGTAGGCATCGCGGCCAACGAGACGGGCGCGCGGATCGCTGCCCCGGACGGTCCCGGACAGAACCATGCGCCGGATGCTGTCCGGATTGGGGGCATAGTAGGCTGAGGAAACCTGCTCAAACACGCGGGCCTGGATTTCCTGGTCCGAAGTCGCACCGAAGGCTTTGGCGATGTCGAGGGTGATTTGGCCCGAGGCCAGTGCCTCGAATACGACGGGCGCGAGCGTCGCGAGACGCAGACGCCCCTCGACGAAACGGACCGTCAGACCGAAGCGGCGGGCAACAACTTCGACTGTCGCACCGCCTGTCACGAGCGCGGCAAAGGCCTCGGCTTCATCGGCAGGGTTCATGGCTAGGCGGTGGAAGTTCTCCGCGAGGCTGGTCTCGACCGCGGCTTCGGCACTGTCCTCGAGCAAGAGGCACGTGACTTCGTGATCACGCGCGAGGATCTTGTCGTCCGCGAGCGCGAGCATTGCGCGGCGGCGGCGCTCGCCGGCTTCGACCTCGAACTTGCCCTTCGCGGTAGGCCGGACAATGAGATTCTGCAGCAGACCGCGGGCTGCAATGCTGGCCTTGAGCTCGGCATCTGCGGCTGGATCGCCGTGACGGCGGACATTGCGGGGTGACTGAACGAGCTTGTTCAGCGGGATCGACTTGATCATGGGACACACTCCTGATTGGGAGCTCGGCACGTCGACCATCGACGCCCAATTGGCTCAATCAGGGCAAAGCCCACTCCCCTCTCATGCGTTCGCAGCGAATATTCGGACCGGCACGGCAATGATTGATGACAATGGCTAGGACAGTGCTGCCTTGCACCTAGAACCTGTCGAACGAGAGTTTCTTTCAAATGCTAATGTTCAACGTTTCCGCCGCTGATCTCTTCAACCGAATACGCGGATTGACTCAGCGGTAGTAGTCGGCCTCCTCATCCACAGCCCGCATGCCTCGTTCGATTGTCTGCAGGCCAACGTTGTTATCCGTCTGAACGAAAAAGGCGTGATAATCATCAATCGTTGCGTCGGCCGGCAGCGGTGGTTTTCCTCCATCCCGAAGCAGGAAATGGCGGAATCGGTGGCGCATGGTGGCATCGGCCTTGCGCTGATGGCGATCCTCGAGAAGGGCGGCAGCAGATTCCGGCGCGCTGGCGGCGAGCGCTGCGGGAGCGAATTCAGGTGTACCACGCTCTGCCAGCCGGGCGATCAGGATCGTCCGCGTGCACCAGACCATACGACGCGCAACGACCTGGGAGTTAAACGAGCCGGCATGCCGATCGAGCAGCCAGCCAAGCGCGCGCGCCTGCGCGATCTCGTGGGCGTAGCTCGATCGCAGGCGGAACAGGGAGCGCAACCGATCGAGCTGAAGCAGCGGATCGAACACCGGCTTAGCTTCGCGGACAATATGGCAGATGAACAGGTCGCCGACGCGCGCGTCCTCGGCGAGCTTCTCCCACGGATAGAAGAACATCGATAAGTGACCTATGGACTTGTGCCGTGGCGCACCCGGCGGCGCAATGAGCAGTAGGTCGGTATCTGAGCCACGCCTGTTGTCTTCTCGCGCGCGACTGCCGAAGAGCAGGATCGCGGATACGCCCGGTTGGTCGGTTGCAATCATACCGGGCGAAAGGCGCGCTGGATCGCATCGATCGACAGCTTGCGCGCGGTGTCCCGAGCATTGACGACCTCGTCGTGATTGAGGAGCACCAGTTGTTGCTTGCCGGGTTTGAGCGTGCCGAGCGGGACATCGAGGTTGTGCTCGGTCATCAGGTAGAAGGTCTGGCTCAACCGCATCGTGACGATGAGCCGACCTTCGCTCATGCCATATTCGGCCGCGATGGCGGCCTGCTGGCTGGCCGATAAGTCGGGATTGGGCACTAGGATCAGATCGGTTTCGTGCAGCCATTCGAAGTCGAGCAAAGGATCGATTACAGTGGGATTAAGCGCACCCGCCTCGCCAATGCGGAACAGATTGTAGTCGCGAAAATCTCTGTGCTCGGTCGACCAGGCCCGAACATACCAGCGGCCATGGGCATGGAAAAGCGCATGCGGCGCGATGACGCGGCGCGGCTCGGGCGATCCCGTGATCGACTTGTACTGGATCTCGAGCTGACAGCGCTGATTGATGGCATCGAGGATATGCAGGAGGATCGGAGCGTCGGTGCGCTTGCGCAGCAAGGCCACGTTCTCGATCGGCGGCCGAGTGTCGAACCAGGTATCCTCTTTATTCATCCAGCGATTTTCGATCGCGACCAATTGCAGCAGGTAGCGCTCCGCCGAGGCGTGCATAAGCTTCGGCTCATACGTCGGCGCACGCAAGTAAGCCTTCTGCGCCGAATCGTAGACGAGGTTTCCAGCCGCGCGCTCGGCGTACAGCGCGATGTCGGCCGAGGCCTGCTGGGCCGAGATGCCGAAAGTTTCGGCCAGATCACGACGGTTGAAACGCCCATCCCAGAACAGCCGAAAATCAATGAATTCCAAGCGACGTTGCACCCCCCAGCGGACCGTCTCGCCCGTTTCTTCCGCCACGCAATCCTCCAATCAATCGATCGATCAAAAATCTATCCGTCGTGTTTCTTGACGGATCATAAAGTGGTTCCCATATTTCATGGACGGGATGATCGAGTCGATCAACGAAGAAACATCAACCGAGCGACGGAAAGGTGAGAAAAAATGGCGAAAAATACCGGTGACGGGTTTCGGCGCGGCGCCGTGGTGGGCCGGACCCAGTTCCAGCGACCCGACGGCAACTGGCAGAAGCGCGACGAGCGCACCGGCCAGCTAATGAGCGTCAAGAATGACGGCAAGCCGTTCAAGGGCGTCGCACGCGAGCCCGACGGGCGAGACACTCCCAACGCTTAGGATCCGGCCGCGCCCTCGCGCGATTTCGGCCGGCCGGTTTGACAAAGGACCCTAGATGACTGCCTCGATCACCTTCTTCCCCGTCGACAATGGCGACATGACCCTGCTGATTTTCGATAATGAGCAGACGCTCCTGATCGATATGCATGTCCGCAAGGCTGCCGACGACGCCGACGACGATACACCCGACGTCATGGCCGATTTGCGCAGCCGTTTGAAGCGGGACGAGAAGGGCCGGATGTTCGTCGATGGCTTCCTGCTCAGCCATCCCGACAAGGATCATATCGGCGGACTTGAATCACATTTCCACCTCGGCCCGCCCGACGAGTGGAAGAAGGACGACGACAAAATCCTCATCAGGGAGATGTGGTCCTCGCCGATCGTGTTCCGCCGCGCCAGCAAGACGCACACGCTTTGTGATGATGCCAAGGCTTGGGCGAAGGAAGCACGGCGCCGCGTCGCCCTGTATCGCGAGAACGGCACTGCAACGGTCGAAGGCAATCGCATCCAGATCATGGGTGAGGATGAGGACGGCAAGACCGATGACATTCTTGCCATCGTGGTCAAGGCAGACGAACTGGTCACTAAGCTCAACCGCGTCGCCGCCGGAACGTTCGAAGCCCGCCTTTTCGCTCCGTTGCCGCAGGGCGACAACGAGGAACTCGACGATTTGCTCGCAAAGAATCGCTCGTCAGTAATCTTACGCTTTTCCATTCGCGGCGGCGGCATCCTCGATAAGTGCCGCTTCCTCACTGGCGGCGATGCCGAAGTGGCGATCTGGGAGAGGTTGTGGGAGAAGCACGGCGACGATCATGCCGACTGGCTGAGCTATGACATTCTCCAGGCGCCCCATCATTGCTCCTGGCATAGCCTAAGCTACGACAGCTACTCGGATTGTGGCGAAGACGCTGAAGTTTGCGAGGGCGCACGCAGCGCTCTGGCACAGGTCCGCAAGGGGGCCATCATCGTAGCTAGCTCGAAAACGATCGATCCCAAGGATGCGGATCCGCCCAGCGACCGGGCGAAGCGCGAGTATATCTCGATTGTCGACGACGCGACCGACCGCTTCCTCTGCGTAGCTGACATCTGGAACGACGAGCAGCGGGCGCTGCAATATGACATCACCTCCAGCGGCGTTACCAAGACGGTCAAGACTGCTGCAAAGGCGGCCGTCGCCGCACTCGGTATCGGCGCCACTGCCTCCCAGGCGCGTGCCCACGGGTGAGTATGGCCGAGACGATCCCGGGTGACCCAGCCGAGCATCTGCTTCGGGTCGCCCTCGCCCATCCCGAGTGCGTCGGCGGCGCCGTGCTGAATCGTGCGGCCGGTCAGCCGCGTATCCGGCTCGACATGAATGTCGAGATGCCGTTGCACATGAAGGCGGACGGCATCAGCGCCAGCGGTGTGCGGACATGCGAGCCCGTCGAGGTCGAGATCCCGAACAGATACCCTTGGCGATCGCCGCGCTTCTCTCTGCGGGAGGATTTTCCACGCGACTTTCCGCATCTAATGCCCTTCTCCGAACGGCCGCGACCGTGCCTGGTCGACGGCGATCAGGACGAGTATTTCCTTCAGTTCGGCCTAGTCGAATATGGCGTTTTCCATCTCGTGGGGCAGCTGGCGGCATGGCTGCGCAAGGCAGCGATCGGCAACCTGATCGATCCGCAGCAAGGTTGGGAGCCGATGTTGCGCCGCGACCTGCTGCACGTCGTCGAGTGTAACGCGGACCAAGCGCGCGCTGCCGTCACCAAGCAAGGCGGCTGGGTCGCTTGGCGGGCTCGCTTCATCCGGTGCGGGGCCGAGGACGGGAACCTCAACGCGGGCGCGGAAGCATGGGTTTCCAGCAAAGGCGAGCCAATCCCGCTGACGCGCAAGCCGGGCGACCAGAGCTTCACCTATCGACGGATGAGCGACGCCGCCGCGAGCGGCAACACGGTCATGGGCATCATCTGGCCGGACAAACGCCCTGATGGCAGACCGTTCATCAGCGGGTCCTACATGCCTGAAACGATCCGAACTTTGGGTGATCTACAGGCGCGAGCTAAAGAGCTGGGCTGTGGACGCGGCCTGGCGACGTTCCTCTCCAACCTCGAGCGTTGCTTCGCGGGCATGGTTCTTCCCGTGCCTGTGCCGATCGCCGTGGTGCTGTGCGTGCGCCGGCCGGTGCGCCTCATCGGTGCCGTGTCCGACATCGAGCTGCTACCCTACGTGTTCGAGATCCGCGCGAACGAGAAACGAACCTCCTTGTTCGCCCAAGGGAAGCACGAGCCGGTGGGACCCGCGATCCACTATCAATCCCTGACCCGCTCCCTTCTCAGGACACTCTCAGGCACCCCGGAGCGGCCCAGCATTGCCATGCTCGGTTGCGGTAGTGTCGGTTCCAAGCTCGCGCTGCACGCGGCGCGGGCGGGCCAGACCGTCATCGCCCTATCCGACGAGGCGTCGCTTCGGCCACACAACATGGCGCGACATGCGCTCGGTCCCGATCATATCGCCACCAATAAGGCCGAGGCGCTCGCTCGCGAGCTCGCCGGGTTCGGCCTGTCCCCTGCGGTCTATCGCGAGGATCTCGCGACAGGCCTCGGCCGCGAACCGGAACGAATCATTCCCAAAGGCACCGGTGCGGCGGTAAACTCCACCGCCTCGCTGACCGTCCGTGAGGCGCTGGCCGCATCCGCCGACGCGCGGCTCAAGACGAGATTGGTAGAGGCCGCGCTGTTCGGTCGCGGACGGGGTGCGTTTCTGCTAATGGACGGGAAAGCGCATAATCCGACCCACAGCGACCTCATCGCCGAACTCTATGCGACGCTCGACGATCCCAGGGCTGTCCAGTTACTGTTCGATCCTGCCGAAGGCCTGTCAGCCATCCAGGTAGGACAAGGGTGCGGGTCCTTGACGATGCCCATGGAGGATGCGCGCCTCTCAGCAATGACAGCCGGCTTGTTTCTCGAACTCGACGCGGCCTTGGCGGAAAGCAGTGCAGACGGTCTCATTGTCACCGGCGTCAGTGATCAGCGCGGTGCGTCGACGCATTGGTCGCGGTGGGCCGTGCCATCGTTCGAGGCTGTGCAGATTGCGGGAAGCGACGGTTGGGAATTGCGCATCTCGCAGCGCGTGGTCGATCGGATCAGGGCCGAGGCTGCGGCCTATGGGAGTGTCGAGACCGGAGGGGTTATGATCGGCTTGACCAGCGCCCGACTGAAAACCGTCACCGTTGTTGACCTGCTTGATGCACCGGTCGACAGCAAGCGCAGCAGCAGCCTTTTCGTGCTCGGGACTAACGGCCTACAGGCGGCGATCGAAGCGCGACATCTCGCGAGCGGTCAGACTTTGTTCGATGTTGGTACTTGGCACAGCCACTTGGAGGATGCCGGACCATCACAAACCGACTGGCGGACAGCGGCCGACCTCTCCGTCGAACGGGCGCCGCCATCCGTCCTGTTGATCGCAACGCCGAAGCGCTTCTTCGCCCTGATGTCCCCAGGGAAGGCAGAATAATGGCTGACGGAAAAACACTGAAGGAGCAGAATGCCGGGCTGATCCGCGCGGCGATGATCGGGCATATGATAGCGTTCGCCTGGGTTGCAGGCGAGCCGCTCCGCCTCCTGAAAATGGATGGACCATCGTTGGCGAGCCGCCTGGAGACGCTGGCGGCACCGGGAACAGCGGCCTTGGGATTAATTTTGATCGCTTCGCTGATCTTGCTGGGCATGATCCACCCAAACTGGCGTGACCGCCTGATCTGCTGGCGCTGGCGTGATCCGCTTCCGGGCTGCCGAGCATTCACGCGGATCGGACCAGCCAGTAGCCATGTCGACATGGCGCAATTGGCTGAGGAATTTGGGCCACTGCCCACCGACGGTGCGGAGCAAAATCGACTCTTCTATCGCATCTACCGCGTCCATCGCGATGAGGTTGGCGTGCTCGACGCGCACGGCAGATATCTCGCGGCACGCGACATCGGCACGATCAGCGCCTCGGTAATGCCGATACTGCCGTGGCTCGTTTGGTGGGCATCAGGCGATGCCGGGCGTGCGATTGCTTATGGCTTGGCACTTATATTGATCTATGGTTGCTGTGCGCTGGCAGCGCAGAACTACGGCTATCGGATGGTGCAACACGTTCTTGCGTTGGCCTCAGCTGGCACTCGCTCAGTTTAGCGATTGGTCTCTTCGGCGTTTCAAGGCTACTTGGGCAACGCGCCCGGCCGGCGCGCGATGTGACTGCAGCCAGAGTGGACTTAAGTGCACATGCTTGCCGCGTGCCGGTCGAAGATTATCCGATCCGGCTCTCAGAGAGGGGATTGAGGTTTCGAAGCCGTATTGAAGAACATTAGCCTCAATTCATTTGTGCATTAAGCGAATGGCTATTTCTGGCGCAAACTGCCGAGCAAAGCTTTGTCATCGCACAACGCATTCTGGGCCGTTCCTTTCCATTTGGCGGCGAGGCCGACAGCTTCGGTGGACGCGCTGGATGCCGAACACTATGCTTCACCGCGATGTTCCACCTCCATTGCACCAAGAAGCTGCTTGATCGGATTAAACCGGAAATCGTTACGCCTGAGCCAAGCGACACCAGACTGGGCAACTGGTATGCCACGACCATATTGTGGAAGCCGCAACTCGCTTTGCTGGTTTCCGAACGCACGCTGCTTCCAGTGCTCATGCCGCTAGCACCAGCGTCGACGCTGGCTCGACGCTTCCCTGCGCAGCTGGCGCTGGTCCTGAAAGAGCACGGGGCCCCAAGCGAATTCATCGCACAAGAAGTCTGGCGGATGAACAATGTCCTTTACGCAAAGACGGCGAACCGGAGCGTCGTGGGCATCCTCAATGAGTTCGTTAAGCAGGCCGAATTCTGGTTGGCCGCTTATGCCTATGAAAAGGGCGATGATGACGACCTCTTGGCGATTTCCGCCAAGCTAGCGGAGACACCGTGCAGCCCGCTGTACAAGGGCCCGGTTTCGCCGGACAAAGCCCTTCAAGAACTCGTGAAGGCTGGCGCGCAGACTTGAGTCTGCTGGCCGCCCCCTGTGCGCGGAGATCCTACAGCACTCGGCCGGAGGGCCAACTCATGCTGTCAGACAGGATCGGGCGGCAAATCTACGATACGGAAAACAGCTCCCGAACTGGCATCGCGGACAAGGTCAACGCACGCGCCATCCCAGTGGTAGTCGAGGTGCCGCCCTTGGCGGGGATCTGACGCGCAGTCCGGGTAGAAGAGAGCAACGCATTCCCCGCCAGGATGCCGGATGCTCGGGTAGGCAATCCCGTTTGATCCCGCGCCCCTGAGCTGCCACGCGACCGCTTGGGATGCGGCATAGCTGTTGGGATCGAGCGCGGCAACCGGCTCCCGCGCCAGAGTTCGGAGATCATGCAAGTCAGCGTCGACTGACATGACGATCTCCCGGAACTGCGAGGTCCAGCCAGGTGCTTCCTTCGTCCGGACCATGAAGCTGGCATGGTGGTGGATCGTCTCGAACAGTGCGGTCTCGAACCGGTCACCAACATAGAGCACGCCGTAGCTCCCGTCGGTAAAACGGCTCGGTCGGTCTGTGCTGACGTGGGTGAACGGCGCCATGAGGTAGGATGCCCCGTTTCCGCCGACGCGTCGGTCAATCGGAACGAGGTCAAGATTGCCAATCGTCGCCATGATACGCGGATTGGTCTTCTGCTCTGCCGAGATCAGCAGCGGCCAGTCGGCTGGATCAGCGATGTCTTCGAAAAGGTCGATCGGCGGAAAGGCGCTGCGGATGATCCTGACAGCGCCCTTCCACTCAACTCGAGAAACAGGGAGATCAACCGTTCCGCTCACCAGCCACCGCGCTCGGCGTCGAGATAGCGACGCACCCGCATAATGTCGGTGAGTTCGCCCCCGAGCATCACGTTGAGCGCGCTGGCTCCACCGAACGCATCATTGGCCGACCTGATCCAGGCATAGCCGCGCGACCCTTCCGAAAAGATGATCCGGAGCGCCTTGTGGATGCCCATGAGGTTGGACAGCCGAGCGCGGCCATCACGCGAAACGCGCCCGGGGCCTTCGGCCTTCCAGCGACGATAGGAGCGCACTGGCATGTCGAGCAGCGTGGCGGCTTGCTCGTCGGTGAGCTCCCATTTGCCGAACAGATTCAGGACTGCCCGGAACATGGCAGCTGCCTCTTCCTGGGTGATCGGATCGGATCGGAAAGCGGTAACGGCAGTATCAACGGGTTGTAGAGCCAGCATGGCGATTCTCCATATGGCATCATATGCGCCAGTTAATGCCATTTGGCAACGGTCTATGCGGATGATGCCAATCTGGCAACCACGCTCGCCGCGCCCTCGATCGGTACGAACAGCCGCGTCTGGTAGCGGATGATTTCCGTGAAACACCCTTGAGCCTTGTACCAGTCAAGACGGGCTACGCTCCATCCGGTCAGTTCAATTCGCTGTGAGCCATTGACCAGGCTGCGCTTGACCGTGAGCTGCTCGCGGCCGGCGAATTCCATGGCTCGGCCGGTCGCCAGGACGGTCTGGACGATCTCATCGGCGGAGAGCGATTGCTCGCGTTCCAGACCCAGCGCCCGGCACAGTTCCGGAACACAATGGAGAGGAACCTCCCGGCCAAGGAGCGAGCGGCCGTCCGCCGCCGAGATGCGGCTGACCCTTACGAAATCCGAAGGAAGCTTGTCCCAGATCGGCAGCAGAAGGCCCGTCGCAAGATAGAGGCGCTCGCGCTTATGGCTGGTCCGAGCTTCCTCAACCTCGGCTGCCCAGGCTTCGCGGATAGCGTCGACGGAGATTGCTTCCCAGCTGCTCTCAGCCAGCTGATCCTCGGTGATGTGGCTGCGCTTCAACGGGCGCAGCAGTTCGAAGCGGGAAACGCGTGTGCCGTCATCGGCAAGAATGCTGCGGGCGGGCACCAGCAAGGCAACCCGGCCTGAACGGGCGTTCCGAACAGGTCGCTGCCGCTGCCCAACGAGGCCGTGGAGATCTTCGAGCCTCTTCAGCGTCAGCGGCTTCAGGGCCCGGGCGATTTCCAGTTCCAGCAGATGGGTGGTCGCGCCCGACGCCGGATCCGTACGCAGCAGCGTGTCCGACAGGACCGCGAAGTCCTCGACCGCGATGGTCTCAAGCCCGAGATCGAGCGTGCCGGCCTGACGCGCGGCATCAATCCGCGCCTCGACCAGCCCCATGAACTCATCGAAGATCGCGTTCTGCAAGGCGATGGGAAGTGCGAGGATGCGGTTGAGCCAGCGCTGGATCGACGGAAGATCATCGACCATCGACCCGTCGGGTGCTTCAATTCTGAGGCCTGTCAGGTCCTGAAAGCGCCCGAGGCTGACCGCTTCGAGCTTACCGGTGAACATGAGGCTGAACCAGCGACGGAGCGCCTCCTTGGCGTAGATGCTTTCGAGATTGTCGGCCGGATCGAACAGGTTCTGTCCGCCGGTCTGGCGCTGCCCGCGTGTCAGAGCCCCAAGACTGTCGAGGCGGCGTGCGATCGTCGAGATGAACCGGCGTTCGCCGCGCACATCGGTCGTCACTGGCCTAAACAGTGGGGCCGACGCCTGGTTGGTGCGATTGGTCCGTCCCAGCCCTTGGATTGCCGCATCGGCTCGCCAGCCCGGCTCGAGCAGGAAGTGCACGCGGCGAGCCTGGTTCTTCGCAGCTAGATCTGCATGGTAGCTGCGTCCGGTCCCTCCGGCATCCGAGAACACGAGGATGCGCTTGGAGCCGTCCATGAATGCCTGGGTCTCAGCCACGTTGGCGCGCGGCGACCGGGACTGCAGCTTTTGACGACCGTCGCCGCCAATGATCAGCCGACGTGTCCGGCCAGTCACTTCCGCCACCTGATCCACACCAAAACGTTCGATGATGGCATCAAGCGCGGTCGCGATGGGTGGCAAAGCGCAAAGCTGCTCGATCATCCGGTCGCGCGCGGCGAGTGCTGATCGGCACAGTACCGGCGCGCCGTGTTCGTCGCTCATTGGTTCGGAGCGAGGATTGCCATTTTCATCGGTGAAGACCGCCATCAGCCGGACAGGAAAGCTCTTGGCGAGCTAATCGATCACATATTCTTTGCAGTCCGCCATTATCTCGAGCGGAGCGGCAGGAGGCTCGGATTTGCGTCGCTTTGTCATGATTTCACTCCAGATAATATGAGTGTTGGGGGAATGTCCGGCGACGGGCTACGCCCGCCTCCGAAGGTCGGTGAGCATGGTGATCAAGGCATCGGATGGTGGCTTGAAGCGGCCGGGTTTGATGGAAGGGGCCCCGTGGGCAGCGAGGATCTGCAGCTTCTCCTCGGGATCGGCCCGCAGGTAGGTCTCGGTGCTTTGAATGCTGGCATGACCCAGCCACAGCGCGACCTTGCGGATGTCCCCGGTCGCCGCGAGCGTGTGCATTGCGCAGGAGTGGCGTAGCACGTGTGGCGTGACCCGCTTGCGATGGATCGACGGCTGCTTTGCCGCGGCAGTTCTGACGTGTTCGGCCAAGCGGAATGCGAAGCCATCGCGGGTCAATGGCTGCCCGTTCGCATTGAGGAATATCTCGGTTGCCTGCACATGCGGGCGGATCGCCAGCCAGGCGCGCAATGCAAACTGAGTCTCCTTCCATAGCGGCAAGACCCGTTCCCGGCGCCCCTTGCCCATGATGTGCACGGTGCACAGCGAGCGGTCCGGGAAATCGCGCAACTGCAGCGATACCAGTTCCGACACCCTGAGCCCGCAGGCATAGGTCAGATGCAGCATCGCTCGGTCACGGGCGCCGAGGCGTGTCCGGGGATCAGGAGCATCGAGCAATGCCTTGATCTCGGCCCGATCGAGGTAGTCGATCAGCACCTTGTCGGTCTTCTTGGTCGGAATGGCTCGAACGCGAAGGGCCTGGTCCAGACAGGCTGGAAGCCGATATTCGATGTACCGAAAGAAGGATCGGATCGCGGCGAGTCTGCCATTGCGCGTGCGCACGCAACTGCCACGTCCGTTCTCGACATGGTCCAGGAAGGCCATGATCATGTCTGTGCCGAAATCTTCGATCTCGAGATCCGTCGGGCGACGCTTCAATCGATCGGCGGCGAACTTTACCAGCAGAACGAAGCAGTTGGCATAGGTCTTCACCGTGTGCGGGCTAACTGCGCGCTCCCGCGGAAGATGTTCGCGCAGATATGCCGAGAGATGGGGAGCAAGGGCCGTCATGCCGCTTCTCCCAGAAATAGTTGTTCGCTCGTGACAGCAATGTCGCGCAGCAGCACCGGAGTGGCTTGAAGATACCAATAGGTGTTGGCGATCGAAGCGTGCCCCAGATAGACGCTGAGTCCCGCCATGTGATGCGCGACGGCTTCCCTGTCCGGCGAACACGATTCCAGCGAGCGAACGGCGAAAGTATGCCGCAAATCGTGAAGCCGCATGCCGGCTGTTCCGGTTGGTCCACGATATCCGAGCTGCCGTGCCAACCTCACGAACACGACATGGGCGCGCACCTTGTGGGGTGCTCGTCCCCGGATCGTGACGAAGAGGTCGCTGCCGGTGGCGCCGAGCCTTGCCCGGGTGGCAAGATAGGCTTCAAGCGCCTGCCGGGTCGACGGCTGCAAGGCAATGAGCCGCTGCTTGCCAAACTTGCCATTGCGGATGATCAGGCCATCCTCGACCAGATCGGTGCACTGCAGAGCCAGCGCCTCGGATATCCGGAGCCCTGTCGCCGCCAGTAATCCAAACAGGTAGTGGTACGTGAATGGGCTGATGGTGCCCCGTGGCGGCAAGTCCAGCGCCGCCGCCATGATCGCTTGAACCTGATGGGCTTCAATTATCGTTGGCGTTGGCCGCGGTCTCTTGCCCCGGCCGAATACGCCTGCAGGTGGCACTTCGTGTTGCAAATCCTCGGCCTGAGCGAACAGGCTGAAGTTGCGAACGGTGTTGAACCGGGTCTTGGCCACATATTGCGATGTCGATGTGTGACACCAGTCGTAGATCCGCTCGACCTTGGTATATCGGTCACCGAATGCTTCGGCGAAAGCCGCGTAGAGGTGCAGAAATCGCTCCTGCTCGGCAAACTTCCGCCCCAGGCTCCGGTGAAGGGCTACGTATCTGGAAATGTGGATGCTCAGCATGGCAGGTCTCCTGGCCAGGGCTGCGCGATCTTCATGAGCATCGGCAGATCGACCTTGGCGTAGATGGCAGTGGTCTCGGGCGTGCTGTGGCGAAGGATGGTCCCGACGGACTCGAGGCCTGCGCCCGCGCGCAGCAAGTTGGTGGCAAGCGAATGCCGAAATATGTGCGACCCGGTCGGCACCCCATCGATCCCTCCGCGCTCTCGCGTGCGTGCGACGATCCCAGCAATCTCGGCGGGCGACCGGAATGAACGGAACGGGGCTTGCGAGCGCAAGAACACGTGCTGATCGACAGACTTGGGGCGGGCCGCGACAATGTAATCCAGGATCGCGTCGCCAACGTCTTGCGGCAAAGGCAGCCGGTCTGGCCGCCGCGTCTTGCCCTTCACCGTCAGATAACCGGAGCGCCAGTCGATGTCGTCGAGACGCAAATCCCGGATGTCACTGGCACGCAGGCCAAGCCTGGCGAGCAGGAGAATGATGGCCTTGTCACGGACTTCCACCGGCCGACCAGTCGGACAGGCCGCAATGATCTTCTCGATCGTTGCCGGGTCGACGTGGCGAGGTAGCGCCGAGAGGCGGTATCGCTGGACCGAGGGGATCGCGTGCAATAGCGCGGGCTGACAATCGCCCTGTACGATCAAAAACCGAATGAAGCTCCTTATGATCGTGACGAGCAGAGACGCGGAACCAGGCGTCTCCTTGCTTCGTCGTTCGAACGCGCGCCTGAGAGCGGCCGCATCCCATTGGTTCGGCTTGCCCAACATAGGCATGAGCCGAGCGATCTCGGCCTTGTAACGGCGGATCGTCTCTTCGCTGGCGCCGCGGTGCTGTAGAAGCCAGGCGAGGTATGCCGACATGTGCGGGTCAGCATCGGTCACTGGCTGAATCGAAGGGATGGCACCCTTGTGGCGCAGAAACTCGACGAAATGCCGCGCACATCGCCGCCGCCGCTTCGCCCCCGATGGGACTAGCTTGCCTCGCTTGCGCCAGACCGGACAGCGACAATCATGCACCGCGTACTGGCCGATAATCTTGCCGTCGACATCATCCCAGCGTCGCCTGGATATGCGGAGCCACGCGGCAAAGTGCTCGGCCTCCGATCTGTAGCTTTGCGACACTCCCGGAGCGAGTTGGAGATCGTCGATGTTATCCGAATAGTCGGCGAAATGGCGCTCCAGTTCGTCGATCCCGTCAGCGACAACGATGTAACCCTGCTCTTCAAGAAATCGAATGAACCGCCTGACGCGCGCTGCAAGATCGGCTTTGTAGTCAGGTTCTTGCGCCGAGTAGCCTGCGCATCGGCATCGATGCTTCTCAAACCTGCGCGCAACACCGTCGTCGATCTCCCCGACTACAATCCCCCTCAGCTCCAGCCAGTACAGGAAATGACGGACCGCTGCACCGTACAGGACCGCACTGGCCGCTCCTTCGTCCACGGACAGAGAGGAGAGGAATGCGGTGAATAGTGCGTCGGGACTGGGCGGAACTTCGACCCTGCTCGGCGCAGGCCGAAACGAACAAAATGATCTTCTTGGCATCGTGGTTCCTTCGACTTGTTGAGGTCGAAGAACCTGTAATTATCTGGAGTGAAATCATGACAAAGCGACGCAAATCCGAGCCTCCTGCCGCTCCGCTCGAGATAACGGCGGACTGCAAAGAACATGTGTAATGTTGAGCTCAACATTAGATGGCTTCCCGCGGGGACAGATCGATCTCGAGCGCTTCGCGTTCCTCATCCGAAAGGTCGGCAAGCCGGCGCTCGAGCATGGCTTCTGCGGTCGAGACGAGCTGGACGACAACGGCGTTCCCATCGGCAATGGCGGCGTCGATGGCTGGCAACAGGCTCGGCAGCTTCATCGACAAAAGCAGCTGCGCGAAAAAGCGCTGCTTGGTGCCCTCGAAGATCGACAGCGCTGCAGACTTGGCGCCCGAGTTGAGCGTCCCGCCGGTTTCGCTGTCGACGATCCGTGTGGCCTCCAGCGCATCGCGCAGGTTTGCGTGAATGATCGCTTATCGCGAGGAAGCGGTAATGCGGAGGAGCGCGGCGTAGTCCTGCAAAGCTGCGGAACATTTCGCCACGTCCTTCACATTATTCTATAGGGTGTCGAGCCATCCCATCAGATTGGCATCTCGC
>Ga0209066_10003639_pt1 | contig 17416 bp, 30 predicted proteins | sample All_14_2_FD_187198 | JGI IMG/M metagenome (GOLD analysis project Ga0209066, IMG submission 187198) | Freshwater microbial communities in response to fracking from Pennsylvania, USA - Allegheny Zone_MetaG_DW_15 (SPAdes) (version 2) ... | reverse complement strand
AGAACAACAATCTGATTCGCATAGACCTGTTTAAGTTTAGTAACAACTTTTGCAGCTTCAGAGATTTTTTGCTTGGTTGGATCTGTTTTATGAACAATAACCAATGGCAAGTGACTAATTTTCTCAATTTGAGCTTTAGTATCTATAAGGTCTTTAATGAAATCTATATTGAGTTCAAATACATCTTTCTTGTCTTTACTTTCAAATAGTTCTTCATAGTAGCTAATTTGCTCCATTGTGATCTCCTTTGCTTAACTTTTTGAACCTTTCACTTTTTTTGATTCGGAAAAGTTTTTGAATTTTAGATTTTCCAAATTTTTCAGTGGCGAGGAAACTTGACTTGCTGGGGGGCTAACATGAGCTCTCATTTTTCGATTCAATAGGGGGGGTATACGTATCAAACCATTTATTAATGTATGATTTCCAATCTTCTTTATAACGTTTACGATAATCATCTACTGATTCTAAACGGTTTAAGCACTCTTCCTTTGTTGTTTCTATAAGTATTGCTGCATCAACCTGTAGTTCATCGATGATTCTATCTCTGTCGAATGTATTAGGATAACCACCAATAATCCATGCTGTCTTCCACTGGCCATAACGAGTCTTGATATGATCTAGCAATAAATCCCTTACACTAAAGAGATTTCGTTTTACAGCTGGTACTTCTTGATATGTTGGCATGAGTGTGATTGCTTCCTGAAGCTTGTCCAGATCAACAACGATATCACTATAACCTTTGTTTTCTTTTACATATGATGTCTTGCCGCTTAAAGGTGGACCATACACAAGGATTACTTCTTTGTTGGTTATAAATCGTCCATGCTCTTCATTGTGGCATTGGTGACATATAACTTCTACATTATCCTTATTGAATGTCTTGCTGTAGTCATTGTAATCGTGCTCTTTAAGATGTTGTATGTGATGCACCTCTAACTGTGATGTATCAGTAAACACCTTATTGCATCGGCTACATATACCACCATTCTCAATAATGACCATCTCTCTAAATGCTCTCCAGGATCTACTGGTATAGAACTTATTCCCTGGCATTACCAATCATTTTCCTCTTTAAGTTTTAATGCCTTCTTTTCAAGCTCTAGTTTCTTTTCCTTGAGTCTATGGTCATGTGGTTGGTCCATGAATGGATTCTTAAGGTCTTTACTGTAGTGCTTAAGTAGTTTCCATGTGGCTGACTCAGAAGGTGGATACTTCTTATGTACTATTCGTTTGGTTACTTTAACTTCTCCATCTTCATTAAGCATTTCATTCTCAACAACTTCAGCAAACTTCTCTTCAAATCCAAATGCTATCTTTTCTAGGTTCTGTGCTAGTCTAGGTACTAACAACTGACCTCTATATTTTCTTGCTTCAAACAAGGTGACTGTTAATATGCCATACTCTCTTTTGTACTTAATCCATGAGTTCTTTGAAACTTGCAATCGAGTATAGATCTCCTTCTCGGTTGCATTTTCATAGATTATCCAGTTTTTAATTTCGTCCAGTCTATTTTTAACTAGATTCCATTTAGAGTCTGCCATGTCATCACCTTTGTTTTTGTCTCATAAGTTCATACCTTGTATAGGATTAAACGGTTACCTAGAATTTAGTGAAAAAAAATAAATAACCGTCATTTTTACATATTTATTTAGATGATGTCTATATTTTAGGACCTAGAACCATCAATATTTGGGGGAAATATGGGAACAGTACCAGAGCAAGGAGACTGTAATGCTAGGTCCCAAAATATAGACACCATCTTCACCTTTAGGCTACTTATATAAATAATGACAGTCAATACCAAAACTTGATGTTGCGAAAAAGTGACACCCTCACGTAGTGGGTAATAAAAAAAGGCGATTCATAACCGCCTTAATTAATTGCCATTGCTGTTTTGTCTTTTATAGTATTAATGTTTTGATTAATCCATTCACTAAAGAATGAAGCAACATTTCCAGGATCTAGATTATTTGTGCTTCTACATTGAATGACTTTACCATTGGTGACTTGAACAGTGTAAAATGGTCTATCTGGATATTTCTTTTTTCTGATGAACAATACAGCTGTTTCCCTTCTTGCAATCTTATCGAGATATCCATATACACAATGATTAAGAGTCTTACCTTCAACATATAAATCATCTGGTGATTTAGGAGCTGTTAAGATAAAATCATCACTGATTTCAAAGCTAAACATCTTGTTTGTTTGCCAAATGATTTCTAAAGTTCTTTTCATATCTTCTTTAGCTTTTCTAATTTTCTCTTTTTCAATCTCTCGATCTCTTTTTTCTTTTATCTGCCTATTTCGAAAGTCGATTGCATCTTCTGCATATCTGATATTCATTTCTTCAATAGGTAGCTGAGATTGCCACTGTAAAAGGCATCGCCAATAATCTGTGTATCTCCAATTATGATTCATCACAAGAAGTATCTCTTTAAACTCACTAATTAAATCATCAGGAAACATATATTTGTCTCTTGATAAATCTAGACCAAGCTTCATGATGTATCCAAGATAGAGTTTATAGATATCTAGAAATGTCTCTCCAAAAATCGTTTTTGTAGTCTTTCTTCCTTTGATGTAATTAATAAACTTTTTTCGATTAACTTCTGGATGCCCTTTTAATAATCTTATCCAAAATTGGTTGTAGTACGGATCATGTGTATCTAGATAGATAAATTCAGGGTTTTCAAATCCATCTTTTCGAAGATTTTCAATCTTATGATAATGCCATAAGCCTCTTCCTCTAAGTTTAAAGAAATCTTGATATTGTCTGAAAACTTTAAAGTCAATGTTTGTATAACTAGCAGCGATTTCTGTAGCTAATCTAATATGACCACTTTTAATGAGCATTTCAATCTGCCATAAATGTTCTTTATTAAACCTATTGTTAAATAACGTGTAAAGGTTGACATACTCAAGTTTTGTTAAATCAATATACTTGAATTCAGGAAAACTATAGAGCAGCTCTAAATCTTCATCAAATGGTTTGTAGTCAAAAGTATAAAATGAATTTGATGGATTTGAATTTGCCCCATATCCAACACCGGAACTTGACCAAAGAATTACACTTGTGCTTTTCCACTCTGAACTATGATAAACATGGCAGGCACCAGTTACTAAATGGAAGAATGCTACAACCCAACCTCTTTTTACCATAATATAGTCTTCTTCAAGGAGATTAACTATCTTAAGTTGATAAAATCCATTCCTTGTGGGCATTTCTTTATATTTAGGCATAAGCTCATTTACAGCTTTCATCATATTAGTTGTGTTTTCGAAAAAATTCTTAAAATCTTTCTTATGTTTAGAAAATAACTGACCTTTTGTTTTATAAAATTCAATTAATCTATTCAATTGTTCGTCGTTTACGCTATTTGAAAACACCTCATAAATTTTTGATCTATCCTGTTTCATCATTCATCATCTTCTTCATCTATATATTCATCATCAACTGCTTCACTTTCATTCATAAAATCAAAGATCGACATTCTTTCAAATGATGCATTATGTTCTTTTTGATTTTTTGTTTCGTTTTTAACATCAATCTTCTTGACCGGTTGTTTTGTTTTTGAAACTTTCACTGATTTTTTAGTTAATGATTGAATCTTTCCAACCTCTTTTTCTAACATTTCATCTGGTTCTATAAAATAGTGAATAGCCCAACCAAAAACAACATTTGGCATAACATGACCAGATTGGCTTTGTAAGTGCTGCTTTGCTTTTCCCATAATGTAAGACCAACATTTATCAAAACTTTTTGTTGGATCACTTAGTGCATTTTTTAACTGTGAATCATATTTTGCAGTTTCTTCACAATAGATTTTTATTGCAGACATCTGATCTTCAGCCATCATTGCTTTCAAAAGTATTTCATTGTTCATTTGTTCGTTCATTGTTTTCCTCGCTCTGGATTCCCCTAATTGGGATATTGTATTTCGATAATGCTTTTCTAACTGATTTGTATGAAACATTATGTTTTTTCGCGATAGCAGAGATGGACCATCTTCTTTTAACATAAAGGTTGTTTAACTTGTTCTTATCAATGCTTCTCATAAATGGACTTTGAATATTTACACCCATTTTTCTCAATCTGCGATAGACAGTATCTTCAGATACATAGTGAAGAGATGCTATCCTACTAATGCTCATGCCGTTTTGATATTGATATAGGATTGTTTTATTATGAATCTCTATTTTTTTAGCTGCCATAATATCACCTATGCAGAATCATCGAGATGAATAACTTCAGCTAGTTCAAGGATCCTGGTGATTAATCTTCTAGTGTCCACTGAAGCACCATATAGACTCTCAAGTTCATCAATGGAATAATTACTTGTGAAAATGGTTAGTTTGTTATTTGCTAATCGATGCTGCAGCAATGGCATCAATACTTCATTTCTAAACCAAGGTGATCTGTGCTCAGCACCGATATCATCAATCACAAGTAAATCACTTTCATTAAGTGTTCTTATTCTAGATTCGATTTGATCGAATTCTTTAGCTTGCCTTGCCATGCTTGGTGTGAATAAAAAACTTCCATGCCACCCTTTATCAACAAGTGCATTAGTAATCGCATTAGCTAGATATGTTTTCCCAATTTGAAATTCACCTGAATGAATGTACAAACCTAAAGTTACCTTGCCTTCAACGATATCTCTAGCGTGTTTAAGAGCTTTCTTCCTTGATGCTGTGTTAGTTCTAAACTTTTCTAAAGATGCTTCAATATCTCTGCTATCCTCACCAAAGCAGTTGATGTAATTGGTTCTTTTAAGCTGCTTTGTTTTTTCTTTGGTAGCAATGTACTTAATCTCCAGGTAAGGATCCTTAACAAGAAGAGGCAAGTACCCATCCTTCTCAATCCCTCTTAATTGTAAATATAAATAAGCGATTGATAGATTATGCATCAGAGAAACATCGATATCTTTAGTTTCTTCATCATTCAGAACTGTTTGTTTCATCAGCTCTAGGTTGTCTGTTTCTTCTTGGTATGTATGGATTTTTTTCAATTGGTTTTGAATCTTTTCCATTTCCGGTCTCCTTTCGATTCCAATTTAAAATGGTTAGATAGTGAGATGAATATGATTTTCCAGTAGAGCCCATATACATTGATAGGTTTTCAATGAGATCTTCAAAATTAGAAAACTTTTCTTTTAGTTTTTGAATTTCTTCATCAGTTAATAATACGTTTTTTTGAGAACCGTATTTATGCTTTACGATATCAGTGGATTCTTTCTTTTTTAGTATTTTTTCTTTACTATCCTCTACTATACTTACCTTACCTAACCTAACCTGTGTATCCAAACTGTATACATGGTTATTTTCATCATCATTTGAGAATAAATCTATCTGCTCAGTTCGTAGTGTATAGACCTTGTTTTCTTTGCAATCAAGCAGTAGTTTTTCTTCATTGTAAACTGTTGGTTTAAAGCGATCTTTTTGAATGTAGTTGTGGATATACCAGTGCTTGATGACGATAATTCCGCTTGGAAAATCAATGATGAATCGCTTGACAAGTAAGAGGTCCATATCGTTTTTGTTTGCTCCAACAATCTTCATGATCTTGGATGGATTGTTAAGAAAACCTTCATCATCAGCCCTCATGGCAAGGTGAAAATACAAAGCTTGTGCAGATACCGGCATATCCAGGAACATGTCACTATCAATGATCTGTTTTGAAAACATTCGTCTTTCAGCCATTATTCATTCACCTTGAGGATCTTCTTGATATCACAAATCATTTTGCTATCAATGAAATGGCTTTCTTTTTCGACCTGTCTTACTTCAACCAAACCATCTTTAATCAATGAATTTATGTGTTTAACAATCAGATCGAGTTTCTTTGAAGTTGTGCTTGCAATAATCAACAATTGTCCATTCTCATGAACGATTACTGGAACTCCGTAAATCAGTGTTGCGTATTTAAAAGGTGGGTAATCTAGAGGTTTATACTCAGGAATCTCTTTAAGTTTAGACATGTCAATAATTGTCGGAATATTGACTTTATTTATAACAGCTTTTTCGATGTTAATAGGAGTATTTTTTATCGTATTTGCTAGTTCATCAAGCTGCTTCTGATTAACCCCAGTTCCACCGGCCATAACAAACTTTAAATCATCGTTTTTTTGCATTTTCCTTGCTCCTTCGTTTTGTGGTAGAAAATCTTACATAACCGCTAGAACTGTCAAATTTTCTACCTTTTTATTTAATGCTTACTTTTAAGCCTTACTGCGTTGTTATGTGCGGTTGTTAATGCTTTAAATGATTAAAATAATTTACCGTAAAGGTGATTTCCGTTAAATCACTCTTTTTTTGGTTCTAAACTGAAGGTAATTCCGGTGAGAACTTCACCATGTTGATAGATCTGATAAACCCTAACTTTGTCACCTTGATTGTGTGCATCACCATCTGTTGAAGTATCAATATCAAGAGCTGCAGCATGACCGTAAATGTAACCACGTGCAATCATCTCATCGGTTATTTCATCAGCTAAATAATCTTCAGTACCAGGCACTGTATCTAGGTTCCCCAATTCATCAACAATCGCTTCGCATGTAAAGATGCTGTAGACACAATTGGAGCATAGATCGTCAGTAACCCAGTAGCAACCACCAGGGCATGAACGGTCCTGTGAACATCCACAAACCTTACAGAAACGAAGTTCTTCATCAAAGACTGCATTTTCCTTATGAATCTCACCTTCTTTGATAACTTCAAATACTTCTTGAGCGTATGGTTCATCGTGATTCACAACGTAGTAATACTGTCTGATCTTCTTACCCTGTTCAAAACGTTTGTCTTCAATCTTTTGCAAGATATTAGCAAGCTGCAATGCTTCATCAGCTGTAATCAGCGTTAGCACATCTTCTCTTTTGATAACGATGTGTGTATTGGTTTTAACTTTAAAATTTTCCATTAGGATCTCTCTTTCTGATGATGTGGTTATATTCATTAATCCAATCATCGTTTATTACTAGATTTTCTTTTGCATATGAAATGATTGCTCTTTTTAAGTCTTCAAGTCTCTCATCTATATGCTTTTCAATGACAGTTTCTTCCCATATTTTTCTAGGTTGCACTCCTAGCGGTGGTTTCTTTTGACTCGGTTTACTTGATTTCTTTTGACCATCCATTTAGATCACCCACACAGGAAAAGCATTCTTGTAGTGCTTTTTCTCTCCTGTTAAACGATTTGTTTCATTTGTCACATCTGAGTAACATCCATCAGGATAATCTTTTCTTTTGGGAAACCAACATACTTCACCTTCTTTTACATCATCAAGTGTTGCAGGATCTAATCCGGATTCTTCATTGTAAATAGCTAGTGCTTCTTCCTTTGTGTACTTCTTTTTATCAAAGTACCATTGGTCATTGTCAAACTCTAAATAATCAAACTGCTTCAAGATTAAACCTCCTAATAAGTGTTGTGAATCATTGGTTCTTTTAGATATTCACAAACTAATTCTGTGAAATAATGAAGTGCCATGCCATCACGATAGACACGATGATCAGTGACTGGTTCAGAATTTCCAAAACCATAGATTAGTGTAGGACTAGAGCTAAATGAAACTCCTTGCCAATCACCTTGCTTATCCTCAATAAACTTAATTAGTTTGTCGATGTTTTCAATAGCATTTAAATCCACATCAGATTCATCTTCATCATCTGATAAATCTTCTTGGTAACCATAATCAAGCTTGGCATTATCTAATGCAGTATCCCAATCATCTTTAAGCCTAAAAGAAATATCTAATTTCTTATAAGTCATAACATGATACTTTGGTTGTTTTTCTTTAGGTTGTGGATCATACAGTTCAAACCATAAGGTTTCTTCAGAACGCATAATTTCACCATCTACGATGTCATGGTAGTAATCATCTAGGTCTTCAAGTATTTCTGTGGCTACATATTCGTCAAGCATACTTAAATCACACTCAACTTTAAAATCATTTGTTGTTCCAAAACGAATTTTCATACCGTGTTTTTCAGCAAGTGTTTTAAGCTTCATTAAAGTATCCATATGGGAATCATGAAATATTGTATTCATAAATCACCTCAATCAACTCTGACACCAAGGATCAGAACGTATTGTCCATTATCCCAGTTGTCATAAACGAGCATTTGCCCTTGCTTCTTAATAAACAAGTTCGGAATCACTTGATCTCCAAATGGTTTTAAACCTAAACAAGCTAGTGCATCTTCTACTTTGCTTTTTTGGAATCGAACTCCATCAGCAATGTAATAAGGTTCTTTGAATGGTCTTAGTTCTAAATACCAGTCATTAACTCTAACAAGATCTTCTTCAGCTGGTCTAATCTTCGATGTATCCGGATAAGTACCTTCATACATTTTTCCATTTACCATACTGATAACAAGAGGCTTTTCAACCTTGATTGAATTTCTTTCAATAACAAGTACATATGAGTCTGTGAATGTGATCTCATCATCCTTGTAATGCAGACATTGTAAGATTGGTCTCTTAGCTGCTGCTTTTGCTAATTTTTTTACTTTTTGTAGTTCCATTTTTGAGTCTCCTTTGCTCTGGATTCGGTTACATAAAAATCTTACATAACCCCTAAATCTGTCAATTTTTTTGAAACACTTCAAATCTTTAAATCGTTCGCACTATCAAGCGGTCAACTCCGTTTTTTTAGTTTTCTACTTTACAAAATAATTTACCGTAAAGTCATTTCTCGTTAATTCCGTTAAATCAAGCAGTTTTTAGTGTGCTATAATGAAAGCAAAAACAGGGGGCAATTATGTCACTAATATTCATGAGTGCAATTGTTAAAGACATTATTTTGTTATTTGTCGGTGGAACTATTGGTTTGTTATCACCTATAATCAGTCACGTGATACATTTGAAAATGCAAGATAAACGTGAAGTGGAAACCTTAATGAGAGATCATTCAAAGAGACTTTTTAAAGAGACAAATCAAATCATCAATCAAATCATTGATACATTAGATGTTCTTAAGAATAAAATGTCAGGGCCTTACTCTGAAAGCAGCTATCAATATGATTCCAATTATGTTCATCAAATAGATGAGGAGTTAAATAGTCTATCTTCTCATGTCAAGGATTTAAAGAATCTTAATATCCGAAGTGAAGTAATCAAGGATGAAGAATCTAAAAGACTGCACAAAGAACTTTTGTTAACGGCAACAGAAATATCTAAATTTATGCACTCATGCTTTGATAATCATAAATCACCTTTAAGAAACAATAAGTACGAAGTCTATTACCAAGATTTACTCACAAAGCACAATACGATTAAAGAATATCTGTTTACAAAGTTTTAGATTATTTTTTCTTTTTTGATACGATTGAACTTATGAATGCTATCAAAAATCCAACAATAAGTAGAATAATACTTCTTGTGTCCATTCAATTACCCCCATCGATAATCTTTATGCCTTTCCAGATCGTATAAGGAATAAGAACCAACTGAATGATAATTGTAGATATCAATCCATCAATATGAAAAGGATAGATTGATAAGAACACAAATAGAACAAGACAGATTATCATTCCTTTGATAAACAATATGAGAAATTTAAGCCATTGAATTTTCATGATTTACCACCTTATAAAAACGTTTTTTAATCTAAGTGTTACAATAAAACCAAAGTACGAGTACATAGGGAGGAATATAATATGTCTATTGCTAAAGAAATTTACGATGTTGGTAAGGACATCAGAGCGGCTAGAAAAGAATACAAGAAGACACATGCAAAGGATGAGTACATCAAAATTATGGAAGATCAGCTTGATTCTCTATTAGTCATTGTTGATGAATTGAAAGCAAAAATTGATGAATATGAAGCCAAAGATGTTTTTACATTAAATGACCATCATAAAGCACTATTAGCAATGATTAAAGCATCTCCAGATTTTCAAATTGAAGGATCTGTTTTACTTCGTAACGCAAATGATGAGACTAGGATTGCCTTCGAAGAATTGCTTGCAAATGATTACATTCATAATGTGAATGCACTGGTTGGACATTTAGGCTATGCACCAGTTTATTCTTTCTACTCAGATAAGAAAGTTGAAATCCTCAAACTGCTTTTAAAATAAATATTTTTCATATAACAAGAGAATACGTAAACTTTATGGTAAACCAATTAATGTTGCAAGAAGATATTTACGAGTCAACTAAAGGGATCTTCTAGATGCTTGATATTCATGACTATTTTGAATATTTTACGATGCCAAAGTTTTGGCTTTATAGCAATCAAAACTTTGCTTTTATCTGTTGGTGATTCTCTATAAGAGATTATTTTAGCTTTTTTCAGTGCATGACCAAAGCTTGATGAATAATAGTTTTCCAATGGATTGAAATCGTCAAATTTTGATTGATAGATTGATTCGTCTTTATACAGCCATTCGATTTTTTTATAGCCATTCGATTTTAGCGAATTAAGCAGAATATATAATTTTGTCATCACTTGCCATCCTTTTCTGTGCCTTCAATCTGTAGAATTGAGGGCATTTTGTTTGCTGTGTCTCTGCCATACTCCAAAGTGATTTTTACAGCATCTAACATAGTTTTTGCATTTGCAGTTATTTGTTTTGCTACATTTACAACTTGCTTAGATCTATCAATTTCTATCTTTAGATCTTCTTCACTTTGAGTTTCATCTAGCAGTCTTTCCATCTGATCGAACAAATGGTTATTCAAGTCAACTAATCTATTTTTTACTGGCATGAATCTTCTCCTTCAACTGTCTTTTCTTCTTTCCCATAACCGTAACAACTTTAGCAATATTGATTCCAGTCTCAGTTATAGCTTCATCATATGAATATAGTTTCATCTGACACATCCGAGCATGATCAGCTCTACTAATCATTTCAAGATTCTCAATTCTAATATCATTGATGTCCTGGTTCTTGAATACAACCACATGACCTTTAGGAATTAAACCATGATGTTTTTCCCATTCAAGGTGATGCACTAACTTCCATCCAAATCTTGATGGTTTTGTAAACTTTACTTTCATGTACTTATAACCATCTTTACCAATCTTGATATCTCCAAGCTGCATGGTGTTCTTTGGAAGACTACCTTCTTTAAACCACCCTTTTTCTGATCCAAAAGCATGATATCCTTTTGGTGGAACGAAAGTGTTTTTCTGTCCATTTCCCCATTGCGTTTTAATACCGCTTCGAACGTTGAACTTGTCTCTAAACTTATCAGCTTTGAGCTTTGATATTTCATATCCAAAGTGTCTTTTAAATGCTTCCATGACCTCATAGATGTTTAGTCCTGGGATGTTATCTCTTAACCATTCGAATTCTTCATCTGTGTATGTATAAGCTATTCCACGTGGCATGAGAACACCTCCTATCATTTTTTATGAACTCCACCAAGATAAGTTGCAGCTCTTTCTTTCTCAGCATCCACGCTATCCCACATCACATAAAGCTGCGTTGTTGGAATATCATTGTGGTTGTACATCTTTGAAAGAGTCTGCCATGATCCACCATTCAGAATGTATTGATGGCCAAACGTCTTTCTTAAACTGTGCAGTCCAAACGTATAAGCAATCCCTATCGATTGGGCTGTTTTACTTACGATTGAGTGTCCTTGCTGTCTTGTGATCGGTAGATAGTAATCAAGTCCATCCTGCTTCGTCTTTTGGCCCATGAACATGTAATCATACTCAGTAAGACCGTTTCTCTTGATGTAGTCGATGATATCCTGGTGAAGTTCCTTATTCATTCTAAAGTGTTGCATTTTACCGGTTTTGTTTTCCTTGATGGACACATAACCTTTGCTGACATCTTTAACTCTTAACTGCAGAAGATCTTCTGCCCTAAACGCTGTATTGAATCCAAGAAGACAGAGCATCCAATTACGATCAGCTTGATATCTCTTCACAGGTGTTTTTGTTTGTTCTCTCTTCTTTAAAAGAAAGTACATGAAACGTTCAATCTCTTTAGGATCCTTGATTGGTAGTGTTTGTTGCTGACCACCAAAGCTCTTTACTCTACGAGCCATGAGATCTCAATCCTTCAGCAAAATCAATTGCTTTACCTATATCATCATGACAACCTTTGTCATACTTGGTGTACTGCTTTGGTTCCCATACAAACTTCTTCCATTGTGAGTCATATTGAATCTTTCCTAATCTTTCCCCATACTTGTTGTCTACATAAATAATTGGGTATTTTTTTAGACCAATAGGATCGGTCACCTTGAATCTTAAAAACTTACTATTGATTGTTTTATTGATATCTGGCACATCATCAAATCCCTTCTATTTTGAGTTTTAAACTATTTGAAATGTTTATATGACTATTGATAGCCATAAATGACTTAAACGTTGTTTTCACGCAAGAACTGAACTATAGAGTCAATGTCCTGTGGAAACGCAGAGAATACAAATTCCAGATTCTCTATTGAATAGTTTCTGATAGCAATCACCTGATATACATCATGCATTGGATTGTTGTAAGTTTTTACTTCAATCTTTGCAAATGGAGTTTGCTTCAAGATACTGATTCTCACTGACTTCTCTTCGGATATCGTTATCCAATTACCTGGATTCTCTATAAAGAGTTTTCTAGCTTCATTGTTCTTTAATGTTTTTTCCGGCATTTGATATCCCCCTCTTCAATTCTTGGAAGTGCATCAAATTTGCTTGAACATAACATGATCTCGATAGCTAGTAACAATATAGTGATTCCGGCAATGATAAGAAGTTGAATCTTGATGATGTAATCAGGTACTTCTTCTTGACCTAATGCAAAGAGGAATAAGCAACCAAGTGCAAAGATCAAAATTAGAGTAAACTCTATTAAGAACTGCAGCCATGAAGGTTTCATTTGAATTCTTCATCCAAATAAGCAATCAAGTGGATGTCCTTTTCTTCTAGATCTATTCCATACTGAGCTATTGATGCAACAGCACAGTTCTTTAGTGCTTCAATGTATGCATTTCTAGCATCATCAAGTTTATTAAGAAGTTGCTGTTTGTAAGATATGATGCCTGGTTTTTCTACTTCTTCTTTTGATTCGGAAGGAGTTTCTTCTTTTGCTTGTACTTCAGGTTTTGGATACAAGTCATTGAACTCTTTCATTGATTCTTCAATAACCGGTTGAATGATCGGTTCTGGTGGAATATCATCAATTTTTACTTCATGAGAGGTTGTGCCTTCAATTTTCTTTTCTACCTTTGCTTTTGTAGTTGAAGTCTTTGGTTCGTATCTCAAACGCTTCTTATAATCCTTACCAACCTTGTCATCATCCTTAAGCTTTAAAACACTTCTAACGGTTGATTCTTTCATGTCGAAGTGCTTTGCAACATCACTAACAGTGTCAAAGGTTTTTAACACGTCTTCAAACTTGCTATCCATAAATTGGATCTTTCTTGGTTTTGGTCCACGTTTATTGGTTGTTTCCATAATTTGGGTTTTCTCCTTGGTTTTATTTTTTCTTCCTAGCGAATCTGTGCCAGGATTATAAGTTCCTTCCATGAATGCGGTCCATACTGCATCCAAAGTGTTTTCTTTAAATAGCTTCTTACCTTTATCATAAAAATCACGTTTGATTTCAGCTCTTGGTATAAGCCCTTTGTTAAGTAGATCATTGTAAGGATTCGCAAATGCTTTAACAGCTCTTCGATTGTCTTTCAAATAGATACCTCCTAAAAGGGTATTTCGTTTAATCTTTCGATTTCATGAACCTGTTCTTCTGTGAGATAGATGAAAGATTGTGGAGTATGGGTAATGTTGATGTCTGATAGACTGACCTCATTAACCAACTGCAGATCATTGATTCTCCAGGAATAGACGTTTTTCCCTGAACCATATTTAATGAGTTCTTGGATATCTAATTTCAAATCGTTAAGAAGATCATCATCGATATCATAGTTTCCATCTTCCCAATCAGGTTTGATGGTTTCTATAGATTCTAAAGTAAACCTAGCCACGATGGATCCTCTACCTTCAGTAATAAGTCTTTGATATCTATAAGGTTTCGTCTCCTTAAAGATTTCATACCCAAACCACTCATCATATTTGTCACCCCATAATTCATCTGTGACATAGCGTTGATTACCAAATGATTCATAGATGTAAACCGGACATGGAAGTTTGATGTTTGGAATAGATTTTCTGGCTTCAGCTAGTTTCTTTCCATCAATGATTAATTTTGAATACTTTCTTTTCACTGGAATCAATATACCGAAGCGATTCATTTTGTCACCTTGCCTGATTTTCTCTTTTCGTGTATAATGATTTTGGTTTCTTCCTTGCTCTGGATTGAACCGTTGAACGCATTTTCCTCCCCAGGTAGTGCGTTCTTTTCTTTTTCTTTAAAGTAAACATCAATGTATCCAAGTCTTAATGCAAAGTCTTTGACACGTCTCATGAACCAATCGTTCATGTCACGGTAACCTGCACGTCTGAAATTTTCCTTACACATCAACTTCTTTAACTTTCTTGGAAGTCTCACGTGGATGTGAAAATGAGGATAATCTTCAGGAACGTTGAACCGTGAGTTTTGATGTTTTAGCAACTGCAGTTCTTTTCGATCATATATTTCTAATCGATGCATCCCCAGTTGGTTTTCAATAGCTAGCATGGTTTCCGGTGTTGGTAACACTTCATAGTTTTCTATGAGTGACAGTATCATCGGACTTACCTGTAGATCATTGGCCAGATCTGTTTGTCTAAAGCCTTTCTTTTTTCTAATGAGTCTTAGTTTCATGATTTCACCTCATTGTAATTAACAAGAAAGTCCATAAGTGTGATTTCAAATGTCTTGTCATTACCATATTTGATTCTTACTTCTTTGTTACTAAAAGGACTAGGAACACCTTTGTATGCTATGATTATTGCTTTCACTCCAGTTATGCGATTCTCAAACTTTACTTTATTTCCCATTGCACAACTCACACAAATCGTTCTATTCTTGTTCACAAAGAAAGCAGTTCCATCAACTGGATGATCTTCAGTGCATCCACAATAACTACACTTACTCATGCTTGTAGTCCTCTTTGTTCAAGGAAGATATTCATGCTTTCTAAACTGGTAAAATCTTTGTTGTTATCCTTACACCAATCTTTATAGAACCATTCGATGTTTGGATCTAAGGACCAATCAATCTTTTCAATTTCATCATTAGATAAGCCAAGTCTTTCAAGTCTTCGTTTAGCTCCATCGATGATTGCACGTTGTTCTAACTTCTTACATTGTTCTGTGGTTTCATTCACTTGTAAGAATCCATAAAATAAAGTTGCTTCAGTTAGTGCAGACTTAGCTCCACTTATAACCTCAACAACTTTTTCACTTTCAATAGATATAATTTTCTTTTTCATCGTTTTTCTCCTTGCTCTGGATTATTTATTTAACAAACTGACATTGATACTTCCCCAAGCATCAGTTTTGCATTTTCTTTTCTGTAGATTCATCTGATGTACTTTTAATATCAATGTCCTCATTACAATTACATCCGTGTTCAGGTAGTAATCCAAACTCAATCATGTGTTTCTCAATAAGATCTAACAAATCAAACTCAAGCTTTTTCATACTAATCTTTAAATAAGTAATCGAAGTCACATTGTTTGTTTAAGACATCATTTTTGATGATCTTAATTTCCTTGAGACTGAAATCAGACTTACCTTTCAACTTATTCGTTAATGTGTTTGGACTAACTCCGAGTGTTTTTGATAAGGTCTCTTGAGAAATGTTTCTTCTTTTTAGTTCAGCTAATAAATTTGCGTATGGCATTGTTTCCCTCCTTTGTGAATTTTCACATCTTTTATTCCTATTATATGTGCGTTTGCATATATTGTCAACAACAATTTTCAAATTATTTGTATATTTTCACATATTACTTTGATTTTTTCACAATTTATTGATATAATCTAATCAAAGGTAGGTGAATATTAATGGACATCTATGACAGAATAAATGATTTGTTAAAGAAACAAAGCAAGACTAGAAAGGATTTATGCGATTCTACAGGAATTTCATACAACACATTAACGAGTTTGTTTCAAAGAAGATCTGAAAATATCAAATTGCAAACTCTTATAAAAATAGCTGAATTTTTAGAAGTCAGTTTAGACTGGTTGATTGATGGAGATCAAACAGAATCGGTATCACTTGATGATATACAGACCGAATTGCTTGGAATACTCAATTCTTTAAGTGTTAAAGATAAAGTGAGCTTATTATCATTTGCATACGATTTACAAAAAAATAGTTTAAAGAATAAGGAGTGATCTATCAATGAAAGCTGCTGGTTATTTACGGTATTCATCAGATAGCCAAAGTGATGGTTATTCAATAGAAGCTCAAAAAAACGCAATAGATGCATTTGCAGTCCGTGAAGGATATGAAATTCATAAATATTACATCGATGAGGCTCGGTCAGGGACAAATGACAATAGAGAGTCTTTTTTAAATATGATTGAAGATGCTAGTAAAAAAATTTTTCAATATGTTATTGTTCACAAGTTAGATAGATTCTCTAGAAATAGAAAAGACTCAATTATTTATAGAGCAAAACTGAACGAATATGGTGTAAAAATTATTTCTGTACAAGAAAAGATTGATGAAAATGTACCTGAAGATGTGATTCTTCTCTCAATGTTAGAAGCGATGGCTGAGTACTACAGTAAGAATTTGGGTAGAGAAGTTAAGAAAGGCATGACAGTTGCTGCATCAAAAGGACAATTTGTTGGAGGTAGAGTACCTTTTGGTTACTTTTCTAATAGAGAAACAAAAAAGCTTCATATCAAAGATGATGAAGCAGTAATTGTAAGGGATATTTTTAGTAAGTTTATTGCCTTTGGAAATATGGATCAGTTAGTGCAGTACTGTAAAGAATCCAATTATGTAACTAAAGAAGGTGGTCCATTACGTCCTAAGCAGCTACACAGCATGTTATCAAATAAAGTGTACATTGGATCTGCAGTGTATAGAGTATTTAGGAAGGAAAGTGCTGCGTATAAAGGAATGAAAAATAGACCAGAACCAATAGTTGTTGATGATGCATATGAACCAATTGTAAGCAAGCAAGATTTCAATTTAGTACAGTCTATTATTAACGATGCAAAAAGAGGTCCTTATCAAAGAAGATCTAAAAAGACTGGTAATACTTATTTACTTACTGGTAAGTTGGCATGTGTAAATGGATCACAAATGACTGGTAGATCAATGCACGTTGTTAAGAAGTATAAAAATGACACTGAAGGTCATTTTCAGTATTTCACTTACCATTGTTCATGTGGTGAAAAGCATACTGTTAAAAAAGAAGAAATTGAAAACTTTGTACATGCATCAATCATGAAAGATGTTTTTAACGAGGACAGCATTTTAACTCTAGCTACCAAATTGAAATATGTTTACGATAAAAATGAAAAAGCAACACAAATTAATATAAAAGAAACCAAAGAAAAAC
>Ga0209066_10003638_pt1 | contig 17417 bp, 18 predicted proteins | sample All_14_2_FD_187198 | JGI IMG/M metagenome (GOLD analysis project Ga0209066, IMG submission 187198) | Freshwater microbial communities in response to fracking from Pennsylvania, USA - Allegheny Zone_MetaG_DW_15 (SPAdes) (version 2) ... | reverse complement strand
GATGCCCCGACCAGCGCGTGTACCGTCTGGTATAACGCGCAGGGGGAGTATGAGGGTTTCGACATGTGGCGGGCGAACCCGGATCTCATCCTCGTCGACACGGAGGTGATCGCCAAAGCCCCGGTCCGCTTTCTGGTCGCAGGCATGGGAGACGCCCTCGCCACGTGGCCGGAGGCGAACGCGGCGTACAGCACGCGCTCCGTTTCGTGCGCGGGAGGGACTCAAACGCTGACCGCTTTATCGATGGCGCGCCTTTGCTTCGATACGATTCTGCAATACGGCATCGAGGCAAAGGCGGCGGTTGAGCGCGGCGTCGTGACCCCGGCTGTTGAGAAAGTCGTGGAAGCGAACATCCTGCTCTCAGGAGTCGGATGGGAAAGCGGCGGTCTCGCGACGGCCCACGCGATTGCCAACTCGCTTCCCGCCATTCACGAAACGCACGGCTTGATGCACGGGGAGAAGGTCGCTTTCGGGCTGATGACGCAGCTTTGCCTCGAGCAGGACCTGCGGACGGACGAGATCTACCGGATTGCTGATTTCCTCACCGCAGTCGGGCTGCCGACGACCTTTGCGGCGATGAAGATGCAGGACGTTTCGAAGGAGCGACTCCTCGCCTTTGCCCAAAGCGTTTCAGGAGCGGGCTCGTTTGTCCACAATCACCCGTTCAAAGTTTCTGCCGGTGACATTGTCGATGCGATGTTTGCGGCCGATTCACTCGGGCAGCGCCGGTTGGCGCTTCTGCAGAAATGAGCGAAAACGAAGGTCTTTCCATTTGAAAGGGATCGCATGAAATCAGGGTTGAACGAAATGCTTGTCCGGGCGCAGGGTGAGCACTACGCCGTCGCGGCGTTTAACATATTGAACCACCTCACGCTTTCCGCAGTCCTCGAAGCTGCGGCGCAAGAAAAAAGCCCAATCATCATCCAGACCTCCGTTACGACCGTTAAAGCCCTCGGGCCAGCCGCGTTCGCGAAAATGGCCCGGACGATGATCGAGGCCGCGCCGGTTCCTGCGGTTCTGCATCTGGACCACTGTCAGGACGTGGACCTGTGCGCACGCTGTTGTGACCTCGGCTGGGATTCGATCATGTTCGACAGTTCGCACCTGCCATTTGAGGAAAACATCAAGACCACGCAGCGGGTCCGGCGCGACGCCCGGCCGAAAGGGGTCGACGTCGAAGGAGAGGTCGGGATCATCGCCGGCACGGAAGATGACATTTCACACGCCGAAACCTCTTTGGCGGGATACGACGAGACGATGCGGTACATCCGGGAAACCGAAGTCGAGGCGATTGCCCCGGCGATCGGGACGGCGCACGGCGTGTACCACGGCGTCCCCAAAATCAACTTCGAGCTCGTCGGAAAATTGGCGGCAGGCACGCCCTGTCCAGTGGTCGTTCACGGCGGAACGGGGCTCGAGGATGCGACGTTCAGGCGGCTGATCGAGTTGGGCGCCTCCAAAATCAACATCTCGACCGCACTGAAGCAGGCGTACGTCGATGCGATGCGGCAGTATTTGACCGAAAACAGCGGCACGGTCAACCCCTTGAAGCTGGACCGCTTCGTCATGGACCGCGTGGTGGCGATGGTTGTTCCCTTTTTGAGGCTGTTCGGCTCCAGCGGCAAAGCGGAGCACACCGGAGGGAAGGCCGTATGATGAGCGAGTCGCAGGCCCCAACGTATTTGATCGATCTGCATGCGCACACGACGCGCTCCGACGGGAACGACTCTCCGGCGGAGCTGCTGGAGACCGCCGCACTCCGCGGGCTCAAGGTTGTCGCGATCACCGATCACGACGTGTTGCCTCCAGAGCGCCTGCAAAAAGGCGGGGAGGAGCGAGGCGTTGCGGAGTATGCGGCGTCGCTGGGGATCGGCGTCCTGCGCGGCATCGAGGTTTCGTGCGACACGCAGGTCGACGATGTGCATATCGTCGGATTCGGTTGCGATTGGCGTTCCGCTGCCGTCCAGTGGCTGCCGGACATGGCGGTTACGAGCAAGACGCTGTCCTATCGTATTCTGGTCGAGCGGTTGTGCTCGGCGGGAATGGATGTCCACTGGGAGGAGTTGCTGGAGGGTGGCAAGCGGAGAGAGGATGCGATCCAAAAGAAACACATTTTCGAGCTGCTCGCCAAAAAGGGCTATGCGCCCAGTTGGCAGGCTGCCAAGATCATGGTCCGCGACAACCCCGATTACGATGTGAAGCGGGAAAAGCCTGACCCCGTCAAGACCGTTCAGTCTCTGCACGAAGCCGGGGGTATCGCGATTCTTGCGCATCCGTACTTGATCGACGAAACGGTTTCTCTGCAGGGCGGTCTCGTATCGCGGGATGCTTACATCCGTCGGCTGATCGGAGCGGGCTTGGACGGGATCGAGACCCGCTACACCTACGACAAGACGAGCTACAAGGGGACGAGTACGCCGGACGCGATCTGCAAAGAGGTTCACGAGCGATACGGCTCATCCGTCGCTATCCTGTCGGGAGGTTCTGATTATCATGCGGACCACAAAAAAGGGGTCGCGAACGCCCGGCAGCTCGGCGACGCCGGGGTGCCCGTTGACTATTTTATCGGCCATCCTCTCTTGACTCATTTGTGCGAAGGGGCGTGCCCCGGCTGATTGATGACCGTACCTTGCGCATGACGCCGCCGATGAAGGGTTGCCAGCGTCACGAGCCCGAGGCCGAGCAACTGCATGGCGCCGCATTCCGGCACGGTGATCATATTGCTGTCGAGCGTCACCGCGCCTAACAGAGCCAGCAGTTGGCCATCCACTTGTGCGCCGGTGTTCAGCGTGATGGAATCATGTGCGAGAATGTTCCCGACGAAGTAAGAGTCCGTAGCGAGCGTCGCTGAGCTGCCGATCTGCCAAATGACATTGGCGGCCTGTGCGCCGTTGATCAAAAGCACCTGACTGCTTGCTGACGTAATGAGCGTGCTTCCTGTCTGAATAATAAAGAGTGCGTCAGAGTCGCCTTGGGCATCGAAGGTCAGTGTCCCTGATAGAGCGAGGGAACTGTCGCTTCTGTAGACTCCAGCGCCCAGGGTCTGCCCGACAAGATCGGCTCCTGCCGCATAGATCAGGTCATAAGCCCGTCCGCCGGCGTCGTTATATGCGGATAAAAGGGCTTCTTTGGCGCTCTGCGTAACGCTATCCCCTCCGTGATTCACTCCGTTCAAGGTCAGTGTTCCCGTGCCCGTTATGGTTGCGGTCGTATAGGAACCGATATCCCCGGTAACTGTTGTGGGACCTGTGATTGTGATTCCGCTTCCGGCCAGGATCGCAAACCCGGCCGCCGACCCAAGGTCCACCGGCATGGCCTTGGCGTTGTCACGCGTGAGAAGCATCGCGCCCACCAGCGCGAGAGCTATGGGAATCCTTTTTTTCATGATTACGCCAAAACGCTGTGAGTTGTGTGCCGGTGTCGGATAGAGCACTCTCATGCTGTCGTTTTCCTTCGTACCTGTCTTCATGCTGCCCCTGTTTGTTAAACCGCTGACTTTCGCGAATCGGTTGCCCGTGCCGCTGCAAGGGACCTCTACAATTCGAATACGGTCGATGAAGATAGTTTAGGAGAGTGAGTGACACTTCGCTATGGGGTCTAACCCTGCTTTACAAGGAGAACGGCAGAGATGGGGTATTCTGTAGCTCCAGTAGGGTAATACCCCATGGTTCAAAATCATCTCGGCGCGTAACATGTATCTGCTTGTGAATGCTGCATGCGGCATACGTTTTGCGTCATCGGCGGCATCAAGAGTGCCTCGTTGCGATAGGACGCTGGGCATCAGGAAAAAACAGACATCAACCCTCAAACAGGAGAAGGAACATGAACAACAGACTGGCAACTTGGAGCCTTGGGCTCTTAACACTCACGACGGTACTCTTTCTCGCCGGATGCCGCCTGTTAACAGTGAATTGAACGTGCGCCATAAGGCATCCACTGAAGGGAAGCTCGAACATGAGGAGTCTGCTCGACATATGGGTTCTGACCCCGGTCAGAAGGTTGGGCCGGATTCCTCTCTCAGTTATTGGTGAAATGGGCAGAATGGGGCTGTTCCTTATTCAGTCGCTGTTTTACACCTTCGTTCCGCCGTTGAAGTTCTTCCGTGTCCTCAAGCAGATCCAGTTCATCGGGTTTGGATCCTTGCTTGTGATCCTCCTGACCGGGGCGTTCACCGGCATGGTGCTCGGGTTCCAAGGCTACCACACACTCTCGCGGGTGGGGTCCACGGCCTTACTCGGGCCGATGGTAGCCCTGTCGCTGCTGCGTGAACTGGGTCCCGTGATGACGGCACTGATGGTAACGGGCCGGGCGGGGTCGGCGGTGACGGCGGAACTGGGGATCATGCGTATCACGGAGCAGATCGATGAACTGGAAATTTTGGGCCTGAGCCCTTACCGTTACCTCGTCGTTCCCAACCTGCTAGCCGCACTCGTCTCCGTTCCGCTGTTGACGGCGATCTTCAATGTTGTCGGCATTTATGGGGGATATCTGGTGGGGGGGAGACTCCTCGGTGTAAACGCCGGAACGTATTTCGGGGCGATGTCGGATTATATGGGCATGAAGGATGTGCTGATTGGGCTGTACAAGTCGTTCTGTTTCGGCGGTATCTTCGCTTGGGTCTGTTGCTACAAGGGGTTTTATGCCGGATTCGGCGCGGAAGGCGTGAGCCGGGCGACGACGCAAGCGGTCGTGCTGTCCTCGGTTCTGATTCTGGTATGCGACTATCTTTTGACGTCGGTTCTGTTTTGAGGCGTACAATGATTACCATTGAGAATTTGCATAAATCGTTTGACGGAGTCGAGGTGCTCAAGGGAGCGTCGCTCGAAGTCCGCGACGGAGAGGTCGTTGCGCTCATCGGCCCCAGCGGCGAGGGGAAAAGCGTATTTCTCAAGCACGTGGCGGGGCTGATGCGGCCGGACAGCGGCCGGATCGTGTTCAACGGGAAGGACCTGGTCGGCCTGCGTCGCGCCGAACTCGTAAGCCTGCGAAGCCGCTTCGGGTTCCTGTTCCAGAACGGCGCCCTGTTCGATTCCATGACGGTCTACGACAATGTGGCCTTCCCGCTGAGGGAGGTGAATCGGCTGAGCGAAAAAGAGGTCAGGAAGCAAGTTCTGAGCGAACTCGAACAAGTCGGACTGACGGGGGCGGAGGATAAGTTTCCCGCTCAGTTAAGTGGCGGCATGGCGAAACGCGCGGCCCTCGCCCGGGCGCTTGTGCGCTCGCCGGAAATCATGCTGTTCGACGAGCCGACCACGGGGCTCGACCCGATCATCGTCCACTCGATCCACGCGCTCATCGCCTCAACGCACAAGCGCTTTGGGTTTAGCGGAATCGTCGTGTCCCACGCAATTCCAGGGGTCTTTGCGTTCGTTCAGAAAGTGGCCGTTCTGTATGGGGGCGTCATCCGGTTTATGGGTACGCCGAAGGAGATCTTCGCGACCGACGATGGTGTCGTGCGGGATTTCATCCGGGGAAGTCTGCCGTCGGAAGCCTTCCTCTTTCAGGAACAGGTTCTGTCTCAAGCGAAGATGAAAGAGCAACGGGAGGATGTGATATGAAAGGAAGGTTGACTCTCGAATTGGCCGTGGGAACCTTCATGGTTGTCGGCCTCTTGTGCCTGGGGTATCTTTCCATTAAGTTGGGGAAGGTCGAGGTGTGGGGCAAGCCCGGGTACGAAGTGTTCGCCGTCTTCAGCGACGTCGGTGGGCTTAAAAACGGCTCCTCTGTGGTGGTCGCCGGAGTGGATGTGGGTCTCGTGAAAAGTATCAGCCTTGAGGACTATGAGGCCCGTGTGGTCCTGCAGATCAACCCCGGCCTGTTGATTCATGAGGACGCCATCGTATCGGTCAAGACCCGAGGCCTGATCGGAGAAAAGTTCATTCAGGTCAGCGCCGGCGCTGCCGACGGAATCATCAAATCCGGCGGGCGCATCCGTCAGACGGAATCGGCCGTCGACATCGAGGCCCTCATCAGCAAGTACGCGTTCGGCGATCTGTGACAACCCGAACAGAAAGAAAACAGCCATGAAAAAATCATGCGAACAGCCGATGCCGGCCATGTTGCTCTTCTTAGTCTTCAGTGTCCCTGCCTTCGCACGGGCGGGAGAACCCACGGATCAGATCCGGCAGACCACCGACAAGATTCTCGCCATCGTGCAAGAGCCTGCCCTGAAAGGTTCGGACAAGGATAAGGAACGGCAGAAACAGATGAGGAAGGTGATCGATGAACGCTTCGACTGGGACGCTATGGCCCGCAGTGCCCTCGGAAAGCACGGGCGCGACCTGTCCGCGGCACAACGCGCGGAGTTCACGGAGCTCTTCAGCGAACTGATCGAAAAGAACTATCTGTCCCAAATCGAGAGCTATGCCGGCGAAAAAATCCTTTATAAAGGCGACAAGGTGGATGGAGCGTACGGGGTGGCGGACGTGATGATTGTCACCCTTCGAGGCACCGACATTCCGGTCAGCTACCGGGTCTTGAAGAAAGGTGCTGAGTGGCTGGTTTATGATGTCAGCATCGAGGGTGTCAGCTTGGTGAACAACTATCGCAGCCAGATCGGCGCGATCCTCAACAGTTCGTCCTACGATAAATTGATCGCTAAAATACGGGCAAAAATTGCCGCAAGCCCTCCCGGTCTGGCAACAAAAGAAGTCCGGGGTGCGACGGAACAGACGCCAAAGGAAGACGCACTATGAAAGCCGCGATCCGGTTCTTTGCGATGCTGCTCCTGGCGGGTGCCGGGTGTCACAGCACAGCGCCAGAATCGCTGCGGACCGCAAGCGTTTCGCAGCGGCCTGCGGTCGCAGTCTCCGGCAGACACGACAAGGACGAGGACTTGCCGGGTATTGGCGAGGCCCCCGGTGTCGTGCTCTCGGCGCAACCGATTGTGGTTTCGGATCCCCTCGAGCCGGTCAACCGGTTGTTTTTTCAGTTCAACGACAAGCTGTATTTCTGGGTGTTGAAGCCGGTGGCTAGCGGATACGGCAAAATTGTGCCGCAGTCTGCCCGGCGTTGCGTCAAAAACTTCTTCTCTAACCTCGCAACTCCGGTGCGGCTTGTGAACTGCGCGCTTCAGGCCGAATTCGAAGGCACCTGGGTTGAGATCGAGCGTTTTGCCATCAACACCACCGTTGGCGTGGCGGGGTTTGGCGATCCGGCGCGGAACCGGTGGAACATGGGAAAACGGAACGAGGATCTCGGGCAGACGCTGGGACGGTACGGGCTCGGGACTTCCATCTATATCAACTGGCCCATTATCGGCCCCTGCAATGTGCGAGACACCGTTGGCTACGTGGGGGACATGTTCCTTGACCCGTTCAACTATCTGGTGCCCGAGTTCTGGTACAACGCCGGCATCAAGTCGTATGAGACGGTGAACGGCACATCGCTCCGGGTTGGCGACTACGAGGACTTCAAAGAAGCCGCCATCGACCCCTACGTCGCACTGCGCGACGCCTACTATCAGTATCGGGAAAGTCAAGTGAGCAACGGCAAGGGACAGACCGCGCGCCCGGCGGGCCCTCTGCCGACGGAATGAACCTTGGCGGCTCCATACATCGGACGGAGGTTGCGATGACGGTCTCGCACCCATATTTAGCGGGTCGGCTCGAAAAGGTCTTGCCCCGACGTTTCCGGTTGGCGCTGTTCGTCTTGGCGCAGATGACGATGGCAACTCATGCGCAAGGGCAACCGGACCCTGAAAGCTGGCTGAAAGAGGCTGAGGATGCTTTCGGCAGGGTCACATATTACACGGCAATCTTCCATAAACAGCAACGGGTTGAGGGGAAACTCCTTCAAGAAGAAACCATACTCATCAAGTTCAGGAAGCCCGGCAGTCTTTACATGAGATGGGTTGCGTCACCCTACAAAGGGGGCGAATTGCTCTATGTGGAAGGCTGGAACAATAACCCCGAGTACCGGTTCTGATGTCGTCTCCGAACAGTAGGGTTAGACCGTATGGTCATGGCTCAGGTTTTTCCATAACATAAACCACAGCTGAGAAAAGGAAGCCGAAAAGGAGAAAACGTCGTGAATTCTAAAATACGGATTGGCTGGGTCTTGCTGGTTTTGCCGCTCATGTGCACTGGATGTGTGCTGGTGCCCGTGCGGCGAGGCGGAGGGGTGACCGTGGTGTCGCCAGTGCCGCCGATTGTGGTGCGGGGCACTGACGGTGGCGGTCATGGACATCACGGACGATAGGGTCCTCGGCTTGCAGGCCGTGCAGGTCAAAACGATACCGAACAGAAGGATGACTCATCATGAACTCGAAGAAAATAGCGTTTGCCGGTTTGATTTCGATGGTCGCACTCACGGGGTGTTTGGTGCCCGGACGTCACGGCGAGCCTGTGTTGTTGGCGCCGCCTCTTCCGTCGATCGTGGTGTTGGGTCCAGAGCCCTACTACGTTCAGGAAGGGTATCACTACCATTACCGGGATGACGGCTGGTATTACGCGCGCACGAGGAACGGGCCTTGGAGCAATCTGCCCCGAGACCACTACCCGCGAGAAGTCCGCTTCAAGGATGGCGGCCGTGGGCGTGACGGGGGGCGTAACCCCGGACACAATCGCAGGTAGGCCCTTGCCGAAGGAAGAAACGCGCTCTAACAGGCGCATTGTACGATAAGACCTCAACTCGAGGAGCGTGTGTATGGGTCACTACCTTTCAAGGTCAGCACGACGGGGCACTGCTCTTCTCGCAGTGATTTCTTTGGGGATTTTCACCTCAACCGCCTTTGCCCAGCCTCCGGCTCCCGCCCAGGAACAGCCCGAGGTTCTGAGCCGGGGCCCGGTACATGAGGCATTTGCCGAACCCGTCAACCTACAGCTTCAGGCGGGCCTGATCGCTTCGGAACGTCCGCCGCCGAACATCGAGGAGGTCCCGCCGGAGGATAGGCCTCAAGGCGAGCAATACGTCTGGATCCCGGGGTATTGGTCTTGGGATGCCGACAGGAACAGCTACATCTGGGTCAGCGCCTGCTGGCGCGTGGCTCCGCCGCGGATGTCATGGGTGCCCGGATACTGGTCTCCCGTGCCGAGAGGCTGGGAGTGGATAGCCGGCTTTTGGACGCCGGCCGATGTCCACGAGATCAAGTATCTGCCGGAACCGCCGGCGCTCATCGATGTGGAAGCGTACGGGCCCGCCCCCTCCCCAGACACGATCTGGGTGCCGCCTTGCATGTACTGGGCCCAAGGTCAGTATGTCCGGCGGAACGGTTACTGGCTTGCTGCGCAGCCAGACTGGGTTTGGGTGCCGTCTCATTACATTGCGACACCGCGCGGTTTCATTTTCGTTTCAGGGCATTGGGATTACTCGCTGGATCGCCGGGGCGTGTTGTTTGCGCCCGTCTACTTTCCAGCGTCGTACTATGGGCGGTCAGGAATCACGTTCGCCCCTAGCATTATCATCGATATGGGGTTGCTGCGGATAAACCTGTTTGCGTATCCGCGCTACAGTCACTACTACTTCGGCGATTATTACGACGAGGCCTATCTGAGTCTCGGCATCTACCCATGGTTTGACAGTCGGCGTCTCCATACCTGGTACGACCCGGTCTATGAACATGACCGTTGGAGTCACCACCGCTCTGAGCCGCGGTGGGAAGAACGTGGGCGGGCCGACTACAATAGCCGCCGCGCCGACACTAACCTGCGTCCGGCCCGGACCTTCCGCGAACAGGAGTCTCGGCTGGCCAGATTGCCGGAAACCCAGCGAAGGTCTCTTCAGGTAACCCAGCCGATAACCACTGTCGCCTCCCGCAGGAAGCCTCCGATGAAATTCGAGAGGATCAACACCGACGCGCGGCAAAAAATTTCCAGACAGGCGACCGCGGTCCGCACATTCCGCGAAGAGCGTAACCGCTGGGAGTCGGCGTCAGCCGCAAAGACCACGCCCCCGCAGGCTGAGCGCCGGGAAACCGCCCTCCCGCCCAAGGAGCGTAAACTCACTGTGACGCCAGCCGTCGCGCAAAGAGAACCGGTGTCCGCTCCATCCCGGCAAAACCGAGTGTCCCAGCCGGAACGGGTGCACATCCCGCCGCCGCCTGTCGTTGGCGGTTCGGGCAAGCCGGGAATCTTTAGAAAAGGCCCCCCCGCTCGGCCCGCCAATGAAGAAGGCCGAGCCAAGAAGGACGGGGATGTCCGGAAGAAATAGGGCGCGCATTCACGCGCATGTAGGGTTAGACCCTATAGCAACGATCCGCATCATCACCTATCATTCCTTTACAACGAACACAACCCTAAAATCCACAGAATGGAGATGGAGAAAAATCAAACACGCGCCGAAACGGTTCCGCTGAAAGGCGGATTTTCCCACAAACAACGAAAGGATCGAGGTTACAGAATGAAACGTAAATCAATGGTTCCCCTGGCGTTCACGGCGGCTGCTTTCGCCGTGATCGTCACCAGCACGCCTCTACGTGCGTCGGAGAGCGATGACAGGATCGAGGCGTCGTTCAAGAAGTCGTACGTCTATCAGACGTATCTCAAAGACGATGCGGTCAAAACCGAGGCCAAAGAGGGCGTCGTGACATTGACCGGGACGGTGTCGGAAGAATCCCACAAGGCGTTGGCTCAGGAGACCGTCGCAGGTCTGCCCGGGGTCACCCGCGTGGATAATCAACTGGCGACCAAGGCCGAAGCCGCTGCCGAAAATGCGGATACGTGGATCGGAAGGAAGGTGAAACTCACCCTGCTGTTCCACCGCAATGTCAACGCCGGTAAGACCGTCGTTGAAGTCAAAGACGGCATCGTGACGCTGAAAGGCGAAGCCACGAGCATGGCTCAGAAGGAGCTGACTGCGGCATACGCCAACGACATCGAAGGCGTCAATTCGGTGAAGAATGAGATGACGGTGGCGACGACTCCGGAACCAGCGGAGCGTAGTGAGGGCGAGAAGATGGACGATGCGTCCATAACAGCGCAGGTCAAGACGGCGTTGGCGACGCATCGCTCAACCAGTTCGATCAAATCCAAGGTTGAGACGCGGGATGGAGAGGTCGTGCTGACCGGCATTGCCAAAAACGCGGCCGAGAAGGCCTTGGTGTCAAAGCTGGTCAATGATATTCAGGGTGTGACCAGTGTGAAAAACCAGATGACTGTCGAAGAGGCAAAGACCCTGTAAAAAGGGGAGCGGGTGTTGTCGGCAGGTACGGGTCGTATCTGTCGGCAACAACTCCAGTCGCACGAACAGGAACAATGAACGCGAGTACACGAGAGGTCAATTATGGAAAACGCAAAGACAAGCAGTGAGAATATTGCGGAAGCGCTGAAACTTCTGGAAGAGGCCGCAAAGCAAAAGAAAGACGAGTTGAAGAGCGTCATGTCCGACAAGTACACACATCTGAGGGATATCCTCTTGGAGACTGAGAGCGGAGTCGCCAGAACGGTAGGTGCCGCGAAAGACCATGCGGTGGATGTCGCCGCACACGCCAAAGACGTGAGTGTTGAGAAGGCCCGTGATTTCACTCGCGAGGTGGATAAAAACGTGCATCAGAACCCGTGGGCCTTCATCGGGGGAACCGCCGTCATCAGTTTGTTGTTCGGCTATATTCTCGGGCGGAGCCCAAAATAATACCGATAGAGATCGTCAGGTGCTTATGCATAATCCAAGCGGTGAACCTATGCTCAACTATTTGCTCAAAGGGGTTCTGGCGGCTGTCACAGTCAGGTTGCTTGCCAATTACCGGCATCTGCCGATTCAGCTGCTCAAGATCGAGGCTGCAAAATCCTATTTGCATGGCGTGCGGATGGCCAGGCTGTCCGTGCTCGGTCTGATACAGGTGGGTTTGGTGATCGGTCTCATCTGCATTGGCGTTCTGCTCTTTCACGCCGGGCTGTTCATCCTGTTGCCTTGGACCTTGAAGGCCAAAGCGGTCCTCGGTCTGTTTCTTGGGGTGGCGTATACGGCGGCCGGCGGTGTCGCGCTCTATGTCGCCATGGATGAGGGGACGTGGATGAGGAAGTCGGGCGTCGCCAGGATAATGCAAAAAGTGAACCAGTCCTATTGCGCAGAGCGGACGTGAGTTAATCGACAAGTGAGAAAGGGAGCAAGGGCAGTAGGAATGCCCTTGCTCCCTTTTTAGTTCAGTAATTGCCGGTCACCGGATCAGAAACTACGGCCGATATACAGGCTGAACTCACCGCCGTTCAGATCGTATTCCACCCGATCAGGGCCCACGTTCACGGACGGATCCTCGAAAAGCCACTCGTAACCGACACTCGCGCCCGCGTACCAGTTTTCACTGAGGCGATAGTCTGTTCCGGCAGTCAGCAGAACACCCGGATGAACGGCCATCTTGTGCTTGCTGTCTGAGCGTGAAGTGCCCATTCCGCCCCCGGAGCCACGTTCGTCCCGCTCCACGCTCATATCGACAAACTCGAGTACGAACTGCGGTGCCACATACACGCTGAGCCGTTCCGTTAGCGGTTTCGTGAACTCGAGGCCGACTTCGCCGCGCAAACGCCAGAGTTTGCTTTCGATCTCAACGCTGTTGTTAAGAGAGCCCAGATAGACTGAGGCGAGTGCGGCGGATTCTGGCGTCACCGGAATAAGGGGGCCGGCGTCTGATCCGCCGACCGTTCCATATGTTCCGGAGTATGGCACGTCGATCGCTGGCCACGAGCCTCCCTCCGCCGTACCGTAGTAGTCCAGATAGGTGTAGGTTTCCGACAGGCCGAACACCTCCTGGCCTGTCGAGCGCCGGCTCCTCTGTTTGGTGGAGGGAAACCAGGCCAGCCCGACCACCAGACTCGTCTCGAGCGCAACTTTATCATTACGATTGCTCGCCGTGCCATCGCCTCTCATCCACGCGTGAAGCAGACGCTTGGCCTTGATTTCGATGCCGTCTGAGGGGAAGTCGTCATCCGATTTGCCGCCTCGGCCGGTATTATATGCGGGCCCCACATACTCTCCGCGGGAAATATGGTATGAGAGGGTCGGGTGCACGCCGCCATCGTAATTGTACTGGCTGGCGTTCTGGACACCCCAGTTCCATGTCATGCCTTGTCGTTCGGCGGGCAAGCCTGTGTCTTCTGTCCAGAGATCCGGACGCACGTAGCCGTCGTTAAACTCGCGCGGAATGCGGGCGTTGTTGTCGGGATAGGTGAGGCCTGGCGCCGCCGACAGTGCCCGTCGGCCTCCGGCCGAAGGCATGGGGGCGGGACCGTGCACCGACATGCCGCGATTCCACTGGTGGGCCCAGCCGACCTGCACCTGCCACAGGTTGTTCGTGCGGGAGCCCTTATCCCGTCCGGCGTTTGCACGCGGTTCTTCGCCGTATCCGGGCACGGCCACCGACAGACCGAAGATGGCCAAGATGATTGTTTGCGTTGACTTCATTTCAGATCTCCTTGCGTTACTTTACTTTACTTTCACTTGTACCCGGTAGAAGACCGCCCCCTTCGTGCCGTTACCCGGCTCGTAGGGGGTGGCCGTATAGGTCGCGCGCGCGTCTGTACCTTCGATGCTGCCGGGCTCGGCCACGAAACCTTGCGACAGATTGGTCGAAATCAGAATTGTGTAAAGGCGGTTGCGCAGGCCGTCCCACTGCACGCTGCGCCCCTCTGGCCCTCCGAGGCTGACGCGGAAGACAGAGCGCGGATCCGTAGCACTGGTGCCCGCAACATACTCGTGCACGTCAGGCATGCCATCGCCGTCGGTATCGACAGATGCCGAAAGGTATGGATCGGCCCACACGGCCATGACCAAGATGTTCGCCGGCTCACGCCGCCCCATCAGTTCAATGCCCGTAACGGTAACGGATTCACCGGGATCGAGCGTGCCGTCCGACAATTGATGGGTGACGGCGTAGCTGATGTTCGTATAGGACATGAGGGTGGTGGCGTCATATCCGGTTTGTGGCGGACGCAGCCAGTGGTCCGCCGTGCTTTTAACCTCAAACCAGATCGGGGCAGAAATCTGTTTCTGCGAGGTATTGTTGATCGTCAGGGTGCCGAGGAAGAAACCTTTTCTCGGGTCGAAAACCCAGGTGACATTCCAAGTCACAATCGCGGTCACATCAATAAAGATCGGGGCGAAACTGGCAACGACGTATTTGGCTCCATCGAGGGTTATTGTCAAGGACTCGCCGGCCCCAAAGTTCACGCCGTTCACTTCCCAGTGATCAAACACGTATCCGGCGTCGGGTTTCGGATAGAGTGTATACGTGGTGTCGGCCGGCTTCCAGCCTGCTGGCTCATTGGTGATTGACCCGTGCACGGCGGCCAACGACAGATAGTAGTTCGTGTTCCACAGCCACGTCAGCACCGCGTCGTTGGTCAGGGAGTTGATCACAACGGTGTTGGTGGTGCCCTCGACCGGTTCGTTGCCGGTCATCGCCCAGCCCACATTGACGTACTGTGTGCCCACGCCAAAGGGGACCAAATGTGTGATACTGTTGGTGAGCGTAGCCCCGTAATCGTTGGTGTAGACCAACCCTGTCGGCGGCAAGCCGGCAGGAAGATCACCCTCTCCGTGCTCGGAGATGATGGTCAGGGTCAGGTTCGTCACGAGGGCATCCATTGGCATATTGGCGCTCAAGCCGCCGAAAACAACTTGCTCATTCAGCGCCAAGGCTCTGCCTTCGAGCTGCGAGCCTTCATTCAGGATAACGGAAGCGTAAGCCATGATCGTCCCCTTGAAGACGCTGTAGGTTCCGAGAGTCGCTGATGAGCCCACTTGCCAGAAAACGTTTTTTGACTGTGCGCCGCCCGCCAAGATGACGCTTCTGTTAACGCCGGCCTCCACGATCAGCGCACGTCCCATCTGGAAGACCCAAACATCATCGGGTCCTCCTGTGAGCGTCAGGTCAGCGACATCGATATATGCGTCGGTGCCCGTGTCGAATGTGTAGATGCCGGGGGCAAGGTTCATTCCGCCGATATGACCGGGCACCGTGCCGGGATTCAGATTGGGGCCCACTCCGGGGGGAAGACCGGCGGCGTAATCGTATGCGGTGCCCAAATTGAGTTTGGCTGTGTTCAACAGCCCATCATCAATGGTCGCAGCACCCAGCGTATATCCGGCATCGCGCGCATAGACGGTCCCGGTCACCTGAGACGCGGGCACGAGTGTGCTGGCCCCGCCCCCGGGATGCACCCCGATGTCCCCGATAACCGTGCCTGACCCCGGGTAGGTGATTGTGGAGTAGGCCAAGAGCGTGAAATGGCCGGCCTCTCCCAAGTCAACAGGTAAGGGGCCCGCCGCGAAGAGCGTCCGCTGCGGCATCAGTACGGCTGCCGCCAGGACAAGGTCCATGATAAACCGTTTCGCCGGGTTTAACCTGCCAGCCTGTGGGGCGCACGCATGAGTCGGACAGGCCGAATTCGAGTCAGAGCGTAGAGAGGTACGCGTTTTCATTTGAGGGAATCCTTTCAGACTAGTCAAGTTATCGCCGTTCTTTCAACGCAATCAATGTAGTTGATCTAGCTACGCTTCTCTATAAGGTCTAACCCTACCGTGAACCCGATGCCGCAGGCGTCGTCTGTGTGCTGAACGCAGTAGGGTTTTACCCCATGGCAAGAGGCTCGGTCATCGTTCACCATATGTCTGGTCAGGAAACAACCAGGCAAACGAGCAAGAAGGAGCGATGAGTATGAAGACCAACAGCATAAGAGTAACAGGACTGATGTTCGTGGTTGCAGGCGTTGCCGTCATGGCGGGATGTGGTAAGAAGTCCGAAACGCCCGGCGCTGCGGAGAAAGCCGGTGCCGCACTGGACAGGGCTGCGGAGAAAACCGAGGAAGCGGCCAGTGCCGCCGCAGAGAAAACCGCCGAGGCGGCAAAAACAACGGCGGAAACAGTAAAAGACGCTGCTGGACAGGCGGTCAAAAAGACGGGCGAGGTCCTCGAGAAAGCCGGCGCTGCCGTGGAGAAGGCCGGAGAGGGGATGCAGAAGTAGGACGAGTTTCCCTGCGGAAGAACCGCGGAGGTTACGTATGAACATTCTTCTGATTTACCCGGAGTTTCCTGATACGTTCTGGAGTTTCAAGCACGCGCTCGAATTCATCGGTAAGCGCTCGGCGCTGCCGCCGCTAGGTCTGTTGACGGTTGCCGCCCTGTTGCCGCGGGAATGGTCGTTGCGGCTCGTGGACACGAACGTGCGCGGACTCACAGACAAGGATCTCGCTTGGGCGGACTGCGCGTTCATCAGCGCGATGGTCGTTCAGCGCGAGTCGGCGCGGCTGCTGATCCTCCGGTGCAAAGGGGCCGGGTTGCGGATTGTCGCGGGCGGACCGCTTTTCACCTGCGAACCCGAGCGGTTCGCCGAGGTGGATCATTTGATCCTGAATGAGGCGGAATTGACATTGCCCCTTTTTCTGGAGGATTGGGCGCAAGGTCATCCGAAGCGCCTCTACACAACGGCTGACTTTGCCGATATGCGCCAGACGCCTGTGCCGTTGTGGCGGCTGCTGAACCTTAACGACTACGCGACCATGAGCCTTCAGTTTTCCAGGGGGTGTCCGTTTAACTGCGACTTCTGTAATGTGACCGCCCTGCTCGGGCACCGGTTCCGGATCAAGACCTCCGAGCAGATCATCGCGGAACTGGACAGCCTGCATGCCCAGGGGTGGCGCGGGGCTGTTTTTTTCGTGGACGATAATTTCATCGGCAACAAACCGTTCCTGAAAACCGATCTCCTGCCCGCGCTGATCGCCTGGCAGAAGACTAAAAACGGAACGGCGTTCATAACCGAAGCTTCAATCGATCTGGCCGATGACCCGCCGCTGATGGCGCTGATGGTTGAAGCCGGTTTCGATACGGTCTTCATCGGCATCGAGACGACGGACAACACGTGCCTGAATGAATGCAGCAAGCAGCAGAACAACAATCGTGACCTGGTCGAAGATGTGAAGCGCATCCAGCGTGCCGGCCTCCAGGTTCAGGGCGGATTCATCGTGGGCTTTGATCATGACCGACCCTCGATCTTCCAACGGCAGATCGATTTCATCCAGAAGAGCGGCATCGTGACGGCCATGGTTGGCCTGCTGCAGGCACCGGCGGGGACACGGTTGTACGCGCGTATGAAAAAAGAGGGACGTCTGTGCAATGATTATTCAGGGGACAATGTGGACGGGACGACGAACATCATACCGGTCATGAGTCTTGCTGTGTTGAAGGAAGGCTACAGGCGGATACTCGATGCCATTTACGCGCCCGCGCCTTATTACCAGCGTATCCGGACCTTTCTGCGGGAATACAAGGCCCCGCGGGTGCGGAGCAAACTCCAGTTCGCCCATATTCTCGCCATTGTACGGTCTGCTTACAGACTTGGCGTTGCGGGTCGGGAACGGTTGCAGTACTGGCGGTTGCTGGCATGGACGCTGTTCCGCCACCCCAGACTACTGCCCGATGCGATCATGCTTGCCATCTACGGTTATCACTTCCGTAAGATCTGTGACCAGCATGTCCTGTAGCCTTCC
>Ga0209066_10003637_pt1 | contig 17418 bp, 14 predicted proteins | sample All_14_2_FD_187198 | JGI IMG/M metagenome (GOLD analysis project Ga0209066, IMG submission 187198) | Freshwater microbial communities in response to fracking from Pennsylvania, USA - Allegheny Zone_MetaG_DW_15 (SPAdes) (version 2) ... | reverse complement strand
CAAGCCACTGACGCTCGGAAGTATTTAAGGCGATGGGATAGATTTTTGGACGCATCTCCTCTTCGTACAGAAGGCACCGAAGATGTACAGCTTATTTTAAGGCGTTGTCCATTCAATGTGACACTAGGACGGGGTAGGTCAGAAGGTGGGAAAAGACGAGGCAGATCCACCAGCCGCCTGTGGCCATGATTGGACGAATGTTCCCGCACGGGCTTGTCTTCATTACCTGCCTGATGAAACCCGCGGAGTTACGGATAGTTCCGCGATTTTTGCGAAGACCGGGCCATTTTGGGCTGGAATCGAATCCGGAGCCGGCTGGCGGGATACGCTCTGGACCGCAAATCCCGGTTGAAAACATCCGGGTCTTCGGGCATTTTCTCCCGATGGCCGCCGAAAATTTTGATGTCCCGAACCTCGAAGCCCGCACCAAGCAGCTCCGGAGGTTTCTTTGACGTACCGAAATTGACCACCCAGCTCGGCGAGCTCGAGCAAAAGATGTCGGCGCCCGGATTCTGGGACAATACCGATCTGGCCCAAAAGGTCATGACCGAGGCGAATGCCACCCGCAACCGCATCAACGGCCTGGATGCCCTTGAAAAACGCGTGGCCGATCTCTCGGTGCTCTATGAATTGACCGAGGAGGAAAACACCCCCAAGGCCCGGGCGGAGTTTGCCGCGGAATACCAGGCTGCGGAAAAGGCTTTGGACGAGTTGGAAATTTCCGTGCTGCTCAGCGGCGAACAGGATCCCTGCAATGCGATCATTTCGATCCATGCGGGTGCCGGCGGCACCGAGGCCTGCGATTGGGCCAACATGATGCTGCGGATGTATACCCGCTGGTGCGAACGCCACGAGATGAAGGTCAGCGTGCTGGATTACCTCGGTGGGGAAGAAGCCGGGGTCAAGAGCGTGACCCTGCTTGTGGAGGGCACCATGGCTTACGGTCTGCTCAAGGCGGAGCGCGGTGTCCACCGCCTGGTCCGCATCTCGCCTTTCAATTCCGCTGGCAAGCGCCAAACCTCCTTCGCCTCGTTGGATGCCCTGGCAGAGGTGGACGATACGATCACCATCGAAGTCCCCGACAAGGACATCCGGGTGGATGTTTACCGTGCCGGCGGCCACGGCGGCCAGGGGGTCAATACCACCGACTCGGCGGTGCGCATCACCCACATGCCATCCGGGCTGGTGGTGACCTGCCAGAACGAACGCTCGCAAATCAAGAACAAGGCCACCGCGATGAAAGTGCTCAAGTCGCGCCTCTACGAAATCGAGATGGACAAGAAGCGGGCCGAACAGGAGAAGCATTACAGCGAGAAGGGGGAAATCGGTTGGGGCCGCCAGATCCGTTCCTATGTCCTGCAGCCCTACCAGATGGTCAAGGACCTGCGGACCGGGGAACAGAGCAACGACGTCCAGGGGATCCTCGATGGAAAACTGGACGAATTCATCGGCGCCTTCCTCAAGGGCAAAAAGCGCACGGACAAGGACGAGGATGATGAAGTGGAATAACCGCGCCACGGCATTCATCCCCTCTATCAAGAGGGGTGGCGCGGAGCGATCCGCCCCAGGCGGATGTGCTCTCCATGCAAGGCAACACACCCCCGCACTCGCATTCGCTCCTGTCGGCCCCTCTTGATAGAGGGGATAAAATACCAACATGAATCCATTCCACAACAAACTGGCCGAGATCCTTGCCACCAAGCGGGAGGAAGCGGCGCGCCTCGAGCCATTGACCTCCGAGCTCCGCAAGGCCGCACTCAAGCGGGATGATTTCCGGGGTTTCCGCCGCGTCCTTTTCCAGCCCGGCGCGGCCACGCTCATTGCCGAGATCAAGAAAGCCTCGCCCTCGGTGGGTTTGATTGCCAAGGATTTCAACCCGGTGCAACAGGCCCGCGAATACGTCCATGCCGGGGCGCATGCGCTTTCCATCCTGACGGATGAAAAATATTTCCAGGGGAACCTCGGCTACCTGCAGGAAGTCCGCGACCAGGTCGATGTGCCGTTGTTGCGGAAAGATTTCATGCTCACCGTTCCGCAGATCTACGAATCGGTGATTGCCGGGGCGGATGCGATCCTGCTGATCGTGGCGGCGTTGGAGGATGCGCAGTTGGAGCGGCTCTACCATACGGCGCACGACCTGCAGCTCGATGTGCTGGTCGAGGTCCACAATCTGGAAGAGATGGACCGGGCGGTGGATCTCGGGGCCGACATCATCGGGATCAACAACCGCAATTTGAAGACCTTCGACGTCAGCCTGGTGGCCACGGAGGATCTGGGTCCGGAAATTCCCTCGGATGTGCTGGGCATCACCGAGAGCGGCATCAAGACCGCGGCGGACGTGGATTATTGCCGGGAGCAGGGGCTGGATTGCTTCCTGATCGGCGAGACCCTGATGCGATCCGGGAACGTGAAACAGACCGTCGAGGAATTGTTCGGCGAAGGCCTGCACCGGCCCTGAGCAAGGCAGGGTTTAACGCAGAGGCGCGGAGGCGCAGAGGGAAGGCTAAGAGGATGTTTTGGGGGTTGATTCAAAGGATGGACACCATTCTTGGTGTTCAACAGTAGGGCGGACCGCCGGTTATCAAACCCTTTAACCACGGATCCTCCTACGCCAAGGCTTCGGAGGACAAGTTTCACGGATCACACGGATGGGGGAATTCCGCGGCAAGTCTTGCACAAGATCCACGATCCCTTCCCCAACTCCGCGTCTCTGCGTTGAAAATGCCTTTATCTCAAAGCTTCTCGATTTTCACCTTGGCGACGCCCTGGATGAGGATGCCGATCTGTTTGGCGGCGGCGTAAGACAGGTCGATTTCGCGGCCGCCGGTGAAGGGTCCCCGGTCATTGATGCGGACGACCACGGATTTGCCGTTGGCGGGGTTGGTCACGCGGATGCGGGTGTTGAAGGGAAGGGTTTTATGGGCCGCAGTGAGGGCGTTCTGGTTGAATTTCTCCCCCGAGGCGGTGGGGCCCCCGTGATGCTTTCCCCCATACCATGATGCCTTGACGGTCCGGCCTCCGGACATGCGGAGCGCCATGCTGGAGGCCTGGCCCTTCGCCCATTTCGACAAACTGCCAGCCGTGCATAACGAAGTCGTGAGTACCAGGGCCAGCAGGCACAATAAAATCCGGGCCATACGCATGTACACAGTATAGGGCTTTCCTACGGATCGCCAATAGGGCGGTCAGCCGCGGAAAGTGCGAATGGGATGGATGGCGCAGGCAAACCTGCCGGTGCGGTGTTGCACGACTCAATATCCCGCGGTGACTGCGGTGCCTTTGACGATGGCAATCCCGGACGAGGTGCCCAAACGGTTGGCCCCGGCGGCGACCATGGCTTCGGCGGCGGCTTTGTCCTTGATGCCCCCGGATGCTTTGACGCCCATCTTGTCGCCGACGGTTTGGCGCATGAGCTTGACGGCTTCGACGGTGGCCCCGCCGGTGCTGAAGCCGGTGGAGGTTTTCACAAACTGGGCGCCGGCTTTTTGGGCGGCCTTGCAGCATTCGACGATTTCCGCGTCGGTGAGCAGGCAGGTTTCGAGGATGACCTTGACTGTCCGGCCCTGGGCGGCGGAGACGACATCGTGGATTTCATGTTCGATGAAGTTCCAGTGGGCTTCCTTGGCCGCGCCGATGTTCAGGACCATGTCCAGTTCGTCAGCTCCGGCTTTGACCGCATCCTGGGCGGCGTGGAGTTTGGAGAGCGGGAGGCCGGCTCCGAGGGGGAAGCCGATGACCGTGCAGACCTTGACGCCCGAGCCGTTCAGGAGTTTTTTGGCATCGCTGATCCAGTAGGGGTTGATGCAGACGGAAAAGAATCCGTGCTCCTTCGCTTCCTTGCAGAGCTTGTCGATCTGGGGGTGGGTGGCGTCGGGTTTGAGGAGGGTATGGTCGATCAGGGAAGCGAGATTCATCGGAGGAAACTACCGGGTCATGGCCCCGAGGGCACGGAGTTTTTGAGCCAAAAACAGGAAAAATAGCCGGTTTCAAACGGGTATCCACCATGGCAGGGGTGGGATCGGCCTGTATCGGCCGGGGTTTCAACTCCCTGGTCCCCGGCAAAGGGGGAGGTAAAAGGGGAAGGGGAGGTTTTCCGTATACTTCCCAACCCCCTTCCAGAGGATCCAAGAAGGGAATTTGTTGTGAAGAAACGGGAATTCCGGGGGAATTACCCGATCAAGAGGCGACCCGCCCCCAGAGGCTCCCTGACTGCATTCAGTCCCATATTGGACCAACCGGGGCGTATGGGTGGCTCATGGGGTGTTTTCGGGCTCGGGTTTATGCCGTAACACCAATTCAAAGACTCCTTGGCCCTTGGAGACTGCGTCATACCAGCTCTTTTCGTCCGATTCGAGCACACGGGAACCTGTGGGATTAAGTCGGGAACGAAGATAGATGAAATGACTTCCTCCTGGAATCATTTCCCAATGAACTAAAGCATAATTACCGTCTTGATTTTTCAGGAACGACTCGCCCTCCAGGTGACTCCGCCAGCCCGGGGTTGACGGAATGAACTGTTGTTCCAGTTTTGGAATGTAACCAGATTCAGGGGCTTTAAAGGCGAATTCTTCAGTGTTGGCCTGCAAGCCCCCTTGGGGAACCTCAAGTACAAAACGCCACGGGAATTCTCCATTGGGGGTTTTCTTGTCCGTTTCTGACCAGGCGCGAACGATCAAATCTCCCTGGCCCTGCTTGGCCTGGCGCCCATTCAGCAGGCTGATTTCCACGGGTGTTCCGTCCTTGGGCAACTGGATGCCACCCCCGGTAATGATCAGAGGCGCCTGTTGTCCTTTTTTGCGTAATCGGAAAATTTCAGGTTTGTCCTTGTTGGGAACAAAATGATCACCGGGACCTGCGTATTGAAAGCTGCGGAAGGACTCCTTGCCTTGATAATAGCCCTCCTTTTTTACATCGATATGCAAATGTTTTCCCCGTAAGCCTTGAACAACAAAAGTTCCACTTGAATCTGATTCTTTTTGATATTTTGTTGTGCCTTCTTTGGATAGGTCATTGACCCTCAAGTCCACTTTGGCATTTGGAATGGCAATATTTTTTTCGTCCACTACTTTCCCGTAGAAAACTATCGGGGTTTTTCCCCAATTCCTGACTTCCTCCAGCAGTCTAGGATCGGGGGGAGAGGGGACAAGATTGTCCGCATTTTCATCAGAAGCTTCAGCGTCCTTTTTCAGGCTGGTGGAGTCATTCTTGGGGTAAACAGGGGAGGGGGAGAGTTTTTCAGTTTGTGAGGTATGCGGCTTTTCTTGCGGTTGTTTGAGCGCAAACAATACCAGCAAGAAGACTGTAATGGATAATATGGCCAGAATGCCGGCAATTGCCTTTGCGTTTTCCATCACAAATTACTCTTCGATGACCTTAAGGCTGACTCCAAGTTGTCGAAAAAAAGAACCATCTGTTTTTGAATCGGCCGGTTAAACTGAGCGCTGTGTTCGCTGATATTACCTACTTTCAGATCCAGTTTTGTCTGTCTGAGCACTTGGTTGGCTCATGGGGTGTTTTCGGGCTCGGGTTTATGCCGTAACACCAATTCAATGGCCCCCTGGCTCTTGGAGATCACGTCATACCATTTCTTTTCATCCGACTCGAGAATTCTGGAGGTAGTGGGATTGATGGCATAGTCCAGGTCCATGGCTCCCGTTTCGTTGTAATTCGGAATGAAGGTCATTTTCAAGCGCGCATAACCTTCATTATTGGGCAAGCGGAGGTAATATTGCTTTTCTACGTCTGCTGACCTACTTGCGCCCAATTGGACGTTTGTTTGGTAACCTGTTTCCGGTGCCAGAAACATGAATTCTTCATGGGATTCAATCAATCCACCGCCTTGGGGAACCTGCAAAAGAAGGGACCAAGATTGGGAGCCCCTGGGTTGGGTTTGATCGCGCCTAAAGCTAACTACAATATCAGCATCGCTGAGATTGCCCTCCTTACGTAGTGCCTTGAACAAAAGCAAACTATGGAAAGAGCCGTCAGTTGGAAATGTGAAGAGTTTTTGCCTGGTCAATAAAGGGGCTTGTTTCTCTTTTTTGCGTAATCGGAAAATTTCAGGTTTGTCCTTGTTGGGAACAAAATGATCACCGGGACCTGCGTATTGAAAGCCCCTGCGGGCATCTTGATATTCGTAGTATCCAGCTTTTGACACGCGCACTACCAAATTCTTGCCATGGACATGTTGTATGGAGAACGTGCCATCACTGGAGCTTCTAGTTTCACGCATAGTGCGACCTTCCGGAGACAAATCCGTTGTGCTGTAGCGAATCAGCGCGTCGTTTACAGCTTGCGATTTTTCGTCCACTACTTTGCCATAGAAAACGATGGGAGTTTTCCCCCAATTCCTAACTTCCTCCAACAGTCTGGAATCGGGGGGAGAGGGAACAAGATTGTCCGCATCTCCATCAGAATCTTCAGCGTTCTTTTCAAGGCTGGTGGAGGCATTCTTGGGGTAAACAGGGGAGGGGGAGAGTTTTTCAGTTTGTGAGGTATGCGGCTTTTCTTGCGGATGTTTGTGCGTAAACAACACCAGCAAGAAGACTGTAATGGATAGTATGGCCAGAATGCCAGCAATTGCCTTTGCGTTTTTCATCACAAATTACTATTTGATGACTTTAAGGCTGACGCCAAGTTGTCGATAAAAAGGAACCATCTGTTCTTGAATCGACCGGTTGAACTCAGCGCTGTGTTCGCTGATATTATCATCCATCCCATACCGGGCAAAAAGATCAACCCGTCCTTGGATCTGTTGTCCGGGGATTGCCTGATTGCCCACAAAGCCGGTTCGGGGTTCACCGCCGGCAGCCCGCGTGCGGCTGCGGGCAAGGAAGGCCATGCTTTCATGTTGATCTTTCAACTCACGTTGCAGCCGGAAGGTCCAAATGGGAAATTCGCCAAATACACGGTAAATTCCGGGAAATCCTTCATCGAAGCGATACAGACGGTTGATGAACAACCCCTGGACCGCCTGTGGTTTAAAAAACATGTTATTGGCTTCCCAGAGCCCGACGGGTTGCTGGCCACCGGTAATATCTGCGCCCGTTCGCAGGGCAAAGTCTTGCTCATTGTAAAAGTTCATCACATTGACCCCTCTCACCCTGGACAAATAACCCCTGTAGCCACCCAAGTTGTCCATATCCGGGGTCGGACTCAACGGCTCGCGCGTGAAAAGAGAGGGTACAAACAATTCTTCCCGGCTGTCCCAGCAGGATGACGAAAGGGCCGCCTGCATCATGACATAGTTGTCAATTGGAGTGTCCTGACTCAGTGCTTCAGCGACGAGCACATTGCCCATGCTGTGAGCGGCAACGTTAATCGTCGTTCCCGTGGGATTGGCCAGGCGGATTTGTTTGAGGTAATCGGCGAGGGCGCTGCCTGCCTTCCAAGCCCGGAACTCAGAACGATTGTAGGTCGTGAAAGCCGTGGGATCACCGCTGTAGGTGGGCCATGTGAAGCTGGCATACCGTCCTTTGTAGCCCGCGTGCCAAAGGCGTTTGAAGAACATTTCACTCCAATTCTGGCGCTCCGATGGGGATACCCGCCAACCATGGACAAATACGACCAGGTTTTTTTCCTCATCGGGACTTGTGGGCAGGGTTCTAGAATGGGCGTATTCCCAGCCGATTGGGGGTACTTGTCCTTTGGTGGCATAGGGGGGCTTGAAGCCGTCAACCGGTGTCATTTGGACGTGGTCAAAATAGTCGCGGACAGAGTGGAGTTCCACGTGAACCGTATCCAGGGTTTCGACAGCTCCATCGGGTGTCAGCAATTTGACAACCAGTTCCCCTTTGCCAACGCCCGAGCCTTCCCAGAGCAGGAACATGCTTCCCCGTTCGTAATCTGCCGCCGTTGGGAGAAAGTCAACTGTGGGGGCAAGGGCTGTGCGGAACCGGCCTTTTATTTGGGCCGCAGCAACCTCGGGATCGGACAGATAATTTCCCTCTTGAATACCCGGGGCTGCGGGAAACAGATTGATGCGGAGGGCACCCCGGACCTCGGCCCGGAAGTGGTAGCCTGTGCGGAGTTTGGCTTTCAACTCGGGGGTCAATTGGATGGCCAATCTGGAAAAATCCTCCAAGTCCCGTGCAGATTTGATGAGTCCATCCGCGGAGTCATTGGGGGTTGCATTGGGATCCTTGGGGATTTTCTCGGAACCCGAGGAATCCCAATCGTCATTGATCCAAAAGAGAAAAGGCTTTTGGGTTGATGTGGAGTCACTCAAGGTGGGGGTGTCCTTGACATCGGGGTCGTTGCTAAAGCGCGTCGTGCCGTCCCTGTTGGCGTCGACGGCAATTTCCAAAAGTCTGGGTGTAAGGAGGACGCTATAGCCTATGAGGGATTCATAGGGACTTCCAATGGCTGTAAGCAGCACCTGCCCCCTGTTGTTGAGAGCCCGGAGTGACGGGCCCAAGCCCGCGGAGGGACCTGTCTGATTATAGAGGCCCGGAAGTACGGCTTCGAAGCTTTGCTGCAGGGATTCTGCGCGGTAGACGCCGTTTTTTTTGAGGATCCACTGGACGTAAATGCTGGTATTTCCGCTCCACATGTACCCCATGATCAGTCCGTTGTCGTTGATGACCTCGGCGCTGCCCTGATTGTAGGTGTCAAGCAAGGGCAGACGATGAAAAGTCCGGACTCCGGTTTCGGGATTTACACGGGATACATAGGGTTTATAGCCCGAATTTGGGCCGGGCAGGTAAAGACCGCAAACCGAACCCGTCGCGTTCATGTCCACGACAAAGGAGGAGTAACCTGAAGCCAAAGGCACTTCATCCGGCCAGATGACCGCTTTGGAGGGTCCCGAATCAGGGTAAATGTGGCCCGCAACCAGCCCGTTTTCTGATACTTTTTGTGAATCACTGATTGTCTGCGAAAGTGGCACAAGTGCTCCTGTGGCACTCCGGTACACCATGGCCTGCTTGGGTAGGTATTCATAAGGCTGGCCTGCGGTAATCGCCACGTCGCCATTGTCGGATAGGTCAGTCGCATCGAACCCCAGCCATGGATAATAGCCGTACGGATTAAATGTGTTTGGAAACCTTATGAAGTCCGAGTCGCCGTTTTCAGAGTGAATGGCCATTACGTCGCCGATGATTGCCAAAATTTGACCCCGATTATTGATGGCTCTGGGAGTAAAGTAGAAACCGGTGGCTTCGTCATACAAGGACGGCAGGGCCACGAATCCATTTGTTGAATCCCAAGTACAAGGGGGAGTGTTTATGCCCTCGAAGTAACCGTCTGCGTTCCAGCGCCATCTGCCTATTCCACCCACGGCTTCTCCACGGTCATTGAGATCGAACAATTGGGCCGATGACATGGCTCCATTTGACCGGATTTCTTCTGACCGGTATTCGGGAGGTTGCGCGGAAGCGAATAAACCCATCAAAACAAACAACGATAAGAATAGTGCCAACGACTTCATATGTAGAAGCAACAATGGCTATAAAAAGATTGATAGGTCAAATATAAAATTAGCGCCAACAGGGATTAATAGTAGGAAGGCATAGAAACAATCGTTAGATTAGATGACTGCCGGCGGCCGGGATTATTTATTGGTACGGAGGGATGCGTTGGGAACGTGTCCCGATGTAGGCCATGGGATACGTGACGCATTGCGTCTGTATGGTTATGGGTGATGCTACCTGGGCGGCAACTTGCGGCGACAGGCTTATTTGGGCCGGGCAAAGCAGGGTTGGAGGCAGTGATCTGTCCGGCGGTGTGGACTTAGAGCAGATCCGGTTTTGGTGGATGCCATTCTTCAAGCCTCGTGGCTTTCTGTGGCCGGTCCGGGGCCAGCGGCCCCGGCTACAGCTCGAAATTGCCCTGCAGCTTGAAGTCGTCGGTGAATTTCTGCCGGCCTTCCACTTCTTCAAGGTATTTGAAGAATTCACCGGCCTGCTCGAAAAGGTGGCCCTTCTCAATGTAGCTGTCGGTGGTGAAGGGGCTGAATCCCTTGGGGAAGATCATGTAGCGCGCCTTCATGTAGTCGCGGGCATGGCCGAGCTCGTCCATCATCCCTGCGGAAAGCGGTGGGCGCTCCGGATAGGGATGGATGGCCACGACGGCGTGGACCTTCCCGACATACCAGTGGAGGTCGCGGTGCACGGTGTAGGAGTAGATGGCTTCCCGGTTGGCCTGCGTTTCCTTGTCGTAATTGGTGCCGATTTCCACCGTCTGGGGGTCGATGATCACCGCATAGTCGCGCAGGCGGTCGATGACCTTGTTGACCTCGAGCCGCATCTCCGGCGTGGCGTAGGTCATGGAGTAGCTGGCGTAGACGACCCAGGGATTGCTGTGGGTGGTCAGTTTGTACAGGCATTCCGGGGGTTCGCCTGTGGCGACGACGTAATGGGGGACGCCCATATATTTGGCCCAGTCTTCGGACAGGCTGACCTCCTCGTGCATCCAGGAGAGGATTTCGTAGAGGGTGTGGCTCCGGTCCTTGAGCGACTGGAGGAAGGGATCCTGCAGATTGGGGCTTTCCAGCTTGGCCTTGATGAGCCATTCGGCGTCGATCAGGGTGACGATGAGGTCGGGGCGGATGAAATCGCGGATGTAGCGCTGGTCCTTGAATTTCCGGTTGATGCGGTTCCACTCGACGGTGGCGGGGGCGCGGACGATGACATCCTGGTATTTGTTTTTCTCGATCTCGAATCCGATGCGCTCGTATTCCCGTTCGCGGGTGAGTTCGAAGACGTAGTCGGTTGTGCCGAGGAGGCGTTCGAGGGGTTTTTTGCCTTGCTTGGTGAAGGCGTCGACGGCGTTGAAGACCTTGATGTCCCGGTTGTTTTTCTGGCCGAGGGCGACCACTTTTCTGAGGTAATCGGCATCATCCATGCCGGCAATCATGCCTGTGACGAGAACGCGCATATTTCAAGGCTCCAAGATTCTGGTTCCAATTTCCAAGGAATGGCCACAGGCCGTCCGAGGAGTCGGGGATAAAGTTAACGGGAAATTTGGAACTTGGAACCTGGAAATTGGGGTTTCCGCCCATAGGGCGGCGAAGTGGCTGGAGCCGGGATCGAACCGGCGACACGTGGATTTTCAGTCCACTGCTCTACCAACTGAGCTATCCAGCCTTCGCGAGCGAAGTAAAATTAAGCGTTGGAATAGGGACTTTGTAAAGCGTAGAAACGGCCCATGCCAAAAAACAAAGGACCGGACCTGATGGCCCTCCCCCGGGAAGCATGGAGGGAATCCGCCTGGGTTCCGACGTCCAATCTCTTCGAACCCTATGTCTGGGAGGAATTGTTCGGAAATTCCCACCCGGTGGAAGTGGAATTGGGGGCGGGGGATGGGGGATTCATCCTCGAGAAGGCCCGGAGGGAGCCGGGGACGAATTTTTTTGCCCTGGAGCGTCTGCTGGGACGGGCGCGCAAGATGGCCAAGCGCGCCCCGGAGCGCGGCCTGGCCAATTTCAAGGTGCTGCGCCTGGAATCCTCCTATTTCATCGAACGGCTCTGTCACCCGGGATCGGTGGATATTGTGCACATCATGTTTCCCGATCCCTGGCCCAAGAAGCGACACCACAAGCACCGTCTCATCCAGCCGGCCTTTTTGGAACACCTCGCCCGGGTGCTCAAACCGGGGGGCGAAGTCCGTTTCACCACGGACCATGAACCGTATTTCCTGTGGGCCATGGAGCACTGGCAACAGGCGCCGGGATGGAAATCACTCGGCACTTGGGATGCAAAGGATGACCCGCGCACCGATTTCGAAATGGGCTTCCTGGAGGAAGGGCGCCCTTTTTACCGGCACCGCTGGGGACTTTCGTAGTTTTAAGTCCCTGATTGCCAGTATTTTGTGAACTTTCTTTTCATTGTCCGGGTTTTTGCCTAATTTGCACCCTTTGCCGCAAAAGCCTATGAAGCGATTTTCCTACAGCGATCACGGATTCCAGGACCGTCTGCGGCAACTCGACCGGACCTATCACGCAAATCCCGAAGTGGTACAAAGCGTGCGGCAGATTGTGGCCGATGTGCGCCAGCGTGGCGACCGCGGCTTGATCGAGATCAACAACCGCTACACGCCGGTGCCGCTGACCCGCGCGGATTTGGCGGTCACCTCCAAGCCCAAGCTTCCCCCGTTGTCCGTGCGCGATGCGCTGAAAAAATCCATGCGCAACGTGGAAAAATTCTACCGCGACCGCGTTCCCAAATCGTGGACGGGCAAAAACGCCGAAGGGGCCGAGTATGGGGAGAATTACCAACCGCTCTCCCGCGTGGGCATTTATGTTCCCGGCGGCACGGCGCCTTTGGTTTCGTCCGCCATCATGACGGTCACCCTGGCCCGTGTGGCCGGTGTGCCGGAAATTGTGGTCTGCACGCCCGGCCCGGTGGCACCCGCCCTGCACTACGCCGTGAAGTTCGCCGGGGCCACGGAAATCTATCAAGTGGGCGGTGCCCAGGCCGTGGCCGCGATGGCGTATGGCACCGAGACCATCCGCCCGGTGGTGAAAATATTCGGACCGGGCAACGCCTATGTCACCGAGGCCAAGCGCCAGGTGTTCGGAGCCGTCGGGGTGGACCTCCTTCCCGGGCCCAGCGAGATTGCCATCCTGGCGGACAAGACGGCCAAGCCCGCCTTCCTGGCCGCCGACCTCCTGGCCCAGGCCGAGCACGGCCCGGGCAGCCAGATTTTCCTGCTCACCCCCGAGAAAAAAATCCTCGATGCGGTCGCGGAGGAAATCGAAAAGCAGATTGCCACCCTTTCGCGCCAGCAATACCTGCGCGAGACCCTCAACCTCGGCTGTTCGCTCATCCTGGTGAAGAATCTCAAGCAGGGGATTGAAATCGTGGAGTCCATCGCGCCCGAGCATCTTTCGCTCGCCTGTGTGGGAGCGAAGGGAATCTCCCGCACCATCCGCAACTGCGGGGGGATTTTCATCGGGGACTTCTCGCCGGTGGCGGCGGGCGACTACGCCGCGGGACCGAGCCACGAGCTTCCCACAGGCGGGGCGGGCAAGACCTTCAGCGGGCTGACGGTCGACCAGTTCGTCCGCCGCACCAGCATTGTCAACTATGACCGCAAGGCCCTGTCGCGCGCCCGCAAAACTGTCGAAACCCTCGCCGCCGCCGAGGGCATGGACGCGCACAAGCATTCGGTCGGCATCCGCTTCCAGAAATAGCCCCATTGACCGGGATGGGGGTGGCTGTGTGAGCAGCCTTGGCCTTTCACAGAAAGCCCCTACAACTTCAGTTTAAGGAAAGACATGAGCAAACGCACCGCCAGCATCCAGCGTGACACCGCCGAGACCCGGATCCGCCTTGCCCTGAACATCGATGGTTCCGGAAAGGCCGACATCCAGACCGGCGTGGGTTTTTTCGACCACATGCTCACGCTTTTCGCCAAACACGCGAACATGGACCTGAAGGTTGTCTGCAAGGGCGACCTTCATGTGGATTACCACCACACGGTGGAAGACGTGGGCATTGCCCTCGGCACGGCACTCAAACAGGCCCTTGGAGACAAGAGGGGCATTGTCCGTTATGGTTTTTTCTATCTTCCCATGGATGAAACCCTGACCCGGGTGGTGCTCGATCTCAGCAACCGGGTGTACCTGGAATACCGTGTGCCGGGGAAAAACCGCAAGGCGGGGGATTTTCCCCTGACCCTGGTGGAGGAATTCATGCGCGCCCTGGCCAACAATGCGGGCATGAACCTGCACATCGAATTGCTCTACGGCCGCGATGCCCACCATATCGCCGAATCCGTGTTCAAAGGCGTGGCCCGTTCGCTTGATGCGGCCTGCCGGCGCGATCCCCGTGTGAAGGGCCTGCCCAGCACCAAGGGCAAACTCTGATTCCCGGTGTTTTCCGGGCGGGGCCCCTCCTCCCATATCGCGGCATTGCTTCGTGAACGAAGCCTGCGCTAGAATGGGGCCTATGACCGTAGGTTTGATCGATTATGGCAGGGGCAACCTGCACAGTGTCGACAAGGCGTTATCGTGCGTCGGATGCCGGGTCGAACGGATCCGCACTGCGGCGGAATTCAAGGCCGCCGAGGCCATTGTCCTTCCCGGTGTCGGGGCTTTCGGGGATGCCATGAACGCGCTGGACCGCATGGATCTCCGGGGACCGCTCATCGATTGGCTGCAGAGCGGCCGTCCGTTCCTCGGGATCTGCCTTGGCTACCAGCTGCTTTTCGCCACCAGCGAGGAATCCCCGGGGGTGGCGGGATTGGGATGGTTGCCCGGGCGGGTGGTTTTGTTCCCGGATTCCGTGGGCAAAATTCCCCACATGGGCTGGAACACGGTTTCCTTCCGTCCGGAGTCCGGATTGGCGCCGGAATCCGGCGGGGATTATTTCTACCATGTCCACTCGTACTATCCGGACGGGGTTCCGGATGAATTCACCGCCTGCACGACCAATTATGGCGGAGTGGCCTTTGCCAGCGGCATCCGCCGCGGGGCGGTGGCGGGATTCCAATTCCACCCGGAGAAAAGCCAGGCCGCAGGCCTCGGGCTCCTCCGTCGCTATTTCGATTCCGTTGGCGCCCCGGCAGGGGTGTGAATGTCCACAAGTTGAAACCAACCAAGCCCTGATGCTCCAATAAATATATGATGAAAAAAATCCTCCTCGTAGTGGCGGTTCTCGCCGTGCTTCTGATCCTGGTTCTCGTCGGCGGGATTTTCTGGCTCAGTTCGCAACTCAACTCCGACTCCACCCGGGAACTCGTCCGCCAGAAGGTTTCGGAGGCCGTGGGCACGGAAGTGAAACTCACCAGCCACCATGTCAGCCTCCTCGGATCCCTGCATGTGGACGGCCTCGCGGTTTCGAATGCCGCCCCGGACCAGGCCTCGCCGCTGCTGGCCGTGCAGTCATTTGACGCCAAGGTCAGCCTGCTTTCGGCCCTCAAGGGAAAGCCCACGGTCAACCTGGTCGAGATCAAGGACGTCGATGTCAACGCCTTCCAGACCGCGAACGGGGGACTGAGCCTGCCGTTCAAACCCAAGGCCAAGGATGAAAGCCCCGAGTCCAAGGCCGCCGACGCCCAGACCGCCGAGCAACTCAAGGCGCTCAATGCCGCGGTGGAAACGATCCGGGTTTCGAATGTGAATGTGCGGCTTTTCGACCCGGAAAAGAAAGTCCTGGCCTCGCTCAAGGGGCTGAACGTCGATGGTTCCGCGGAAGTGGCAGCGGGTGTTCCCTCGGCCACCACCAATGTGGAACTGGCGACCCTGGAACTGACCCCGGGGCTGAAGATCACGGAAGTGAAAACCCCGCTGATGTACCAGGGGGGGCAGGCTGTCCTCCAAAAGATTTCTGGAAAGCTTGCGGGCGGCGAAGTCAGCGGCATGACGACGGCCCAATTGCTCGATCCGGCGCGGGCCTTCACGGCCGTGCTGGCCATCAAGGACAGTGCGATGAGTGACCTGTTGAAAGACATCGGGTCCAATCCCGAAACGCTCACCGGGGCCCTCCAATTGAATTTCACCGGCCAGGGCACGCTCAACGCCCCCAAGGATCTCACGGGCAAGGGGACCCTGGAAATCAAGGATCCTGTCGTGGGCAAACTCAAGAATTCACCGCTTCCCACCGGATTGGTCGGCCTTCCCGCCCTGCAGACGGGCAAGTTTGACAGCATCAAGGGAACCTACCATATCGAGGGTCAGAAGATCCTCGTCGACGATCTCCAGATTCTTTCCAAGGGATTGAACATTGCGGTCGTCGGGGATGTGGGCTTCGACAAGAACGTCAATCTCAACGGACGGATCAAAATCGACGCCAATCCGGTCGGCAAGGTGGCCGACGTGGCCCAGGGTCTGATGCAGGGGTTGTTCGGTGGCAAGAAGAAGGAAGATGCCGCTGCCACGGAATCGACGACCAGCGCCTCCGAGGCCATGAAGAGCGGGGTGCCGTTCACCCTCACCGGGAAGGCGGAAAAGCCCGTTTTTGCCCTCCAAGGGGCCGATCCCTTGAACCTGATTACCATGGTGGCCAAGACGTTGGGCTTTGAAGTGGCCCCGTCGGGAAGTACGACCCCGGCACCCGCCGGTACCCCGGAGGTTGCCCCGTCGGCTGTCCCCCCCGCAGAGGGGGAAAAGCCCGCGGAAACGACCGGCCCCCTGAAGAAACTGCTTCCGTTTTAATACCGGGAAATTCGCTCGTCGCGGCGCGTGGGTTCGATAGGATCTTTCTCCAGAGTGTTGAAAAGCATCTCCATCGGCTTGTTGGCGTGGAATGAGGAGGAATCCATTGGGGCCACCCTGGATTCCCTGTTCGGCCAGAGCCTGTTCCGGGACCCGGAACATGAGGTGGAAGTGGTGTGCGTTCCCAATGCCTGTACCGACGGCACCGTGGCGGCCATCCGGCTGGCCTATGAGCGCGCCGCAGTGTTGCATCCCCGGGTGGGGATGGAAATCCATGAATTGGTGCAGCCGGGGAAGGTGAATGCCTGGAACCATTTCGTGCAGCGTTTCTCCAATCCCAAGGCCGGGATCCTGATCCTGGTGGACGCGGACATCCTTTTCCATGGGGTGGATACCCTGCGGAACATGGTGCGGGTACTGGAGGAGAACCCGGATGTGGTCGTGGCAACCGACCGGCCGGTCAAACACGTGGAATTGGCGGAACGCAAGACGTGGAGGGACCGGATCTCCCTGGCCGTATCCCGTATGACCCGGCTGGCTCCGGGTCAGTTGACCGGGCAGCTCTATGCCGCGCGGGGTGATTTCCTCCGCCGCCTGGTCATTCCGGAGGGGATCCTGGTGGAGGATGGGTTTCTCAAGCAGATGGTGGTGACCGATTGTTTCACCCGGCCCGCGGACCAGTCACGCATCCGCTGCGCCCCGGATGCGGCCCATGTATTCGAGGCCTACACCCGGATCGGCGACATCCTGCCCAACCAGCGCCGCCAGGCGGTGGGGCACGCGATTTACACCTATTTGCGCGAGTATCTGGAGATCCGCCGGACGGAAGGCCCGGCGGACGAGGTGATCCGCCGGCATTGCGACAGGGATGCGGGTTGGTTTTTGAAGGAAATCGACCGCCGGGTGTCGGAGGGGAAATGGTGGGTGATGCACAAGGGATGTCTCACGGCCCGCTTGCGCCGTTGGACTGCCATGCGCGGGGCCGGGCGTCTGCCCCTCCTCCCGGCCGCCCTGCTTGGGACCGCCATGGACCTGGTGGTTCATCTCTGGGCCAATGAGACCCTGAGGAAAAAACAGCTCAAGGGAATTTGGAAAGATACCAAAAGCGCCGCGATTGCGGGCGTGGGGCAGAAATAATCCCCATCTGATGCCATATTGAACTGACGGGAGGGATCCCAGCGTGCCCCGCCTGTTGATTTGCTTCTTACTGTAGGGGAAGCGCTTCCGCCTCAGGCGGACTTCCCTTGGTAGAACGGGAACCGAGGAGCGGTTCCCCTACAATTTGATGCGGCCAATTAAACGGAAAACACTCTAGTGTCTCA
>Ga0209066_10003636_pt1 | contig 17418 bp, 15 predicted proteins | sample All_14_2_FD_187198 | JGI IMG/M metagenome (GOLD analysis project Ga0209066, IMG submission 187198) | Freshwater microbial communities in response to fracking from Pennsylvania, USA - Allegheny Zone_MetaG_DW_15 (SPAdes) (version 2) ... | reverse complement strand
GCGCTTCGGGTGTCTTGCGCATCGGCGAGCGCAGCGGAAAGGCGATGTTGTCGTACACGCTCAGGTGCGGATAGAGCGAGTACTGCTGGAAGACGAAGGCACAGTCGCGTGCCGCCGGGAATCGGCCAGAGATGTCCTGTCCGTCCATGGTGATCTGCCCGGCGTCGGGTTGCTCCAGCCCGGCGATGAGCCGCAGGGTGGTGCTTTTGCCTGCACCGCTGGGGCCGAGCAGCACGAAAAATTCGCCGTCGTTCACGGCCAGGTCGAGGCCATCGACGGCGGTGGTGACGCCGAAGCGCTTGGTCATGCCCTGTATCGAAATGCTAGCCATGAGACATGCCCTGCTGGTGGTGGGAGGTGGTGGCGCTGGCGAGCAGCAACTCGGTCTCCTGGTTGAACATCACGATGCGCTCGGTCTGGAAACCCAGGCCCACATGGCCGCCCACCGCCGGCACGGCGCCTTTGGGCGCCACGGCCTTGATGCGGCCGGCGGCGGTCTGCACGTCGGCGATCCAGTGCGAGCCGAAATATTCGACGTGTGCGACCTCGCCCCGCACCGGGCCGTGGTCGCTCAGGCGAATGTGCTCGGGGCGGATACCGAGCACCGTTTTCGAACACGCCTCGTTCAGGCGCGGCACTTCGATGGACGCGCCAGCCACAGTGACCTCGTCTCTGCCCTGTAGCACCACCTCGTTGATCGGCACGAAGTTCATGGGCGGGCGCCCGATGAAGCTGGCCACGAACATGCAACTGGGGAAGTGGTAGATGCCTTCGGGCGTGTCGGCCTGCAAAATCTCGCCCCGGTTCATCACCACGATGTGGTCGGCCAGCGCCATGGCCTCGTTCTGGTCGTGCGTGACGAACACGGTGGTGGTCTTCAGGCGGTCGTGCAGCTTGCGCAGCTCCACGCACATGAGCTCGCGGAACTCGGCATCCAGCGTGCCCAAGGGCTCGTCCATCAGGAAGGCCTTGGGCTTGCGCACGATGGCGCGGCCCAGCGCCACGCGCTGGCGGTCACCGCCCGAGAGGCCGCCGACGCGGGCGTTCATCAGGTGCTCGATGCGCAGGATCGCCGCCACCTCGTCCAGGCGCTTGCCGATCTCGGCTTTGGGCAGGCCTTCGTTCTTCAGCGGAAACGCCAGGTTCTCGCGCACGTTGAAGTGCGGGTAGAGCGCAAACAACTGGAACACCATCGCCACGTCGCGCTCGCGCGGCCGCCGGTAGGTGACATCGTCCTGGTCGATCAGGATCTGGCCGCCGGTGGGGAATTCGAGCCCGGCGATCATGCGCAGGGTGGTGGTTTTGCCGCAGCCGCTGGGGCCGAGCAAGACGACGAACTTGCCGTCTTCCAGGATCAGCGACGAGTTCTTGACCGCCGTGAAGTCGCTGAACGTCTTCTGCAGGTTCTTGATCTGTATCTGGGCCATGGTGTTCAGGCCTGCGGCAGTTTGCCGGCCACGGAGTAGCCGAGCACACCGGCCAGCAGCACCACGAAACCGTAGGAGTACACGTCGAGCGAGAAAGGCTGCATGAGCATGACCAGTCCGAGCGCGATGAGCGCCATGGTGCCGGCCTCCCACGGGCCCCTTCGGTACCAGCGTTTGGCGGGTTGGGGTGAGGCGTTCATTTGCGAATGGCTCCGAAGGTGACGCCGCGCAGCAGGTGCTTGCGCAGCAGGACGGTGAAGAACAGCACCGGCAGCAGGAACAGCGTGGTGCCGGCCGCCATGGCGGGCCAGTCCAGGCCACCCTCGCCGATGATGGTGGGAATGAAAGGCGGCGCGGTCTGCGCGTTGCCGCTGGTGAGCAGCAGCGCGAAGGCGTACTCGTTCCAGGCAAAGATGAGGCAGAAGATGGCGGTGGTGGCGATGCCGGTGGCGGCCTGCGGCAGCACCACCTTCACGAAGGCCTGCCAGCGGGTGTAGCCGTCCACCATCGCGGCCTCTTCGTACTCCCGCGGGATCTCGTCCATGAAACCTTTGAGCAGCCAGACCGACAGCGAGAGGTTGACCACCGTGTAGAGCAGGATCAGGCCGGTGTGGGTGTCGTTCAGGCCCAGCTCGCGGAACATCAGGTAGACCGGAATGGCCACCGCGATCGGCGGCATCATCCGCGTGGAGAGGATGAAGAACAGCCAGTCGTCCTTGCCCGGCACGCGAAAGCGCGAGAAGGCGTAGGCCGCGAGCGTGCCCAGGATGATCGAGAGGATGGTGGAGCCGAAACCGATGACCAGCGAGTTGGTGTAGCGGTCCATGAAGCGCGACGGGCCCGACAAAATCATCTGCTGTTCGCGTACCGTGCGTTCCACCCAGTTGGCGGGCGGTGGCAAGGCGGCGAGCTCGTCGGCCGAAACGCGGGAGCGCGTGGTGAACAGGTTGACGAAGCCCACCGCCGAGGGCGCGGCGATCACTTTGGGCGGGTAGGCAATGGCGTCTTCCGGCGTGCGCACGCTGGTCATGAAGATCCAGGCGAGCGGGATCAGCGAGAGCACCGCGTAGGTGATCACCAGCACGGCCGCGATCAGGCGCGAGCGCGGCGAGGGGTCCATGGGACTGTGGATGGGTCGGTTCATCGCTGTTTCACCCGTTCAAGGAATCGAACCGTCACCAGCGACATGCCGTAGATGGCGACGAACATGATGATGGCGAGCGCCGAGCTGAAGCCGGTGCGCCACTTCTCGAAGGCTTCGCGCTTCAAGGTGATGGAGGCCAGCTCGGTCACCGAGCCGGGGCCGCCGTTGGTGAGCTGGTCCACCAGGTCGAACATCTTGAAGTTCTCGATGGCGCGGAACAGCACGGCCAGCACGATGAAGGGCAGCACCATGGGCAGCGTGATGCGCCAGAACTTGGTCCACTCCGAGGCGCGGTCGATCTCGGCCGCTTCGTACAGGTAGGGCGGTATGGAGCGCAACCCGGCGAGCAACAGCAACATCACATAGGGCGTCCACATCCAGGTGTCCACCAGCACGATGGCCCAGGGCGCGAGCGCCGTGTCGCCCAGCATGGTGAAGCTGCCGAAATCGCCAAAGAAGTTGACGATGTAGTTGAAGATGCCGTATTGCGGCTCGAAGAAATACTTCCAGAAGGTGCCCACCACCGCAGGCGCCAGCATCATGGGCAGCAGAATGGCGGTGCTCCAGAAGCTGTGCGAGCGGAACTTGCGGTTGAGCAGCAGCGCAAGGCCGAAGCCCAGCAGGATCTGCAGCGTGATCGACGCACACAGAAAGCCCGCCGTGGCGCGCATGCTTTCCCAGATGGCTTCGCTGTTGAGCACGCGCTGGTAGTTGTCGATGCCAACCGAGACCACCTCGGCGCCCGGGCGGTTGGCGCGGTAGTTGGTGAACGACAGGTAGATCGTCCAGATCAGCGGAAAAATGTTGAACGCCAGCAGCAACAGGATGGTGGGCGTGACAAAGATCCAGGCGAGCGCCTTGTCTGAGAGGCCCTGCTGGGGGTGAACGGTGGGGCTCATGGTGAACTCTGGTGTGGGGATGAACCGCCCGGGTGACGCGCACCCGGGCTGGGAGCGCGGGCTTGCGCCCGCGCGGTCATGCTCACTTGACTTTTCCGTCCTCTTTGAAGATTTCGGTCCAGTCTTTCTCCAGCGCGTTCAGTGCCTCTTGCGGCGTGCCCTTGCCAGCGATCACGTAGTCGTGCGTGCGCTTTTGCATCGCCAGCAGCAGCTGGGCGTACGAGGGTTCCTGCCAGAAGTCTTTGACGATCTTCATGGAGTCCAGGTACACCGGGGCGTAGGCTGCGCTCTTTTCAAACCCGGGCTTGTCGAGCACCGCCTTGTGCGCGCTGGCGCCGCCGGCGTCCCACCATTTCTGCTGGATCGCGGGCTGGGCGAACCACTTGATGTACTCCAGCGCCAGGTCTTTCTTGGCCGAGTAGTTCACCACCGAGATGCCCTGTCCGCCCAGTTGGGCGGCGGCGATCTTGGCCGTCGGCATCGGGAAGAAACCGGTCTTCTCGCCGCCCACCGCCGGGTCCTTGTTGATGCCAGGGAAGAAGGCGATGAAGTTCATCTGCATCGCCACCTGGCCCGACTTGTACGCGTCCAGGTTCTCGGTCATGTAGGCGTTGGTGTGCCCGGGCGGGGTGCAGCAGTCGAACAGCTCTTTGTAGAACCTCAGGCCCGCCACGGCCTCGGGGCCGTTGATGTAGCCCTTGAGGTCGTACGGCTTGGCCGGGTTGTCGTAGCGCATGCCGTTGGCGTACATGGTATTGGTCACGCCCATGGTGATGCCCTCGGAGCCGCGCTCGGTGTAGAGCGCCGCGCCATAAACCTTCTTGCCGTCGATGGTGCGGCCCTGGAAGAACTGGCCGATCTGCTTGAGCTCGTCCCAGGTTTTGGGCGGTGCCAGGTCGCGGCCGTGTTTGGCCTTGAATTCCTGTTGCAGGTCGGCGCGCGCGAACCAGTCTTTGCGGTAGGTCCAGGCCACGGCGTCTCCCATGGCGGGCAGCGCGTAGTAGTTTTTGGTGCCCTTGGGCCAGGTGGTGTAGCCCTCGACGGTGGCGGGCATGAAGTCCGCCATCTTGATGTTGTTCTTGTCGAAGAAGTCGTTGAGCTTGACGTAGTGGCCTTCGGTGGCGGCCGAGCCGATCCACTGGCTGTCGCCAATCATCAGGTCGCACAGCTTGCCCTTGGAGTTCAGCTCGTTGAGCATGCGCTGCGCAAAGTTGGGCCATGGCACGAACTCGAACTTCATCTGCACGCCGGACTTGGCGGTGAAGTCCTTCGAGAGTTCGACCAGCGCGTTGGCTGGGTCCCAGGCGGCCCAGCACAGGGTGAGTTGCTTTTGCTGGGCGAATGCGCTGCTGGCGCTCATGCCCATCGCCACAGCGGCCACGGCCGCCAACAGTTTCGGTTTCAGGTTCATGTTTGTTGTGTCTCCGGGTTGAAGTGGCATCGCCACAGGGGCGCCTCGAACGGGGGTTGGCGCGGGCTGCATGTCGATGCCGGCGCTGATTCGATGACGTGATGTGAATGATAAATAAATCAATCAATAAATCACTCATGGCAAACCCTAAGTGGGCGGTCCCATTCCCCAAAAATTGAGGGTTTACCCTTTATTCATCCCCACTTCCAACCCATATCTCGCAAAAACCTCGAGATCGCACCTTGGTCAACGCTATGCTTGTGACCATCTGTCTGATGGATGACTCCATCAAAAAAGCAATCAAGCACGAGGACCCATGGCATCCACCTTCACGATCCCTCAAATTGCCGAGGCCGCTGGCGTGAGCACAGCGACGGTGGATCGCGTACTGAACAACCGCCCCGGCGTCGGGCAAGCCACGGTGGAGCGGGTGCGCAACGCGATGGAATCCCTGGGTGCAATAAGCCCCGTGCGCGGCCGCCCCCGGGCCAGCCAGAGTTTCAAGTTCGCGTTCGTGTTGCCAGCGGCCCGGCGCGGTTTCTTTGACCTGGTGGACCGGGTGATCGCGCAGTCGGCCGGCGACTTCCGCCACAAACACATCGCCGAGCTGACACACCGCATCCCTGCGCACGACGGCAACGCCTTCGCCGCCCAGCTGGCCAAGCTCACCGACGTCGATGGCATTGCCCTGCTCGCCCCAGACGTGCCGGCGGTCAAGCTGGCGGTCAATGAGCTGGTGCGCAGCGGCATCCACGTCGTCACGTTGTTTTCAGACGTGGCCGGCTCGCTGCGCGAGACCTACATCGGCGCCGACAACAAGGCGGCTGGCCGCACGGCGGGCTTGCTGATCGGCCGTGAGCTGGCGCACATCGCCTCGCCCCGCTGTGCGTTGCTCTCGCCCCAGACCCGCTACGCCTTCGAGATCGACCGCGTGGTGGGCTTTGAGCAGGTGTTGCAGGAGCGCGGCGCGCACATCGACCTGGTCCGTTTCAGCGACATGCCCGAGACCGAAGACGACACACGCCGGTTCGTGAGTCAGCACGTGCCGGCAGCGGCGTCAGCGGCCTCCTTGCACGCGGTGTACAGCGTGGGGCCGGGCTCGTTTGGCCTGAGCCGCGCCCTGACCGATCTGGGCTACGACACGCGGCTGACCGTCGCCATCCACGACCTGCTGGAGGTCAACCGACCGTTGCTCATGTCGCATGGCGTTACCTATGTGCTGCACCAGGACGTGCACTACGCGGTGAACACGGCGGCCAAGGTGCTGCGCGACCTGTGCGAAGGCGTGCGCGGTGCCTTGTCGGTCAGCAACCCGCGCGTCGAGATCCTCACCCCGGAAAACCTCGCTTGAAGCCCCGCCCCGAAAGTTGCAACATGGACCACAGTCCCGTCCCGTCAACCGCCTGCCGCCTCGACAGACACCCATGAAGAAGTTCAAGAACAGCACCCATAGCTTCGTGCACGAGTCTTTGAAAGGTCTTGCCGAGGTCCATGCCGACATCCTCCGTGTGCATTTCGACCCGACCTATGTGATTCGGCGCGACAGCGCGCAGGGACGGGTGGCCGTCATCTCCGGCGGTGGCTCTGGCCATGAACCACTGGACGTAGGCTATGTGGGCCATGGCATGCTGGCAGCGGCCTGCCCAGGCGAGATCTTCACTTCTTGCACACCCGACCAAATCCTGGCGGCGGCCCAGTCCGCCGAGCAGGGCGCTGGTTGCCTCTTCATCGTCAAGAACTACCGGGGTGACCTGCTGAACTTCGAGACCGCGCTCGACATGCTGGACTTTGAATGTGCCACCGTGGTGGTGGACGACGACGCCTCGGTGGACAGCTCGCCCCACTCGGTGGGCCGCCGTGGAGCGGCCGGGACCATGATCGTGCAAAAGATCGTGGGGGCAGCGGCAGCGGCAGGCGCCAGCCTGAGCGAATGCAAAGCCGTTGGCAACCGCATCAACGCAAAGACGGCCTCCGTCGGCGTTTCGTTCCAGGGCTGCATGGACCCGATCACGGGCGCACCTACCTTCGAGATCGGTGCAGACGAAATCGAGTTCGGCGTCGGGCTGCACGGGGAACCGGGACGGCAGCGAATCCCGATGCTAGCGGTCGACGCCCTGGCGACCCGGATGCTGGACACCATCCTCGCCGACCTCAAGCCCCAGCTTGGCCAGCGCGTGCTGTTGTGCATCAATGGCTTCGGCGCAACGCCTCTGGTCGAGCTGTATGTGTTGTTCAATGCGGCAGCCAAGCAGTTGAAGGAGCGTGGTCTGATCGTTCAGCGCTCGCTGGTCGGGAACCACGCCACCTCGTTGGACACCCCCGGTGGTTCGATAACGGTATCGCTGTTTGACGACGAACTGTCTTCACTATGGAGCGCACCCGTTCACACTGCGGCTCTGCGTTGGTAGTCGAGAAGACTACCGTGGGCAGATGTTGAAGGTCAGCGTGAGCCCACTGCCCGGCGGCATGTAAAAGCTGCTGGCACAACATCCTGTAAATAGCTTTACCTATTGGATTCGAGATAAGAGCCGAGCAGAGAGACGACCCCGTCGGCGACCGTGGCGAGATCGCCGGTGCCGGGCAGTGGCTCCCAGCGCCCGGTGTGGCTGCGGAATGCGGCTGAGTAGGAGTTGCGCGCGAGTTCGGTCAGGCGGGCGATGGTGTCGACGTGTTCGTCGTTGTCGTCACTGGCGCCACTGTGCATCTGGATCAGCAGGTGCTTGCCGTAGGGCTTGACGCGAGCGCGCTGGTGACCGGTGAGCGCAACGAACCCGCAACGGTTGCCAATTGTCGACCCATGGAAGCTTGCCGTGGTCTTGTGGTCGCGCAGTGAGCTAATTCCATTTCCATATCAACCGTGCACTTTGTCGGCTTCGCTTGCCGTACGTTTGTACTGCCTGCGCTTCGCCTTCGCGTTCACGATGGATCTGGAAACGGAATAAGCACTGCTCACTCATCCGTTCACCATCGTCATTGATGCCACCCGCCATGCCGGTCTTCTGTTTGCAACAGCCGCATTCCACAAAGATTCCGCAAGCGAATTCGCATGCCATCGAAACAAAAAATGCCTGGCCAACGCTCAGCCTCTCACTTGCTGAGCAGCCTAAAAATGGCACGCTCGACCTGCGCATCAGCAACATTTCCCCACTGGCGAGGAGGCGCTGGTTGTCGTATCGCCTACGGAGAGCGCGGGCTGGTGACCAGGTGCTTGCGAGCGCTTGTCCGGACATCAACTTCCGAGTTCGTCTGTTGTGATGTTCAACTTTCGCAGCTTGTCATGGAGCGTTTGGCGTGCAACGCCCAGTGCCGCGGCCGTTGCGCTCTGATCGCCCCGGTGTCGCCGCAGCTCCTCCACGATCACGGCGCGTTCGAAGCTCTGAACCTGCTGTGGGAGGCCCTGTGGCAGGTCCGACATCACCTGACCGGCCCCACGCGTCTGGGTCAGACGATCACCCAGCAGTCCCAGCGTAAAGCGATCCGCCACATTGCGCAGTTCTCGCACGTTGCCGGGCCAGGCGTAGGCCATCAGCTCGGCCAATTGGAGACTGCTCAAAGTCGGCGCTGCACGCCCGAAGCGGCTTGCCGCGAGCAAGGTGAAGTGTTCGAACAACAACGGGATGTCTTCCAGGCGTTCGCGCAAGGGTGGCAACTCGACGAAAGCCACACCGATGCGGTAGTACAGGTCGGCCCTGAACTGCTTCTGGTCGCTGAGCGTCTTGAGGTCGTCCTTGCTGGCCGCGACCAGCCGGCAGTCAAATGGGATCGACTTGTTCGACCCGACGCGCTCGATGGAGCGCTCCTGCAGCGCGCGCAGCAGCTTGATCTGTACGGCCATGGGCATGCTCTCGATCTCGTCGAGGAAGAGGGTGCCACCGTGCGCATATTCGAACTTGCCTACGCGTGGGCGGTTGGCGCTGGTGAATGCGCCAGCCTCGTGACCGAACAATTCGCTCTCGGCCAGGGCTTCGGGGAGCCCGCCGCAGTTCAGCGCCACGAAGTGGTGCCGCCGGCGCTCACTGTGATCGTGCAGGCAACGCGCCACGAGTTCCTTGCCGGTGCCGGTTTCGCCATAGATCAGCACGTCGGCTGATGTTTCCGCCAGGTTCATCACGGTGCGGCGCACCTGCTGCATTTGCGCCGAGCGACCGATCAGCACGGCCTGGATGCCGTGCCAGTTCTCGAGAGCATCCCGCAGCGCGCGCACCTGCAAGGACAGTTGCCGTCGCTCCACCGCATGCCGCACAACCGCCAGCAGCCGTTCGGTCGTGAAGGGCTTCTCGATGAAATCGTACGCGCCTTCGCGCATGGCCTGCACCGCCATGGCGATGTGGCCATGGCCCGTCACCAAAACCACGGGCAACTCCGCATCGATGGTGCGGATCTGCGGCAGCCAGTCGGTGCCGCAAAGCCCAGGCAACTTGACGTCGCACACGACGATGAGCGGAGCGCCGAAACTGATGTGCGCCCGGGCTCGCTCGACACTGGCGAAGTCATCGACCTCGAAGCCGGCCAGGCTCAGGGCCTGGATGGTGCTGATGCGCACGTCCTCGTCGTCTTCGACCAGCAGCACGCGGATGGGAGTTGATGCACTCACTGTGGGTTGACCCTATCGGCCATCGGTTGTTCGGCGCCCAGCGGCAAGTCGATGGTGAAGATGGCACCACCTTCGTCGCGATTGGCGGCACGCAGTGCCCCCCCGGCGCCGCGCACCAGTTGCTCGGAAATGACCAGTCCCAACCCGAGCCCCGCGCCGGCCGGCTTGCTCGTGACGAAGGGTTCGAAGAGGCGCCCGAGGATGTCAGGACGGATGCCGTGGCCCGTGTCGGCCACGCTCAGAATCAATCGGCCGCCTTGTGCTCGGGCCTGCACCCGCAACTCGCGTTGCGCAGCCTCCCTCATGGCGTCAACGGCGTTGCGCATCAGGTTGACGAGCACACCGCTCAGCGCAGCCTCGTCGGTGACCAGGCTCAGCCCGGTCGGCTGCACGTCGACCACGAGCCTGATGCCGCGCTCCTGCAGTTCGCTTTCGAGCAGGGCTTGCGCATCGGCGATGCTGCGGGCCACGGTTACATGGGCCAAGGCCGTGTCGCTCTTGTGCGCAAAGGTCTTCAGCTGCTTGGTCAGCCGCGCCAGGCGGTCCACCATGCCGGTGATGCGCCGCAGGTTGCCGCGCACATCGTCAGACCGCCCCTTCTCGAGCAGGATGGCGGCACTGTCCGACAAGGTGCGCAATGCCGTGAGGGGCTGGTTCAATTCGTGCACGATGCCGGCGGACATCTGTCCCATCGCCGCCAACTTCTCCGCATGCACCAGTTCGCCCTGGGCCGCACGAAGTTGCGCCGTGCGCGCGATCACCATCGATTCGAGGCTGTCATGCGCCGCCTGCAGCGCCGCCTGGCTGGCCAGCTTGTGGCGCACGGCGCGCCGTCGCTGCCACAGCGTCACCGCGACCAGCAACAGCACCGACATGGCCAGGCTGGCGGTGATGGCGGCATAACGGGCCGCCACGCGCACCGGTTCCAGTTCGTCCAGTACCACCAGTTGCCACGGGCTGTGCTGCAGCGCACGCGTCGAGGCCAGGTGATCCCGCCCGCCCAGCGCCACCAGCTTCACGCCGTCGGCCAGTGTGTTCAGCTCCCTCCAGTCCGCCGGCTGCAGCGTCGCCTGTCCGTAGGGGCGGGCAAGCCGTACCTCTGCGTGTTGCCTGGCATCCAATGGCGCCAGCGGCCGGTACTTCAGGTCGTCGAGCGTGGACAGAATGACGACACCGCGTTCGTCGATCAGCAACACGTTGCCAGGCAGGCTTCGCCAAGCCCGTTCGGCCTCACCGATGTTGACCTTGACCGTCATCACACCGCGCAAGCGCTCGTCACGCCGCAGTGCGTACGACAAGTAATAGCCAGGCTTCCCGCTGGTGATGCCCACCCCGTAGAAACGTCCGCGACCCTGCGTGACGGCGTCGCGCATATAGGGCCGAAAGGAATAGTCCTGGCCGTACGATGTCCCCGGCTGGTCCCAGTCGGATGCGGCGACGGAGGTGCCGCCCGCTTCCAACACGTAAAGCATCTCGGCGCCGACGCTGGCGGCGACCTCCTTCAGGTAGCGGTTGACGCCGTCCCGCAAGTCGGGATCGGCGGGCGCGTCGAGCAGGGCCGGCACCACGGGCGTCATCTCCAGCAGTGCAGGCAGATACTCGAAGCGCGCCAGGTGCGCGTCCAGGCCTGCGACCACCAAGTCGAGTCGGTGCTGAGCGGCGTCACGCAGGCGCGACAGAACCGTCTGAAAGGCCGCCTCGTGGCCCATGTAGGCCGCAGCCCCCACCAGTGCCAAAGCCGCGCACCAGCGCATCCGGAAGTGCCTGCGGCGAGCGCTGGGCGCGGCCTTCGCGGCGAGGCCGTCTGGCGAGGTCTTCGTCATGCGCCGAGTATCGTACAAGTCCGCAGCGGCGAGCAGATGATCACGCGTACTTGAGTTCACCCGTCTTGCCTCGAAACACGCGGTACGAAAACACGGTGTAGCCAGCGATGGCAGGCACCGAAATGCACACACCGACGAGGATGACCTTCAGCGCTTCGGGGCTGCTTGCGGCGTCCCAGATCGTCAGTTGGTCGAGCACCACGTAGGGGTACAGGCTGTAGGCCAGGCCCAGGAAACCGAGCACGAAGACCAGCACCAGCAACACGAAAGGCAGCCAGCACAGCGGGCCGCGCACCTGGCGTGTGTGCAGCAGGGCTCGCACGGCCAGCAGACACCCGGCCGTCATCAGCGGAATGGCCATCAGCGCGATCAGCTCGGGCAGCGCGAACCAGCGCTCGCGCACCGTCGGGCTGACCCAGGGCGTGGCCATGGAAATCAGCACCAGCCCGCCGACCATCGGCGCCCAGGCGATGCGCGCCCAGGCCACCGCGCGTTCCTGCAGCTCGCCCTCGGTCTTCATGATCAACCAGGCCGCACCCATCAGCACGTAGGCCATGGGCAACGCGACCGCGATCGCGGCGGCGAACAGCGGGTAGTTCCAGCCGACGCCGAAGCCGCTGACATAACGCCCGAGCATCCAGCCCTGCGCCACCGAGGCCAGCAAGGAGCCGGCAAAGAAGAGCCGGTCCCAGGTGAGCTTGTGCGTGTCGCGGGCCTTGACGCGGAAGTCGAAGGCCACGCCGCGCAGGATCAGACCGACGAGCATCAAGGTCACCGGCAGGTAGAGCTCGCCGAGCACCAAGCCGTGCGCCTTCGGGAAGGCCACCAGCAGGATGCCGACGCCCAACACGAGCCAGGTCTCGTTGGCGTCCCAGAACGGGCCGATGGAGGCGAGCATCACGTCCTTGTCGGCGTCGCTGGCGCGGTGCATCAGCATGCCCACGCCCAGGTCGTAGCCGTCGCTGACCACGTAGACCAGCATGGACAGGCCCATCAGCGCCATGAAGATCACCGGCAACGCCTGGTCGAAATCCATGGGCGTCATGGCCTCGCCCCTTGCAACAGCGAGGGCGATCCGGCGTCCACCGGCCGTGGCGTTTCCGGCTTCTCGGCCATGTACTTCAGCACCGCGATGTAGGCGACGGTCAACGCCAGGTACAGCGTCATGTAAAGCGCCAGCGTCAGCCCGACCATCGGCGCCGGCACCTGCGCCACCACGTCGGCGGTGCGCACCAGGCCCTGCACGATGAAGGGCTGGCGGCCGATCTCGGTGACGTACCAGCCGGCGACCGTGGCCACCCAGCCGGAAAAAGTCATGCCGGCGAACAGCCACAGCAGCTTGCGTGGCAACTGCGCCGGCTGCCAGCGCTTGCGCCGCAGCAGCCACCAGCCCAGCCAGCTGGTGGCCAGCATCAGCAGGCCCATGCCGATCATGATGCGAAAGGCGAAGAACACCGGCAGCGGTGGCGGGTGCGCGTTGATGAAGTCGTTCATGCCCTGGACCTGGCCATCGAGCTGGTGCGTCAGGATCAGGCTGGCCAGCTTGGGGACTGCAATCTCGAAGTGGTTCATGCGCCGCTCGGCGTCGGGCACCGCAAACAGCAGCAGCGGTGCGCCGCGCTGGGTCTCCCACACGCCTTCCATCGCGGCGATCTTGGCCGGCTGGTGCTTCAGCGTGTTCAGACCGTGCAGGTCGCCGACGAAGATCTGCAGCGGCACCAGCAGCGCCGCCATCGTCAGGCCGACGCGCATCACCCGCGGCGCTGAACGTTGGGCCACGCCTTTAAGCACCTTCCAGGCCGACAGCCCCGTCAGCAGGAAGGCGCAGGTCAGCGCCGAGGCCAGCAGCATGTGCGTCAGCCGGTAGGGGAAGGAGGGGTTGAAGATCACCTCCAACCAGCTGCTGACGTGGTAGACGCCACCCCGGACCTCGTGGCCGGCAGGCGTCTGCATCCAGGAGTTCAACGCCAGGATCCAGAACGCCGACAAGGTGGTGCCCAAGGCAACGAAGAAGGTGGCCATCAGGTGCACCCGCTCGCTGACCCTGCCGTGGCCGAAGAGCATGACCCCCAGGAAGCCAGCTTCCAGGAAAAAGGCCGTCAGCACCTCATAGGCCAGCAGCGGGCCGGCGATGTTGCCGACTTGTTCCATGAAGCCGGGCCAGTTGGTGCCGAACTGGAAGCTCATGGTGACGCCGCTGACCACGCCCAGCGCGAAGCTCAGCGCGAACACCTTGGTCCAGAAGCGGTAGGCGTCGAGCCAGCCCTGCGCATGGGCCATGTCGCCACTGCGCTGGGACATGAGCCAGCGCCAGCGGAAGAACAGCAACACCCAGCCCAGCGCGATCGTGATCGTGGGGAACAGGATGTGGAAGGTGATGTTGGCCGCAAACTGCATGCGGGCCAGGATCAGTGCGTCCATCGGCTTGGTTTCTCGTCCGTGTGCAAGGAATGGTTCACCCGCGGGATCACCGCTTGCGCGGGCGTGCGGCCGGGGCTGGGGCCATCGACCTGTCTGCCTGCAGGGTCTGCGACAGGCCAATGAGCACGCCGCTGACCCGTGTGGTGTGGGTGTCAAGCATGGCCTGCGACGCACCATGCTTCATTTTCGCCCCCTCATTGCATGTGCTGACCGCCGTTGATGGCAATGTTGGCGCCGGTCACGAACGCGGCTTCTTCCGACGCCAGGTAAATGATCAGGCCCGCCACCTCCTCGGGCTTGCCCAGCCGGCCCACGGGGATGTGCGGCAGGATCTTGCTGTCCAGCACCTCCTTCGGGATCGCGGTGACCATCTTCGTGCCGATATAGCCCGGCGAGATGGTGTTGACGGTGACGTTCTTCTTCGCCACCTCCAGCGCCAGCGCCTTGGTGAAGCCGTGCACGCCGGCCTTGGCGGCCGAGTAGTTGGTCTGGCCGAAAGCGCCCTTGCTGCCGTTGACGGACGAGACGTTGATGATGCGGCCCCAGCCGCGCTCGGCCATGCCGTCGGCCACCTGCTTGCTCATGTTGAACAGGCTGTCGAGGTTGGTGCGCAGCACCGCGTCCCAGTTGATCTTGTCCATCTTCTTGAAGGTCATGTCGCGCGTGATGCCCGCGTTGTTGACCAGCACGTCGACCGCGCCCAGCCTGGACTGCACCTCGGCCACCGCCTTGGCACAGGCATCGAAGTCGGCCACGTCGCAAGGCACGGCCAGGATCTCGTAACCCCTGGACTTCATCTGCGCCAGCCAATCGCCATGCGACTTGTTGCCGGGCGAATACGTCACCGCCACCTTGTAGCCGGCATCGACCATCTTGGTCGAGATGGTCTCGCCCAGGCCACCCATGCCACCGGTAACCAGTACCACGCGTTGTTGACTCATTGCATTGCTCCTTGTTGAATCCATGTCAAATATCTCTCAATCCCTTCGAGCGAACACCGCGGAACCGGCTTTGCCGGGCCGCTGGTGTTGCCCCCTTGAGGGGGAGGCGCCGAAGGCGCTTCGGGGGGTCACATTTCCACGGCCAGCGCCACGCCCATGCCGCCGCCGATGCACAGCGAGGCCAGGCCCTTGTTGGCGCCGCGGCGGCGCATCTCGTGCAGCAGGGTCACCAGCACGCGGCAGCCTGAGGCACCGATCGGGTGGCCGATGGCGATGGCGCCGCCGTTGACGTTGATCTTGCTGGTGTCCCAGCCCATTTCCTGGTTCACCGCGCAGGCCTGCGCCGCGAAGGCCTCGTTGATTTCCATCAGGTCCAGGTCCTGGGCATTCCAGCCGGCTTTCTGCAGACAAAGACGCGACGCCGGTACCGGGCCCATGCCCATGATCGAGGGATCGAGCCCGGCGCTGGCGTAGGCGCGGATCACGGCCAACGGCTGCAGGCCGAGCGCGGCGGCGCGCTGTGCCGACATCACCAGTACTGCCGCGGCGCCGTCGTTCAGCCCGGAAGCGTTGCCGGCCGTCACTGAGCCGGTCTTGTCGAATGCCGGGCGCAGGCCGGCCAGCGCCTCGGCGCTGGTCTTCTTGTTGATGAACTCGTCGGCGGCGAAGACGATCGGGTCGCCCTTCTTCTGCGCGATGGACAGCGGCAGGATCTCGTCGGCGAAGCGACCTGCCTCCTGCGCCGCTGCGGCCTTCTGCTGCGAAGCCAGCGCCAGCGCGTCCTGCATGTCGCGGTTGATGCCGTATTGCTTCGCCACGTTCTCCGCCGTCGTGCCCATGTGGTACTGGTTGTACACATCCCACAGGCCGTCGGTGATCATGGCGTCGACCATCTTCCAGTCGCCCATGCGCTGGCCGTCGCGCGAGTTGAGCAGCACGTGCGGCGAGGCACTCATGTTCTCCTGGCCGCCGGCCACGACGACCTCGGCGTCGCCGCACCTCACGGCCTGCGCGGCCAGCATCACGGCCTTCAGGCCCGAGCCGCAGACCTTGTTGATGGTCATGCCCGGCACCGACTGCGGCAGGCCGGCCTTGATGACGGTCTGCCTGGCCGGGTTCTGTCCCGAACCGGCGGTCAGCACCTGGCCCATGATGACCTCGGACACCGCGTCGCCAGCCACACCGGCCTTGGCCAGCAGGCCCCTGACCACATGCGCACCCAGGTCGGGCGCCGAGGTGCGGGCCAGCGTGCCGCCGAACTTGCCTACCGCCGTGCGTTGCGCGGCCACTATCACGATGTCGGTCATGGAACTCTCCTTGGGGTTGAAAGGTGGTGTTGGCGGCTGATGCTCACGCCGCGGGGGTCTGGACATAGCGCCCGGGGGCGGGCTCGATGACGGGAAACGCCGCATGGCCCGGCTTGCGCGGCGCTGCGACCTGCTTGCCGGCATGACCCTGCAGCCACTCGCTCCACGCCGGCCACCAGCTGCCCTCGACGCGTTGCGCAGCGTCCAGCCAGGCCGGGGCATCCGCCGCAAGCGGCCCGGTCCAGTGATGGCGCTTGCGCTTGGCCGGCGGGTTGATCACGCCTGCGATGTGGCCGCTGGCGCCCAGCACGAAGCGGCTGTCGCCACGGAGTAGCCCGGTGCTGGCGTAGGCGCTGTGCCAGGGCACGATGTGGTCCTCGCGCGAGGCGTAGACAAAGGCGGGTGCATCGATGCGCGACAGGTCCACCGGTACGCCGCACTGCTGCGTACCGCCCGGCTCGCGCAGCCGGTTTTCCAGATAGGTCTGGCGCAGGTACCAGCAATACATCGGCCCCGGCAGGTTGGTGTCGTCGCCGTTCCAGTGCAGCAGGTCGAAGGCCGGGGGTGCCTGGCCCTTCAGGTAGCTGTTGACCACATAGGGCCAGATCAGGTCGTTGGCGCGCAAGGCGGCGAAGACCTGGGCCAGTTCGCGCCCTCGCAACAGGCCGCCCTGGCCGATGCTGGCCTCGCGCGCGGCGACCATCTGTGGGTCCACCATCAGGCCCAGTTCGCCCGTGTCCGAAAAGTCGAGCAGCGTGGTCAGCAGGGTGAGGCTGGCCGCCGGCGACTCGCCGCGCGCTGCCGCCACCGCCAGCGCGCTGGCCAGCAAGGTGCCGCCGATGCAGAAGCCCAGGGTATTGATCTGCTGGCTGCGGCCGATGCGCTGCGTGACCGACACGGCCTGCAACACGCCCTGTTCGACGTAGTCGTCCCAGCCCAGGTGACCCTGCGCCGCCGTGACATTGCGCCAGGACACCAGGAAGACGCTGTGCCCCTGGGCCACGGCGTAGGCCACCAGGGAGTTGTCGGGCTGCAGGTCGAGGATGTAGTACTTGTTGATGCACGGCGGCACGATCAGCAAGGGGCGCTGGTGCACCTTGGTGGTGGTCGGCGCGTACTGGATCAGCTGCATCAGTTCGTTCTCGAACACCACACTGCCCGGCGTGGTGGCCAGGTTGCGACCCACTTCGAAGGCCTGGTCGTCGGACATCGAGATTCGCCCTTTGGCCACGTCGGCCAGGAACAGGCGGGCGCCTTCCAGCAGGCTGGTGCCGCCGCTGTCCAGCACGGCCTGCATCGCCTCGGGGTTGGTCGCCAGGCAGTTGGCCGGGCTCATCGCGTCGACCAGCTGGCGCAGCATGAAAGCGCACTGCCCCTTGCTGCGTGCGTCCAGCGGCGCCTTGTCCACGGACTGCTGCATCAGCGCGGCGAACCGCAGGTAGGTCTGGCTC
>Ga0209066_10003634_pt1 | contig 17429 bp, 10 predicted proteins | sample All_14_2_FD_187198 | JGI IMG/M metagenome (GOLD analysis project Ga0209066, IMG submission 187198) | Freshwater microbial communities in response to fracking from Pennsylvania, USA - Allegheny Zone_MetaG_DW_15 (SPAdes) (version 2) ... | reverse complement strand
GCCAGTGACATGGAATGTATAAGCGACACAAGTGATTGAAGTTTGGACATTGCAGGCTTTTGGTTTAACAGTTGTTTAAATTGGCTTGTTGTTGATTGGATACTGAGTCTTGTATTTCCTTCGCATTACAGAAAAATCCTAAAACGGATTTCCAAAAAAAAATTTTGAGGTGAACTTGTTGGGTTTTCGTACCTGAGCGAACCGTTCATTCGAAGGGGCAAATATATAGATAGAATAAAAATCCCCGACATTATTAGTTTAAAAATACAGAAATTTTAATAAAAATTACTGAGATAAAATTGTTAAATATATTGTTAATGAGCATTATACGTATATTCATTGTTAACACAGTGTTAGTTTTAAATTACCGGATTATGTAAATTATTGATATTTTTCGCTTTCTGCATGATATATATTTGCTGCATATAAAATCGGATCGATATGCAATCAAAAAAAATTGTTGTAGTTGGAAGCTGCAATACAGATATGGTTATAAAAGCAGACAGGCTTCCTGTGCCTGGTGAAACCATTTTGGGGGGAACTTTTTTTATGAATCCTGGTGGGAAAGGAGCAAACCAGGCAGTGGCAGCAGCGCGCCTGGGCGGAAATGTAACCTTGATTTCAAAAACAGGCAATGATGTTTTTGGAAAGCAATCGGTGATGCTGTATAATACTGAAAACATTAAAACCGACTATATCTATTCGGATTCAAGGCATCCTTCGGGGGTTGCTTTAATAACTGTAGATTCGCAGGGTGAAAACTGTATTGTAGTTGCTTCCGGAGCTAATGCCTATCTGAATCCTCAGGATATCGATAAGGCCAGTGCCGAAATCGAAAACAGCGATCTTGTTTTAATGCAGCTCGAAATACCTATCGAAACGGTAGAGTATGTGGCCGAAATGGCTAATAAAAAAGGCATAAAAGTTATTTTAAATCCTGCTCCGGCCAGAGCATTATCAAACAATTTGCTGAAAAATGTTTATATAATTATTCCCAATAAGAATGAAGCAGAAATTCTTTCAGGAATAAAAGTTTCGGACATTGAATCAGCCAAACAGGCTGCGGACATCATCAGTGCCAAAGGTGTTGATATAGTTGTAATTACATTGGGTTCGCATGGCGCACTGATTAAGGAATATGCCGAATATCATTTTGTAGAAGCCTATAAAGTTGATGCACTTGATACCACCGCAGCCGGAGATACATTTTGTGGTTCATTTTGTGTAGGGCTTTCGGAAAACAGATCAATACTTGATTCAGTGAAATTTGCTGCCCGTGCTGCTGCAATCACCGTTACCCGCATGGGCGCGCAGGCATCAATACCTTATCGTTCGGAATTATCATCACTTGATGTTGAACAAGTAAAATCCTGATTATGAAAACATACCCAGTGGTAGTAAAGTTAAGGCCAAAAGTTCTGTATGTTCTGATGGTATTGGTATCCTTTACAACACTTTATACCAACGCTCAGGATATTGCTAAAATTAAAGTATCGGGAATTGTGTCGGATTACGAGAGCAGTGAGCTTATTCCGGGTGTAAATATTTTAATAAAAGGTACACAAACCGGCAGTGTTACTGATATTAACGGGAAATATTCGCTGGATGTACCCAAAGGCTCAACTCTTGTCTTTTCTTACATAGGATATGAAAATTCGGAAGTAACGGTTGGTACACAACAGAAAATTGACATCCGCCTCAGGATTTCAGTTCAGGCTTTGGATGGCGTTGTAGTAATCGGCTATGGATCAACAACTAAGAAAGAAGTTACCGGTTCAATCTCTTCAGTTAAATCTGGCGAATTCAATCCGGGTGCCTATAACAGCCCCATGGGATTAATGCAGGGAAAAGTAGCGGGTTTAACTATTATACAGCCTAATGGAGCTGACCCAATGGCAGGTTACAGTATTATACTTCGTGGTACAAACACACTCACTTCCGGTCAGGGTCCTTTGATTGTTATTGATGGAGTAGCCGGATCCGATTTAAAGAGCATCAGCCCCGAAGAAGTGGAATCAATGGATGTATTGAAAGATGGCGCTGCTGCAGCTATTTATGGAACTCGCGGATCGAATGGCGTAATTATTATTACAACTAAACGGGCAAAAGCGGGTGCAGCTAAAATTGAATATTCCGGACAGCTTTCGGTTCAGGTATCTCCCCGCGGAGTTGCAAATCTTTCGGCCGACGAGTTCCGGTCGGCAATTGAAACCTACGCTCCCGACAAAGCTGTTAGTATTTACGATGCCAGCACGGACTGGTTTAATGAAATAACACGCGAAAATCCTTTCAGTCAGAAGCATAACCTGGCCATAAGCGGAGGAAACGACAACTTCTCGCACCGCACCACCATTTACATTGATAAAACAGATGGTTTGTTGAAAAAGAATGAATCGAATAAATATCTGCTTCGCACAAACATATCTCAAAAGGCACTTGGTAATATTTTATTGCTCGATTACAACCTGAGCTACGGCATGCGTAATTATAGTCCAGCCAACTATGATATTTTTTACCAGGCTTTTGTCCGCAACCCGACAAGTGCTGTTTACGATCCTGATAATTCATATTCAGGTGGTTATACCCGCCTGGAAGGAATTGACTATTACAACCCCGTTGCAATGCTCAACGAACGGACTCGCGAAGGAAAAACAACCGATGCCGGAGGCAATATCCGTGCAACTCTGAACCTGGCTAAATCGCTGAAATGGATAAATTTCATTTCAATTGAGCAGTCTGATTGGGAGGATATGTCATATAAAACCATGTATTACCCTAGTATTCTGGGCAAAGGTGGTGAAGCGGAAATAGCTAATGGTAAAAGCAGTACATTACTTTATGAAAGCACGTTAAATTATACAAAATCCTTTCAAAATCATAATTTTCAGGCACTTGCAGGCTATTCGTACCAGGAGCAGGAGTCGAACACATCATACATGGTAAATTCAGGTTTTGACTCTGACCTGTACGGACCGAATAATATTGGTGCAGGATCGGCTTTGGGCGTAGGCAAGGCTGAAATGGGATCGTATAAAGGCAGCAATACTCTGATATCATTTTTTGGCCGCCTCATGTACAATTACAGCGAGCGTTACCTGGCAGCAGTTTCAATTCGCCGCGAAGGATCATCGAGGTTTGGCGAGAATAACAAATGGGGATGGTTCCCCGCGGCAAGCCTGGGTTGGAGGATCAATAAAGAAGACTTCATGGATAATGTAGCCTGGGTAAATGATCTTAAATTACGCGTAGGATATGGGACTACAGGTAATCAGGATTTTTCGAGCTATCAATCGCTGATGATGGTTGGGCCGGGAAAGAAATTCTATTACAACGGCGAATGGATAAACGGATGGGGCCCTAAATCAAACCCAAATCCTGACCTGCGATGGGAAAAGAAACAAGAGCTGGATGCAGGCCTCGATTTCTCTCTTTTTAACAATCGTTTTAGTGGTGCTTTTGATTATTACTACCGTACCAGCACCGATTTGCTTTATGCTTACAGCGTGCCTTATCCTCCTTATCTTTACCCTGTGCTGTTTGCCAATATTGGTACCATCCGAAACCAGGGTGTGGAACTTACTCTTAACGCAGAAGTTATTAAAGGCAACTCTTTCCAATGGAATACCACTCTCACTTTTAGCAGAAACAGTAATAAACTGATCAAATTTTCGAACGAGGAATTTACCGCCAAATACATTGAAACAGGCTGGTTAGGAGGCTCATACCCTCTTAATTCGCAACGGATAGAAGAAGGAAAATCGCTTGGCACATTTTATGGTCCGGTTTGGATTGGACTGAATGAAGATGGCTATGATTTGTTCGAAAATGCTAACCCGGTCGGTAAAGTTGATCCCAAGGACTGGGAACCAATCGGTAATGCATACCCATTCTGCACCCTTGGCTGGAGTAACAGACTTACTTATGATAACTGGGATATGGGCTTTTCCATCAGATCCAACATCGGCGGACAGGTACTCAACATGTACCGGCTGTACTACGAAAACTGGCAGAGCCTTGGCCGAAATATTGTACACACACAACTGGATACGCCTGAATTCGCAGGCATCGGGCAATATTCTTCAAAATATATTGAGGATGCAACTTTCGTTAAACTCGATAATATAAGTTTAGGGTTTAATTTCCCTGTTAATTCGAAATATATTTCGAAACTCAGACTCAATGCTACAGCACAGGATGTGCTCACTATAACCCGATACAAAGGCCTCGATCCGGAAGTAAATTTAAGCGGATTGGAACCTGGTATTGAGCGCCTGAGCTATTACCCCCGCACTACAACAATTACTTTAGGTGTTAACGTTAGTTTTTAATTTAAACACAATCCGAATCATGCAAAAGTTTAAATATACGGTACACGCTATTTGTTTAACCCTTGTGCTAAGCATGGTGTCATGTACCGATCTCGACGAAGTCGCCTATTCAAGCATTCCTGTCGATCAGTTTTTAGTGAACGAAGAAAATCTGATTAAATACGCTGGACGTGCCTATACCAGCCTGCAGCGGTATCCCGAAGAATTCAGCATATGGACACTCGGCGAAATGGCTTCCGACGAAATGGTAGCTCCCGGGCGCGATGATGGTTTTGTATGGGATAACGGACGCTGGGACGAACTACATACCCACAGATATAGTCCTACCAACAAAATAAACTACGAGGCCTGGAATTTCATATACCAGGGTATAAGTGCCTGTAATGAAATAATTTTTACCATCAACGACTCTGATATTGAGTTTCCTGCAAAAGCTGGTATAAGTACCGAAATTGAGATGCTTCGGGCGTACTTTTATTATATGGCCATGGATAACTGGGGTAATATCCCTTTCACAATTGATTTTACTGACAAGAGTCTTCCGCAGCAGAAAAACAGGAAGTTTATTTTCGATTATATAGAAAAAACAATCCTTGATAATGTGAACAAACTTCAGGCCCAGCCTGGTCCGGATTATTACGGACGGGTTACTCAGGGTATGGCTTATACGCTGCTGGCAAAACTTTATTTAAATGCTCAGGAATGGATAGGGGAAGATAAATTTCAACTGTCAATTGATGCATGCAATAAAGTAATAGCTATCAATAGCTACCATATTGAAGATGATTATTTTGCAAATTTTAAAGTTCATAATGAATCATCAACCGAAAATATTTTTGTAATACCGATGCATTCCATCTTTACAAAAGATCGCTTCTATTGGTACACTCTTACTCTTAATGACGCAAGCCGTGCTACATTTAATTTTAAAGGAGGTATGTGGGATGAATTTATTCTCGAACCCGGCTTTCTTAACAAGTTTGACGATAACGACATCCGAAAAAAATCATTCCTCTATGGACAGCAAAAGGATAAAGCAGGGAATGATATTGTTATTGATGGCGAACCATTTATTTATACCCCAACTGTAGCTAATTATATGGCTCGAAAAAAATGGGAGGGAGCCCGCTGTGCCAAATACGAATACCAGGATCAGCTGGAATATTATACTACTGACATGGAGAACGATTTTGTACTGTTCCGCTATGCTGATGTGCTGTACACTAAACTCGAAGCTTTAATGCGCCTTGGCCGTGCCGGTGAAATGCTGAATGATGCCGACCTTCAGAAAATAAGGACAAGAGCAGGCCTGGCACCTTTACAGATGTCAGATATGACACATTCAGAATTTTTAAATGAACTGGGCCGCGAATTCGCCTGGGAAGGTCACCGCAGGCAGGATCAGATACGGTTCGGTGTGTGGGGTAATTCCGGATGGAATAAACCGGCATCTGGTCCAAATGCTAAATTATTCCCCATTCCACAGCAGGTTCTGAGTACCAATTCAAATCTGGTTCAAAATCCGTTATAATCATGATAAAACGAAAAATACTATTGATTCTGACTGTACTGTTTGCGATCACTTATTTCACCTCAGATCACTTATTTGGCGCAAAGCCATCAAAGATAAGTGTGAGTGAGCTACGGGATAAAATTGCTGCAGCATGGATTGGACAGATGATAGGCAATATGTATGGCTTACCACACGAAAATAAATATATAAACGCTCCCGGACCCGAAAACTGGCCCTACGGATACAGCAAAAGCCTTGATAAACTTCAAAAATACGAAGGCGCATTTTCCGACGATGACACGGATGTTGAATACATGTACCTGCTTCAGATGCAGAAATTTGGTGCTGAACCTTCGTACAGCCAACTTCGCGATGCATGGATGTACCATATCCGCGACAGGGTATGGCTGGCAAACCGTGGCGCTCTCGGCTTAATGCATTTCGGTTATACACCGCCTTTTACCGGTAGCAAAGCATTAAATCCGCATTGGTACCAAATTGATCCACAGCTTATTAATGAGATATGGGCTTTTACAGCTCCCGGAATGGTGAATTATGCCGCTTCCAAATCCGACTGGGCTGGCCGCATAACCAGCGATGAATGGGGCGTTGAGCCTACTGTTTTTTACGGCGCAATGTATTCAGCTGCATTCTTTGAAAAAGACATTAATAAACTAATCGAAATCGGAATCGGAGCTTTGCCCGCCAATGGCCGGTTTGCAGCTACTGCGCGAGAAATGATTGCATTACATGCTAAATACCCAACCGATTGGAAAACATCGTGGAAGGAAATGGCGCAGAAATACTATATCGATGAACCTGCCATGACCAAAACCATATGGAATGCTAATCTTAACGGAGCATGTGCAATTCTGGCAATGCTTTATGGCGAAAATGATTTCCAGCGTACGCTCGATCTTTCGTGTGCCATGGGTTTCGATGCCGATAACCAGGCTGCAACAGTTGCAGGATTATTAGGTGTTATTAATGGAATGAAAGGATTACCTGCAAATCTTTATTTACCTATCGAAGGCTGGAAAACCCCTTTCAATGACAAGTATATTAACATTACCCGCTATGATCTGTCCGACGCAAAAATATCGGATATCATTGACATGACATTGAAAGCCACCATTGACCTGGTTGTTTCGAAGGGTGGTAAATTAAGTGGAAAGCCGGGCAACCAATCATTGACTATTAACACCGATGCCGTTTTTAATCCTCCTCTCGAATTTTGCCTGGGACCGTTGCCGCAAATGGAAATCAGCAAACCGGTTGACTTTAATTTTTATACCGAAGCAAATAAAGTATATAATTGGAGCCTGGTTTCAGGCACTTTGCCTGCTGGCCTCACTTTTACAAAAGGCAAACTTACCGGCATTCCCACAACTCCCGGGTATTCGAAAGTAACTCTTCAACTGGATAATGGGAAAGAGAAAATCACAAAGGATTTCAATCTATTGGTTCGTGGTTCAAATATTGCCCCAACAGCCGATACTATTCTGGCTAATGTGCGTGAACTCAACGAAGCTGTTCTGGATTCGTGCTGGTACACTTTCGGGAAACCGATGTATGCAAAAAATGTTGAAGTAATCAACGACGGAATAACTACCGGTGCCGGTTCAGTATTTTACAGCCTGGCAGCAAAAACCAGGATACCCAAAATCGATTACTACGGTTATGGATGGAAAACCCCGCAAAAAATAAGTATGCTTGCATTGCATACCGGGTGTCTTGAAGAATTTGGTGGCTGGTTTACATCGCTCAATGTGCAATATATGAACGAATCCGGCAAATGGGTGCCCCTTGAAAAAATTTCAATCTCGCCTGCTTTACCCGAAACGGATATTGTGTTTTATCAACCTCACTTTGTTGAATATGTGATCAGTTTTCCAACGGTCGAAACCAAAGCCATACGAATTATCGGTGATGCAAAAATAGAAGGCCATTGGAACAAATACACCAAAAATGTTTCAGGATTTACATCAGTAACTGAGCTTAGTGTTTATCATTAAAATGATTCCGTATGATGCGATATAAAATCAAAAAGTTTTTAGGAAGTACGTTTTGCGCTTTATTGCTAATGGTCTTTTCTGTTTCCTGTAAGCAGAATGATGCGGATAAAAAAGCAGCATTAATTGAACATACTTTCACAAAAGAGCAGCTTCAGGACAAGATCAAAGGTGGATGGGCCGGACAGACTATCGGCGTGGTTTATGGTGCACCAGTCGAATTCAAATACCAGGGTTCTATTATTCCTGCAACTCAGAATATTCCCTGGCGCGAGGGATATGTGAAATACTGGTGGGATAAAAAGCCGGGTCTTTTTGATGATATTTATACTGATCTGAATTTTGTCGCAGCTTTCGAAAAACACGGACTGAATGTTTCAATGGATACCATTGCAAATCATTGGGCCCGAACTGCTTATCACCTGGCTCATGCTAACCAGGCTTCGCGGTACAATATTCTGAATGGTATAATGCCGCCACAATCAGGAAACTGGAAAAATAATCCTCATGCCGATGATCTGGATTTCCAGATCGAAGCCGATTTTATTGGACTAATGACTCCCGGTATGGTGAATTCAGCTACCGAAATTGCTGACCGCGTCGGACATATTATGAACAGCGGCGATGGTTATTATGGTGGCGTTTATGTTTCGGCTCTGTATTCTATGGCATTTGTTTCAAATGATGCGACCGAAATTGTAGAACAAGCAATTAAAACCATTCCTGAAAAAACCAAATTTCATGATTGTATTGCTGATGTAATAAAATGGCATAAACAAAATCCTAACGACTGGCAGGCAACCTGGTTCGAACTTCAGAAGAAATGGAATAATGATGTGGGTTGCCCGAAAGGATGTTTTTTATCGTTTAACATCGATGCAAAAATAAACTCAGCATACGTTACAATTGGACTTCTGTACGGGAAAGGTGATTTTACCAAATCCATTGATATTGCTACCCGCTGCGGGCAGGATGCCGATTGCAATCCTGCAACTGTTGGCGGCGTGCTTGGTGTAATGCTGGGATATTCGAATATTCCGGCTTTCTGGCTAAAGCCTTTGCAGGAAATTGAACCCCTGAACTTTGAAGGAACTACTACCTCGCTTGCAAAGGCTTATGAACTAAGCTATAAACATGCAACCGAAATGATAAAACTCGCTGGCGGCACAGTTGACAGCAACAAAATTGTGATCCCCTATGCAGAGCCCGTTGCTGTTGCTTTCGAGCAGAATTTCGAAAATACTTTTCCAATCTTCCGCGACAGGTTTGACCAATCTTTTACCGATGAACTTTCGTACGACTTTGTTGGAAACGGGTATATCTTTTATGGAAACCTGGTAAAAAATTCGAAGATCGAAAAAGGTTATATCGACCGTGTTTCGAAACGGGTAGGATCCGAAATGTTTGGTCTTGCCGAACCCGACGATCCATACGTGGCTGAACTGGAAGTGTATATCGATGGCAAGCTTGATGAAAAAGTAAAAATGCCGATGAAAAGTACTTCCCGCCGCCTTGAACCAGCCTGGAAATACCAGCTTACTGAAGGCAAACACAATGTGCGGCTCAAATGGATCAATCCTAAACCTGAATATGAAATCCGGATTAATGATATCATGATTTATTCGGAGAAACAACCTGAAAGCAATTTGCCTAAATAGATCTCTTATGAAAAAAGGAATAAGTATTCTCTTTTTACTTTCTGTTATATTGCTTTTCGCATCCTGCGGAGGTGAAAAGAAACAGGCCAATGTGCTACCTGAAAAAGCTACATTAACAACCGATGCTTTGAAAGATAAGATAAAAGGCGGCTGGGCAGGGCAGACTATTGGTGTAACTTATGGCGGGCCTACTGAATTCAAATTTAAAGGCACCATGATTCAGGATTACCAGCAAATGATATGGTACGATGATTATATCAAAGAACTATATGAACTCGATCCGGGTCTGTACGATGATGTATATATGGATTTAACATTCGTTGAAGTGCTTGAAAGAGTTGGCCTCGATGCTCCTGCTGATTCCTTTGCTATATCCTTTGCCAAAGATGATTATAAACTCTGGCACGCCAACCAGGCCGCCCGCTATAACATTCTGAATGGAATTATGCCCCCGGCTTCCGGACATTGGATGAATAACCCACATGCCGACGATATTGATTTCCAGATCGAAGCCGACTTTGCAGGAATGATGGCTCCGGGAATGATCAACACCGCTTCCGGAATATGCGATCGTACCGGCCACATAATGAACTACGGCGACGGCTTTTATGGCGGTGTTTTTATGGCAGCCATGTATTCAACTGCTTTTATCTCCGACGATCTTGATTTTGTTATTACACAGGGGTTGAAACCCATTCCTGAAAAAAGCAGGTTTCATCAGGCTATCAGCGATGTTATTAAATGGCACAAACAATATCCAACAGATTGGAAACAATGCTGGTTTGAATTTGAGAAGAAACACACATCCGAAAAAGGATGCCCCGAAGGTGTTTTTAATGCTTTTAATATCGATGCCAGTGTAAATGCAGCTTATGTGGTAATCGGATTGCTTTATGGCGAAAAAGATTTCTACAAAACTATGGATATTTCAACACGTTGCGGTCAGGATTCCGATTGTAATCCGGCTACTGCTGCTGGAATTCTTGGAGTAATGATCGGGTATGAAAAAATACCTGCTTACTGGAAACCCGCAATAGAAAAGGTACAGGATTTGAAATTCCCTTATTCAAATCTTACTTTGAACCAGATTTATGATTTGAGCTACAAACATGCTACCACGCTTATAGCTCAAAATGGCGGTGACATAAAAGGCGATAAAATCACAATTAAGGTTCAGAAGCCCGAAACTCTGAAATTTGAGCAATCCTTCGAAGGAATGTATCCGACAAAAGAGCTGCTGGTTCGTAAAGATTACCTGGAAGAAAGCATCAAACTTGATTTTACAGGCAACGGAATTGTAGTTCTTGGCAATGTTAAAAGTCAGTGTGGAGTAGCAAAGAGTGATTTTGTAGCTCTGTTGGATGTATTTATTGATGGTGTAAAAGTTGAACAGGTTAAAATGCCTTACGATTACATTGTTCGCAAATACGATATCTACCACAAGTACCTGTTGAAAAACGACGATCACAAAATTGAAATAAAATGGGTAAACCAGAATCCTGATTTCAGGATTTACCTCAAATCGTATGTGGTGTATAGTGATACACCACTTAAAGAATTTCACCCTGATCAGGCAGTTTCCGCAAAATGAAAAACGGCTTACGGGGCTTGCGTAGCCTCATATTTCTGTACAGTGTAATTTTCCCTCTCTTGCTGGGATTATCAGCCTGTGAGCGTGAGCCGGTACCTGTTCCGCCCGATCCGCCGGTTGATACTGTAAAGTTTGTGAGGTTATTAAAAAATCAATCGTTAAAAAGCCGCATACTCAACCGCGATATTGCTTATGCCGTGTTGCTGCCCAAAAACTATGACAGTACAAATGAAAATTACCCTGTGGTTTATCTCCTTCACGGTTTTGGCGATAATGAATCAGCCTGGTATAATTACGGACTCATTACCTATTACGTTGATGCAAATGCTGCTGAAACAGTACCGATGATTTATGTTATGCCGCAAGGGTTCAATACCTATTGGGTAAATAAATACAATGGCAATTATCCATACATGGATATGCTTGTTACTGAAATGGTTCCTGCAATCGATTCGTTGTTCCGAACTGTAAAAAGTCCTCAGCAAAGGGCTGTTATGGGTTATTCGATGGGTGGATACGGAGCCATGATTATACCGGCAAAAAATCCTGATGTATTTAAAACCGGTGTTGCTTTGAGCATGTCGTTCCGCACTGATAAACAATATATGCTAGAACCTCAGTCCGGATGGGATTCGCAGTGGGGATCGATTTTCGGAGGTATTGGAGCTTCAGGAACTGAAAGGCTGACAGATTATTACAAAACTCATTGTCCCTTCTATTTCTTTAGAAATCCGGGCGATCCTGCACTCAGCGGTCAGAACTATTATTTCGATTGCGGCGATGACGAAGAAAGCCTTTCGGAACCCAATAATGAACTGCACAATATGCTCAGGGATTTAAATATTAAACACGAATACAGGGTTAAAAACGGAGCTCACAGTTGGGAATACTGGCATAAAGCATTGCCCGAAGCCCTCAGATACATTAGCAACGCAGTGCAGAATATCCCTTATCCTGATGTTCCCGTAAAAGTTGATCCGGGTCCTGATGTACCTTCAAACCGGGTTTTTGCCGAACTGCTCGAAAACGCAGGCATTAATTATTCAGTAGTTGTGCCGCCAACATATTTATCTGACACTAACCAGTATGCTGTTATACTAGCGCTTCACGACCGCAATCAAGCTTCGCAGGACGAAGAATCCGGAAATCTCTTGTCGTTGTTCAGCAGCATGATGAGTAGCGGCAAAATACCGGCCTCATTGCTTGTCGAAATCCCTTTGCAAACTGAACTAATTACGGTGGAGGTTCTGCAACAGATTATGAGCCAGCTTAATGCAAAGTACCGGACTATCGCAGACCGGAAGCATACCATTATAATCGGCAATAAACAGGCCGGACTTCTGGCTTATGATTTATTTCCTGTAAACTCCGATCAAATTAATTCCTGCCTCCTTTTTGATGCAAATATTCCGGAAGATGCCACAGCTACTGATCCTTATCTGGCTTATTACCTCGATATTTCCGATGAAGGAAAAAACTACAAAGGCTACCATTCGCTATTCATGAGTCTGAGGAAGAATAAAGTGGATCACGAATACCGTGTGCGGCAGGGAACGTCAACGCACGAATCGTTCCTGAACGGAATTTTTGAAGCATCAGCATTTATAAAGGAACATCTTAGAAATTAACTATGAAACGAATCCCGTTGTTGCTTTTTCTGAGTATAATTCTTGTTTGCAGCTCATACGCTGCAGCCGGATTACGGATTATGGAAAGCATGGTTATGCCAAGCCGAATCCTTAAACAGGATATTCATTTCTCGGTATGCCTGCCAGTAAATTATTACGAAGTGCAACAATCCTTTCCGGTAGTTTATTTATTGCACGGCCTGGGCGACAACGAATCGTCGTGGCTCGAATACGGACAGATTTCTCAATATGCTGACCAATCTGTCGAAAATGGTGAATCAGTTCCTATGATTTTTGTAATGCCCGAAGGGTTTCGGAATTATTACGTAAACGATTATACAGGTACTTTTATGTATCAGGATATGTTTGTCAGAGAATTGGTTCCTTATATCGACAGCCTTTTCCGGACTATTGCCGATAGGAAGTACCGTGCTTTGATGGGTTATTCAATGGGTGGTTTTGGTGCACTGATGTTGCACCTTAAACACCCTGAAATATTCGGAACAGCAGTTCCTCTCAGTATTTCGGTACGAACCGACGAACAGTATAAAACTGAGGATGCTTCCGGCTGGGACGATCAGTGGGGCCGGCTTTTTGGTGCGCCAGGGCTTAAGGGCGATGACCGTATTACTGATTATTACAGGCAGAACAGTCCGTTTCATGTTTTAGCAGGAATGCCGGAATCAGAAATCCGGAAACTGAATGTTTATATCGATAACGGCGATGAGGAACAAACCCTATGCCGTAGCAATGAGGAATTACATATCTTGATGCATAACCTGAACATTCCACATGAATACCGTGTGCGCGATGGCGGACACAGTTTCAATTACTGGTGTTCGGCTTTGCCAAATGCATTAAGGTTTATCAGTGATTCATTTAGCGGCAAACCTTACAGCGGCGATAAAAAGATTAAATCAGAAAGCTGTCAGCTTAACGACAAGCAATTAATAAAACTCACCATTAATAACGAACAAGCTTTAGCTTTTGTGCCTGCTGAATACGAACAAACCAATCGCTTGTACCCGGTAATTTATGTCGCAGGCATGTTTTCAGAATCGCAGATTAAAGCAATATCGGCAACCGTAAATCGCGAAATTGAGCAAAATATTGTAAGCCCGATGCTTATTGTGTTTTTACCCCAAAATACTGTAGCGCAGCTTAAGATCTCACTGCCGGAAATAGAAGAAAAGTTAAGAATACGCAAAGGATACCGTTTCAGGGCATTAGCCGGATATCAGGATCAGGCAACGGAAGTTTGCAATGTGCTTATTAACAGGGAGCAATTCAGCGCAGGTATTCTGGTTGATGCATTCCTTTTAAAAGACTACTTCTCAGACTTAGTTAGTGATACGAAAACTAAAATTCCCGAACGTATCATTTTCTACATTGCAGCTCCCGACAAAGGAAAACACTTCGAAGGCAACGGTAATGCGCATATGGTTCTGCGCGATAAAGAAATTCAGCACGAATACAGGGTTACGGAAGGTGATGGCGGATTTGAGGGGTTCATGTCCTCATTGCCTGAGATGATCGCGTTTGCAGCAAAAAGATTTCATAAATAGTGTCAAACAAATACTAACTAAAACCAAAAACCATGTTTATTGTAAGCAGTTACACATTGGCAGTTGTTCTCACTTTTGTTACCATGCTTTGCTGGGGATCGTGGGCCAACACCCAGAAAATGGCCGCCAGGAGCTGGCGTTTCGAACTCTTTTATTGGGATTATGTGATCGGTATTCTCTTGTTCTCCCTTCTTTTTGGGTTCACTTTAGGAAGTACCGGCAGCGTGGGTATGAGCTTCGTTGAAAGTATTAAACAGGCAAGTACTTCCAGCATACTCAATCCGATTTTAGGAGGTATCATCTTCAACTTGTCAAATATTCTGCTGGTAGCTGCCATTTCGGTTGCCGGTATGGCTATTGCTTTCCCGGTTGGTGTTGGGATAGCGATGGTTTTAGGAGTGCTTATCAATTATATTGCCACTCCAAAGGGCGACCCAATTCTTTTGTTTGTTGGTGTTGGTATTGTTGTTGTGGCTATAATCCTCGATGCGCTGGCGTATAAAAAACATGCCGTAAGCGAGAAAAAAGCTTCAACAAAAGGAATTCTGCTTTCGGTATCAGCCGGATTTTTAATGGCCTGGTTTTTCCGTTTCGTGGCCAGCGCCATTGCCACTGATCCGGAAGCAACTGCCGCCGGATTACCCGAAGCCGGAAAACTAACACCATACGCCGCATTCTTCTTCTTTGTAATCGGGATTGTTATAAGTAATTTCCTTTTTAACACTTACCTGATGAAAAAGCCAATCGATGGCGAGCCGGTTAATTTCAAACAATACTTTGATGGTAATTTCCGCAGCCATTTATCCGGGATTATCGGTGGAATGATATGGGCACTTGGAACTTCACTAAGCCTGCTGGCAGCTAATAAAGCTGGTTATGCCATTTCGTTCGGACTTGGTCAGGGAGCAACCATGATAGGTGCTTTCTGGGGCGTATTTATCTGGAAGGAATTTAAAGGCGCCAACAAACCCGTTACTACTTTACTCACATTTATGTTTGTTCTTTTTACTGCAGGACTGGCCCTGATTATTGCAGCCGGCAACAATTAAAATTCTTAACCCCAATCCAATCATAATTTTAACCCTAAATCCAATCAAAATGAAAAAACAATTCAATTTCCTGACAATGGTTGCTTTAGTAGCTTTGTCGCTTCTGGCTTGCAAAAAGGATAGTGATCCGCCTAGTGTAAGCACTTCCACTGTAACCTCCATTACAGAAACTTCGGCTATTGCTGGTGGCGAAATTACTGCCGAAGGAACCTCAGCGGTTACCGCCCGCGGTGTATGCTGGGGTATTGCTGCCAATCCAACAATTGCCGATTCAAAAACAACTGATGGAACCGGAACCGGTGCATTTACAAGCAGTATTACCGGATTAAATCCCGGAACCCTTTATCATGTAAGGGCTTATGCAACCAATGGCGAAGGTACCAATTACGGAACCGATGTTACTTTTACAACTCCTTCTCTTATCAAAACTATTGGTGTAGTATATACCGATGGCGTTGAATCATATGAGTTCATCTATAATTCGACAAGCAAAAAAATTGAGCGGATTGATAACTTCTGGAATTCAGAACTGGATAAGACCATCACGTATGATTATTCAGTAGCTGGTAAACTCACAATCACCAAAGGTACTTCGCCAACTACCTATGATATCAATTCACAGGGTATGGTAGTTAAAGAAGATTGGGGTGGTGGCGAATATGCTGCATATGAGTATAACTCGGATGGTTATCTGACCAAAATAATCGAACATTGGGGCGGTGCTGATCATTTAAAAATGGAGGCTGTGATTACAAACGGCAATATTATGAAACATACCACTTTTGATGATGATGGTGTAACTGTGAAAAAAATTAAAGAATTCACCTATACTATCGGCGATAATACCAATAGTATTCATCAGGCATGTATGGTTGATAATAATACTCTGCCTGTAGGAAATCTTTTTGGTAAACCAAGCAAAAAACTTGTCGATTTCCTCGAATACTGGGATCCACGGAATACCGATCCTAAGAAAAAGACGATGATTTCCTACGAATTTGATTCGAAGGACCGACCATCGAAAATTACCCGTACAGGCGACGGTTGGTCGGAGGTATATACTTATGCATACTACGAATAAACACTTTTAAAACAAAATTTGCTGTTGTATCCGGTTTTAACCTGATTGCCGGCAACAGCAAAACCGTTTGATTGAGGATTGATTGAAAGCCGGAAAGAGGTTTACCGTTTATTGCAGAAACGGTTGCCTCTTTCTTTTAACCATAATTCAGCATTTTTCTGTTGCCGAATTAGAATCAATGCATGCAAATAAGGGATTCCGAACTTCCGGATTAGTAAAATCATTGTTTAATCTGGCAAATAATCCTGCTGCATATTTTGAAAGTTAACCTAAACTGCGCGATTTTCCTAAACCTCATTATACATGCTCTTATGACAAACATTAAATACAAAGGTATTATAGGTGGCCTGGCATTTTTAGTAATAGCACTAATTCTGCCAGTACCCGAAGGTATGTCGGTAGCAGCGCGTAATGCTGGTGCTGTGGCATTGCTTATGGCTATCTGGTGGATTACCGAAGCTATTCCTGTGTATGCAACAGCATTTTTACCGATGGTGCTTTTTCCACTATTGAAAATACTGCCCGCAGGAGAAACTGCAATTAATTACGGCCACGACCTTGTATTAATGATGATTTCAGGTTTTTTTATTGCGAAAGCCATTGAAACACAGAATCTTCATAAACGAATAGCCCTCATTCTGATTAAAGCTCTTGGCACCAGCCGTTCCAGAATATTGCTGAGCATTATGGTGGCTACAGCTTTTCTTTCGATGTGGATAGCAAATGTTACGGCTGCATTAATGATGTTACCCATAGGCCTGGCTATTATAACCAAAGAAGAAACATTGGGAAATGCAAACCCAAAGTTTGGAACTGCTGTAATGCTGGGAATTGCTTATGCAGCCAGCATAGGAGGAGTGTCAACCTTAATTGGATCGCCGACAAACCTGATTTATGTGGGTATTATGGCTAAGCTTTTTCCAGCAGCCCCGGCGATAAGTTTTTTCGAATGGCTCAAAATTGGAATACCTGTATTGATTATCTTTTTACCATTAGTTTGGTAT
>Ga0209066_10003633_pt1 | contig 17430 bp, 15 predicted proteins | sample All_14_2_FD_187198 | JGI IMG/M metagenome (GOLD analysis project Ga0209066, IMG submission 187198) | Freshwater microbial communities in response to fracking from Pennsylvania, USA - Allegheny Zone_MetaG_DW_15 (SPAdes) (version 2) ... | reverse complement strand
CCATAAGAAATTGGGTTAGTGCATTCGGTGACAGTCACTCAAGAAGTGACTGTCACCTGCTTTAATTATGATCTCTCCGAAATTGTTCAAAAAAGAATTGCCCTCCTGGCTGCCGCTTGTTTTGGCAGGTGTGGGGGCGATTCTGTATTTTATTCAGGCGATCATCTACGCTCATACCACGGTCAGCAGTTTAGACGAGGGTTCATACCTCATCAAAGGTATGTTCTATTTGAATGGGGTCTATACACCATTCGAGCCATACGGTCCGTTGACCAACAAAGCTCCGTTTGCATTTCTGATTCCTGGAGTTGCTGAATATCTTTTCGGCGCAGGTTTGCGGACAGGTCGTTATTTCTCGATTTTTCTTGGCTTACTCACCATCCTCGGCGTGTGGATCACTGCCCGTCGTTGGACCAATAACTGGCTGGCAGCATTCACGGTTTGGGTGTTTGCGCTCAGCCCAATGATCATTAAGTTGCATGCCCGCGCAGTTTCAGAAGTTATCATCGCCTGTATACTTGCATGGATCTGCGTTCTCATTCTCGATAAAGAACGTCCGTTGTGGCAGGTCATTCTTGCGGCTGCGTTATCTGCGGTTGCGGTTTTCACCCGTCAGAACATGGCGCCCATTTTGCCCTTCTTGATCCTTTACACCTTTTGGCAGCATGGCAAACAAAAAGGGCTTTGGGCATTTGCGGCGGGTTCGTTCTTCTTCCTTGCCTTTCACATTTTCTATTGGCCCCGCGTGATGACGATTTGGGCGCCGTGGCTTCCTGAAAATCTGACGCCCTTCCTTGACCCATTTCGCATTCCAACTGATTCGGTTCCGATCTGGGACCCGAACATTGATTTCTGGAATCGACTCAACTCCTTCTTTCAGGGACTCCGCTATCACTTTATCCCCCTTCTTGGCGGACTCTTCGGCTTGATTCTTCTCCAGCCTCGCGCGGACTGGAAGTCTGCTCCTGCCATGCGAGCGGCTGTTTTCCTCGCTGTGAGCTATTTTGTGCTGGCAGCCATGCACGGCTGGGCAGCGATCGCGAGTCAATACGAAAGTTATTCCTGCGTGTTTTGTTTCTCGAATTACCTTGGCTTTTTAGACCCGTTAGGGATTCTCTTTTTCGTCATTTCATTTGCCTACGCTTGGAATCAAAACCCAAACCGTGTTGTGCAAATATTCTCAATACTCGTAGTTCTTGTAGTTGCCACAGGCATTGGTTACTCGCTCTTTGAACAAGTTGGTAATGGATTGCTCAACCTGCCCATCGTGCCGCGTGTCCGTTCGGGTGGTTTCGGCTTTGTCGCCATCGTCGATGCGTTGACCCAGGGGCTAGATATGCAGCTGGTGCAGGTCAAGCGTTGGATCAGTTCATTTTTAGGCTTTCTGGTCGGCTTTGTTGTCTTGCTTGCTTCATTCTTTGTCTGGAAGCGTGCTCAAAGATCGAACTTTACAATAACATTCGTCAACTCGTTTCTCATTGCTGGTTTTGTCTTATCTCCGGTTCTTCACCTTGGGGAAAGTGTGCGAGACTGCAATACGGACATCATCCGCGACCACGAGGAGCTGGGAGCATATCTTGCTTCGATCATTCCTGCCGGGAGTCTGGTATATTGGGACGGCGGCAACGCATACACCCCCATGATCTATGTGCCAGAGGCACGTATTTTTCCGCCGCAGATCAATGATGGGTATACTTTCCACATTGGCGGCGACCCGGATGTGCTGTATTACTTCAGTCACTGGAACGCCGAACTGGATGCTCGCTGGCGCGCCGAAGCGGGTATTTTCATCATCGAAGCCAAACGCTACGCCAATTGGAAAGATTTCCTCACTCCGCAGGAATTCCAGGAATTTGCAAAACCAACTGCTTCGCCATCGTGCAACGAAGGCGCTGAACTAAGGATATTTCAACGATTACCATGAATCTCTCCCTAATTATCCCTGTTTACAATGAACAGGATAACCTCCCCATGTTGTTCGACGCGATCTATGCAACCATGAATTCCCTTGGCAAGACATGGGAAGTGATCCTTGTAGATGATGGCAGCCGCGATAAAAGCCTTTCCATTCTTCAAGAACGCGCTGAAAAAGACCCGGAACACGTGCGCGTGATCTCATTCCGCCGCAATTTTGGGCAGACCGCTGCGATAGCCGCCGGCTTGGATTATTCTCAAGGCGAAACGATCGTTCTGTTAGATGCGGATATGCAGAACGACCCTTCTGATATTCCCATGCTTCTGGCAAAACTTGACGAAGGCTATGACCTCGTCAGTGGATGGCGTAAACAGCGCAAAGATAATGCGGTAACACGCAACTTTCCATCCATGATGGCGAACAAGCTCATCTCCATGGTCACAGGCGTGGAGTTGCATGATTATGGCTGTACGCTAAAAGCCTATCGTCGCCCTGTCTTGGAAGGCTTTCGTCTTTATGGCGAAATGCATCGCTTTATTCCAGTATTTGCCAATTCGGTGGGAGCACGAATTACAGAGGTCATCGTCAACCACCACCCCCGCCGATTTGGAAAGACCAAGTATGGGCTGGAACGAACCGTGAAAGTCGTCCTCGACTTGTTCACTGTGAAATTCCTGGTCAGCTTTTCATCCAAACCGATCTATCTTTTCGGCGGGACCGGGTTGGGGTTGATGGTCCTTAGCGCCATGATCATGTTGTATCTGTTCATCCGCCGCATCTTCTTCCTGGTTGGTGTAACGGGATCACCGTTGTTTCAAACCAGCACCATGTTCTTCATTCTCGGCTTCCAATCCATGCTGATGGGCTTGATCGCAGAACTTTTGGTTCGTACTTATCACGAGTCGCAACGCAAGCCGACATATACCGTTCGCACAATGATCAATATCAAAGATAATGATTAAATGGTTACGTGAAAATCGCCAGATGATTGTCCGCGGGTTGGGCAGCCTTCTGGCGTTGGTCTTGCTTTTGGTCTTGATCCAGGAGGAGGGGGATGGAGAATTATTCTCGGCGCTTCGCCGTGTTTCTCTTGTTTATTTTCTGTTCGCTCTTATAGCATTGTTGATATCGCGAATATTTGCGGCAACCCGTTGGTTTGTCTTGCTCCGCTCAGCAGGCGTTGAGATTTCTCTCTTGCGCGCCATTATGTTGATGTTCACCGGAAACTTTTCATCCAACTTTTTACCAACAACGATCGGTGGGGATGTTGTACGCTTGGGCGGCGCCATGCAAATGGGATATGACCGCGCCATTTGCCTCGCCTCATTGGTCGTGGACCGTTTGATCGGGATGGCGGGAATGGCATTGGCGCTCCCTTTAGGCTTGATCCCCCTATTCTCTTTGGATGGTGGATTAGTCCAGTCTTTCACGTTAACTGGATTGTTTCAAAAAACTGTAGATTTTGGAAAGCGGACTTTCGAAGCCTTTTCCATTTGGATGAAGAAGCCATTGGGATTAAGCGGCGCATTGCTCTCTACGCTTGGCAATCAAATTTTCATTTATCTGACGATCTATTTGCTCCTGCAAGGGATTGACCATCACGTCTCTTTCTGGCTCGTAGCAGGGATGTATACCCTGACCTATTTCGTCACCCTCATCCCCATCTCCATCAATGGCTTTGGTGTACAGGAACTTTCAATGGCATTTCTGCTCGTTCAACTGGGTGGATTAAGTTCCTCTGAAAGTGCGACCATTGCTCTATTGACCCGTGTATTATTCATTCTCACCAGCCTGCCAGGCGCTTTTTTCCTGCCATCCATTCTGGCGGCGATGAACGAGAAAAAGGTCAATGCACCAGAAACGAATGGATGAAGAACCATGGAACCCGTTTCTACCCGAAAATTTCTTCAAGTTTGGTTATGGGCGCTGGCGGTTGTTAGCTTGTGTGCAATTTTCCAAACCATTCAACGCACAACTGAATTAGAGATTGTTCTGCTCCGCTCCAAGTGGATCGGATTGGTGGGCATTTTTGCATTCACTGCCATCTTTTCATTGTGGTTGGCTTTCTCGTCATTTTTGAGGCGCATCATCGATTGGTTGGATAACCTCGAAAACCAACCGCTATCCTCCTTACAAATTACGCTTTACATCTCATTCATTGCCCTTGGCTTTGTCATAGTTATTCTTTTTCGTTTATACATTTTCGGCAGCACCCTGCCCCAAGTCATGCCCATCCTGTGGATATTTCTATGGGCAAGCCTTGTTCAGGTTTTTGGGCTGAAACAACTCCGCAAATTGGAGTGGAGTTCTGCGTTTGCTGTTGTTGTTTTGACTCATGGTTTGATCTATCAAACCTACGGAATCTTTGCCATCACTTCTGCCAATCCCTTTTCGATGGGCTACTCCGAGGCGGGACGTCACTACTATGCCTCACTGTTTTTCTCTGAAAAACTCTATGGCATGGACCTTCCGCTTCCTTTCCTTCACCCATCACGGTATTTGCTTCTTTCCATCCCTTTCCTAATTGACGGATTGCCGCTTTGGTTTCATCGTTTCTGGCAGGCGTTCTTGTGGTTTGGTTTGACGCTGGGCGCATCCTTAAGCCTTGCCCGTTTCTCTCGCGCACACGGATGGAAATACCTTGCTCTAACCGTTTGGGCATTTCTGTTTTTCTTCCAAGGTGCAGTCTATTATCACTTGCATGTGATGGTGATACTGATTCTTGCGGGTGTCTCGGTCAATAAGCCGTGGCGTTCGCTTGTGTTCATCATCCTTGCATCACTTTGGGCGGGTATCAGCCGAGTGAATTGGTTTCCCGTCCCAGCGATGTTAGCGATTGCAATCTATATTCTTGAAACGCCCGTTGAAGATAAAGGCTGGAGATATTGGATTACACCTGCTGTATGGGGTGTTAGTGGAGTTGCTGCAGCGCTTGTTTCTCAATTTGTGTACATTCAAATTTCCGGCAATGCCGATGTTGCAGCCTTCGGTTCCAGCTTCACCTCAGATCTGATCTGGAGCCGCTTATTGCCGAACGAGACCTTCCCAATGGGAATCCTGCCGGGGATATTGCTTGTCTCGGCTCCCATGTTTGCAGCTTTGTTCCAAATGCTTCGCGGTAAAGTCTCTTCTCTGCATCCATTGCGTTGGCTGGCTTTGATCGCGATGCTGGCTGTATTATTTGTTGGCGGGGCGATCGTCAGCACCAAGATCGGCGGCGGTGGTGACTTGCACAACATGGATGCGTACTTGGTGATGTTCTCAGTGTTGGTCACAGCTTTTTGGGCGAATCAAGTAAAGGCTGAGAAAGAAGCGAAGCCGATGTGGGGTCAGGTCAGTTGGGGTGTAGTTGCGACTGCAGTGTTGATTCCGCTTGGGTTTGCGATCCGTCACATCGGCTTTTTACCGTCCTTCAATGAAAAGGTCGCTGAAGCCGATATACAAAAATTACAAGAAGCGCTTCAAGGCGGCGGTGAAATTTTGTTCATCACCGAACGGCAAATGCTGACCTTCAATATCATTGATGGCATAACGCTTGTTCCCGAATACGAACAGAGTGAGTTGATGGAAATGGCAATGTCGCGCAATCGTCCATATCTTGAACAGTATTATGCTGATCTGCAAGATCGCCGTTTTGCGTTGATCGTTGCCGAAGACCAGAAATTTACAACTCAAAAAGAAGGTGCTTTTGTTGAAGAAAATGTAGCGTGGGTTCGCTATGCGGGCGCGCCATTGTTGTGTAATTACAAACCGATTCTGACGTTGACCTCGAACAACTTGCAAGTGTATGAGCCGCGTCCGAAACAAGTTGAATGCAAAGATCCCTTCGCTGAATAACATGCGCATTCTTACGATCATCCATGAATTCCCGCCCATTGGCGGCGGCGGTGGCAGAGCCGCATATGACATCTGCAGTGAACTTGCGGCGCGTGGTCATGATGTGACCGTGTTGACGGCACATATGAATGGTTTACCTCGCAATGAAATGCAAGATGGATTTCGCCTTGTGCGGATTCCGTCCAAGCGGACCGAAGCTTTCTCTGCAAGTTTTCAAACCATGCTTGCTTTCGATCTCGCCGGACTTTGGGCTGGTCTTTCCCTTATTTGGCGTTCCCGCCCCGACATCATTCATACCCACTTTGCCGTCCCAGCGGGCGCGCTTGCTTTTGCCTTGTCTGTGTTGACGGGTGTGCCATATATCTTGACGGCTCATCTTGGCGATGTTCCCGGCGGTGTGCCGGAAAAAACAGCGCATTGGTTTAGTTGGTTGCAGCCATTCACAAAACCGATCTGGAAACGTGCCAAACAAGTTGTGGCAGTTAGTGAATTCACTCGTCAACTTGCGTTGGCACACTACCCCGTGGATATTCGTGTCATCCCCAATGGCGCAGACTTTACTCATTTGACCACGGAGAATATAGAAGTAAACCGACCTCCGCGCATTGTTTTTGCCGGGCGTTTTGTTTCGCAGAAAAATCCGTTGGCGATCATTCGAGTTTTATCCACGCTCAAAGATCTGAACTGGACTTGCTCCATGCTGGGCGATGGTCCCATGTTTGAAGAGGTCAAAGCCGAGATCGAGAAACATGGTATGACCGAACGCTTTCATCTCACAGGTTGGGTTACGCCTGCCAATGTGTTGAGCGAATTTTCCCGAAGCGACATTTTGTTCATGCCCTCGCTCTCTGAAGGTCTACCCGTGGTCGGTGTAGATGCGTTGATGAAAGGACTTGCCATCGTCGCCAGCCGAATCGGTGGATTCCTCGACTTGGTGGACCCAGATTGCAATGGCTATCTGATCGATTTGAAGGATGAGGCGGGGTTTTCATCCGCTTTGCGTGAATTGATTTCGAACCAAGGAAAACTCACCCAATTCCGTCAGATCAGCTTGGAAAAATCGAAAAACTTTGATATTGGCAAGATCGTTGGTCAATACGAAGAGATTATGAATAAAGCCAAAAGTGACAGTCACCTTTAAGGTGACTATCACTTCTAAAGTAGGGGAATCGTAGGGATTCTCAGTCCCGACTCGCCTTGACTCTCTGGGGGAATCATGTCAGAATTCAAATTCTGAACGCTCAAATATGACAACAAAAATAAAACCTCACGAATATGCCCTGTTGGAAGAGATCGCTCAGGATTCTCTTGTTACGCAGGCAAATCTTTCCAAGCGCCTTGGCATTGCTGTTGGCAGTGTTAATTGGTACATCAAACGGTTGATTACCCGTGGTTGGGTCAAGGTTTCGCACCTTGACCGCACGCGCTTGCAGTACGACCTTACCCCTGAAGGCATGAAGGTCTTTACCCAACGTGCCATGAATTATGCGCGAGATTCGCTCAAGGTCTATGATAGCTTGCGCGAAAAGGCAAAAAACCTCACAGCAGATCTGAAGCAAAGCGGAGTTCAGCGAGTTTATCTTAACGGTGATGACCAGTTGATGGATATTCTGCGCCTAACCTGCCTTGAAGCCGGGCTCGAGATCAGTGATCTGCCCGAAGATTGTGTGCTAGAAGCCGATGGACGCGGGTATCGCGTGCGTACAAAGTAGAGAACAGAATATGGCAAAAAACTTTGCTGTCATTGGTGTGGGCGGATACATCGCCCCCCGTCACCTGCGTGCCATAAAAGATACCGGTAACCGCCTGCTAGCAGCGGTAGACCCAAAAGACTCAGTTGGTGTACTCGACCAATATTCTTTTGACATTCGGTTTTTCACCGAGATAGAACGTTTTGACCGCTATCTCGAAAAACTGCGACGCGGTCCAGAATCAGAACGCATCCACTATGTTTCGATCTGTTCGCCCAACTATTTGCATGATGCACACTGTCGCCTTGCTCTGCGCGTGGGTGCAGATGTGATCTGCGAAAAGCCTCTCGTGATCAACCCCTGGAATCTGGATGCCCTCGAAGAGATCGAAGCAGAAACGAAACGTCGCGTCAATACGATCTTACAGTTGCGAGTCCACCCAAGCCTGATCCAACTCCGTGAGTCTTTGAAGGACTCAAAGGAAATTCACGATGTAGAGTTGACATACATCACCAGCCGTGGACCTTGGTATCAAGTTTCATGGAAGGGTGACCACGAAAAATCTGGCGGTGTTGCAACCAATATCGGAATCCATTTCTTTGACTTGCTTATGTGGTTGTTTGGCTCTGTGAATGGCGTCAAGATGTATCACAAGGATGATGATCGTATGTCTGGTTTTATTGAGTTGGAACGGGCACGAGTGCGCTGGTTCCTTTCTGTAGACCGAAATGATCTGCCCGAACAAGCAAAGGCGAATAATAAGACAACATATCGTTCCATTACGGTAGACGGTAAGGAAATCGAATTTTCAGAGGGCTTTACGGATCTGCATACGAAAGTGTACGAAGAAACCCTCGCCGGACGCGGATTTGGTATCAAAGATGCCCGTCCATCTGTGCAGTTGACCTATGATATTCGTCAAGCGCCAATTTCTCCATTAGACACATTGGCGCATCCTTTATTGAAAAAATAAAAATGGCTGATTATTTTGTTCACGAATCAAGTTATGTAGATGAAGGTGCCGAGATTGGGGCTGGGACGAAGATCTGGCATTTTTGTCATGTGATGCCACGCGCCAAAATTGGCGAGCATTGCAATATTGGTCAGAATGTACTGGTCTCTTCCGATGTAACTATTGGTATGAATGTGAAGATCCAGAATAACGTTTCCCTTTACACCGGTGTGATCGTGGAAGATGATGTCTTTCTTGGTCCTTCCATGGTTTTTACGAATGTTATCAATCCCCGCAGTCATGTTAGCCGTAAGGATGAGTACAAGACTACCTTGGTGCGTAAAGGCGCGTCGATTGGCGCAAATGCCACAATTGTTTGCGGCACAACATTGGGAAGATATTGCTTTGTTGGTGCAGGAGCCGTGGTAACGAAAGATGTACCAGACTATGCATTGGTATATGGCACTCCAGCACGCATCCGCGGATGGGTATGTCAATGCGGTGAGCAGCTTGCTTTTGAAGGTGAACGTGCTATCTGCTCAAAGTGTGGAGACAGTTACAGAAAACAGGATCAGGTTGTTATTCCGGAGAGAAGCGAAGCATGATTTCATTGGTCGATCTTACAGCCCAGTATCATTCCATCAAGAAAGAGATCGATGCGGCAGTTTTGTCTACGCTGGAGTCGGGACATTTTATTTTGGGTCCTCAGGTTTCAAGATTTGAGGAAAGTGTTGCAACCTATCTCGGTGTGACCCATGCGATCGGGCTGGCCTCCGGGACGGATGCATTAGTGATCGCATTACGCGCTTTAAATATTGGCGAAGGGGATGAAGTTATTATCCCGGCGTACACCTTCTTTGCAACAGCTGGAACGGTTATGTCTGTTGGTGCCAAACCTATGATTGTGGATGTGGATCCGCAGAGCTATCAGATCGATGTGAACAAGATCGAGGCTGTGATTACTTCAAAAACCAAGGCGATCATTCCGGTTCATTTGTATGGGCATCCTTCAGAAATGACCCCAATTTTGGAAATTGCCCGCAAGCATAATTTGAAAGTGATCGAAGATAACGCTCAGGGCTATGGCGCCGAATATCTTGGAAAGAAAACTGGCTCATTAGGTGATATTGGCTGCTTGAGTTTCTTCCCTACCAAAAACCTTGGCGCTTATGGTGATGGCGGTATGGTTGTTACAAATGACCCAGCTCTTGCTGAACGAATGCGTATGCTACGGACTCACGGGTGGAAGAAAAAGTATTTTTCTGAAGAAGTTGGCTATAACAGCCGTTTGGATGCCTTACAAGCCGCGATCCTTCAGGCGAAGTTCCCACATTTGGATGAATGGAATGATAAGCGTCGTGAACTTGCCAAACGTTACAACGAGTATCTTGCTCCTTTAGGTATTGCTACTCCTGTCGAACATGATTGGGCAAAGCATGTTTATCATTTGTATATTATCCGCTTATCCAAGCGAGATGAGTTACAAGTATTCCTGCGACAAAAAGGGATTGCTTCGGAAGTGTATTATCCGATCCCCCCACATCTGGCAGACCCTTGCCGTAAATTTGGATATAAAGAAGGGGACTTTCCTCATGCAGAAAGCTCTGCGAAGGAGACTCTTGCCCTTCCGCTTTACCCTGAATTGACTTTAGAACAGCAGGATGAAGTTATTGCTGCTGTGAAGGAATTTGTGAATCAATAGGATGAGTATGAAACTAGAAACGACAGAACAGGAAAATTGGTCGCTGATCATACGTCCGCAACGCGCATGGTGGGATTTGCGTTTGGGCGATCTTTGGCGTTATCGTGATCTGGTTTGGATGTTTGTTTGGCGTGATTTTGTTGCATATTACAAGCAAACTATTTTAGGTCCACTTTGGTATCTCATTCAGCCGATACTGACAACAGTGGTTTTTACCGTGATTTTTGGGAATATTGCTCAACTTTCTACAGATGGGTTACCACCTTTTCTTTTTTATTTGGCAGGCAATACTGTATGGACCTATTTTTCTTCCAGCTTGACCAGCACTTCAAATACATTTACTGGAAATGCGGGGCTGTTCGGTAAAGTGTATTTTCCGCGTCTTGCCATGCCTTTGTCGGTTGTTATTTCACAGATTATTTCATTTGGAATTCGTTTTTTAGTATTTCTAGCTTTTCTTGTTTATTTCATGGTTTCGGGTTCAGATGTTCAACCTAATTGGTGGATTTTGATACTCCCTGTTTTGTTGATTATCATGGCTGGTTTAGGACTTGGGTTGGGAATCATTGTGTCTTCTCTCACTACAAAATATCGTGATTTACAACAATTGGTAGCGTTTGGTGCTCAATTGTTGATGTATGGCACGCCTGTTATCTATCCGCTTTCTTCGATTACGAATGAATGGCGTTGGTTGATTCTTGCGAATCCAATGACTCCTGTGGTTGAAGTTTTTAGACTTGCATTCTTGGGAACTAGCGCTGTTTCCCCTTTGTGGTTGTTATATAGTTTTATTTTTATGTTTATAGTTTTGATAGTTGGAGTGTTAATCTTTAATCGTGTTGAAAATAATTTCATGGATACGGTGTAAGTCATGTCTGATACGGTTATTTCAGTTGAAAATCTATCAAAGACCTATCGCCTTGGTGTGATAGGAACGGGAACATTTTTTGGGGACTTAAATCAGTGGTGGGCTAAGAAAATGGGAAAACCAGATCCCTATGCCAAGATTGGTGAAGTGGATCATGGTAACCGTGAAGGTGAAACTCTTTGGGCATTGGATGATGTTAGTTTTAAGTTGCAACAAGGGGAGGCGCTTGGCATCATTGGACGGAATGGTGCAGGAAAAAGCACCTTATTAAAAATAATGTCTCGAGTAACTGCCCCAACATCTGGCATGGTAAAGGTCAAAGGGCGAATTGCCAGCCTTCTTGAAGTTGGTACGGGATTTCATCCGGAATTAACTGGGCGCGAAAATATCTATCTTAATGGTGCCATTCTTGGTATGGATCGGGCAGAAGTTAATCGAAAGTTCGATGAAATTGTAGATTTTTCAGGTGTTGAAAAATTCATTGATACACCTGTCAAGCGTTATTCAAGTGGAATGTATGTGCGGCTTGCTTTTGCTGTGGCAGCTCATCTTGAACCAGAAATTTTGGTTGTTGATGAGGTGTTGGCGGTGGGTGATGCTGAGTTTCAACGTAAGTGCCTCGGTAAGATGAGCGATGTTGCTCATGCCGGACGGACGGTACTTTTCGTTAGCCATAATATGCCTGCTATTTTACGATTGTGTTCCACCGCTATTATGATGGATAGAGGAAAGCTGGTAAAGCAGGGTGATGCTGTCGATGTGACCAATTTTTACCTAAACAATAATGGGAATGCGGAGGGAGAGGTGTCTTGGACGAATGAAAGCGCACCAGGCACCGAGGAAGTTAAGCTGACCGGTATTCGTTTGGTAGATGGTGAAGGGAAGGGCAAGTCTTTGGTTGAGATCAATACCCCGTCATATTTGGAGATCGAATACGATGTATTCCAGTCGGGGTTGAAGTTCCGGGTTTCGGCAGGATTCAACACGCAAGGGGTGGTTGCATTCACGACCAACGAACCGTATGAAACAATGCACGAACGTCCAGGGCGTTACATGTCGCGAGTGGAGATTCCTTCTAACCTTTTGGCGGAGGGCGAATATACTATTTCAGTTTCGATCTTTGCGTCAAAGGGGTTGAAGATCCGTTATGTCCGTGCAAAGAACGTATTTACTTTCCAAGTGGTGGATTACATTACCGGTGATTCTTCCCGGGGGGATTTTTCGCAAAATGTTGCAGGTGTCCTGCGACCTGCGCTTGCATGGGAAAAGATATATAAAGGCTAGGTATAGTGTGAAGATTGCGCTTGTACTGACAAAGGCAATGTATTATTCTTTTTTCGACACCGTCGTACGTTCCCTATATGACATGGGACATGATGTGTGCATTGTCTGTCGTCCAGGCTTTGATTTTGATGGTAACAAATCAGGGCGGACCTTGCTGAAATTGCTTGCTGATGTACCTCAGGCAAAACTTGTAGATGCCCGCTTACGTGAAAAAAAAGCTGCCCGCGTTATTATGGTACGTGAATTGGCAAATTATGCCAATTTCTTACGCCCGGGGCATCCCATGCCGCCAAGTCTGCCGTGGGAGAATATCTATATGCGCGGACGGTTGCACCCAAAAATCTATTGGGCGGTAAAGACACGGGTTGGAGTAGCGCTCTTTTCCACCAGTTTTGTCCGGTGGTTATTACGCACACTTGAATCTCTTGTCTTGCCAGAACCGCAGATTATCGAATGGTTGGATGAATATAAACCGGATGTTGTTGTGGCTTCTCCCTATATTTGGAGTTCTGACTTGGAGGTCGAATACGTCAAGGCGGCGAAACAGAAAGGTATACCCACCATTGCAGCTGTATTAAGTTGGGATAACTTGGTCAGTAAAGGGACATATCTTGTCAAACCAGAGTGGTTGTTTGTTTGGAACAATAATCTTACAGAAGAAGCTGTTCATCTGCATGATTTTGAGCGGGAAAATGTTTTTATTACAGGAGCTCCGGTCTTTGATCCTTGGTTTAATCTTTCGCCTTCCATAGATCGTGAAAATTTTTGTCAGCAATGCGGAATAGATCCGAAGAAACCCTATATTCTTTTCCTTGGTTCTTCAAAAACTATTACCGACTTGGATGTTGAATTTATCAAGGCATTGATAGCCCATTTTGAACAAGTAGATGAGACGAAACGTCCAAACATTGTCATCCGTCCTCATCCATATGCATCATTTGATATGACCATATTCGAAAATGATTGGGTTAAGATTTTCCCTCCAAAAGGTGGGCGTCCTGATATGGATGAAACGCGTCAAACCTACTTTGATACTCTCTACCACAGCGCTGCTGTTGTTGGGATCAACACAACCGGCTTTTTAGATGCTGCCATTGTTGATAAACCATGCGTGACCCTGATGGATGACCGGATGCGCGAGGGACAGGGTGCTCATTTCAATTATTTGATTGACGCTGATTACCTTGAGGTTGCGCGCAATCGTTATGAAACCTTTGAAATTATCGACCGAATTATTGGTGGCGTTGATATGAAGATGGAAAATCGCCGTAAATTTGTGCATCAATTCATTCGCCCGTTGGGTATGGATATTCCGGCATCTGATGTCATGCTCAAGGCGATTCTTGCAGTTGGGTATGGGAAAAAACCAGAAGATTGGAAGAACGAAATTCATGAGTAAGTTCCTTAACCCAAAGCGTTGTATGGTTATTGGTGAAATTGCCCAGTCACATGATGGCAGTTTAGGCATGGCACATGCATTTATTGATGCAGTAGCAAGATCGGGGGCAGATGCAATCAAGTTCCAAACCCACATCGCTGCGGCCGAAAGTACCCCACAGGAACCATGGCGGGTTAAGTTCAGTAAGCAAGATGCTTCTCGTTACGATTATTGGAAGCGTATGGAATTCTCCCCTGAACAATGGCAGGGACTGGCAGACCATGCAAAAGAAAAAAAAATAATTTTTCTTAGCTCACCATTCTCGATTGAGGCAGTGGAACTTCTTCAAAAACTTGATATGCCTGCTTGGAAGGTAGCTTCTGGAGAGATCAGTAACAAACAACTCCTTGATGCCATGTTAAAGACTGGTAAGCCAATTTTGCTTTCCACCGGTATGAGCGACCTGATTGAGATTGATGATGCCGTGGATTACGTCCGAAAATGGGATGTTGAACATGCAATCATGCAATGTTCGACTGCATATCCTTGTCCGCCAGAAAAGATTGGTTTGAATATGATTCCGCAGTTACGTGAACGTTATGGGTGTGCTGTTGGTCTTTCAGACCATTCCGGCACGATTTATCCCGGGTTGGCGGCAGTGACGATGGGGATAGAGGTATTGGAATTGCATGTGGCTTTTAGTCGCGAGATGTTTGGCCCAGATGTACCTGCCTCTGTAACTACGGCAGAATTGGCTCAGCTTGTTGAGGGTATCCGCTTTATTGAACAGATGCGTAACAACCCTATAAATAAGAACGATTTTGCAAAAGAAGTCAGCCCGTTGCGCAAATTATTCACGAAAAGCGTCGTAGCAAGTATGGATTTGCCTAAAGGTACATTGTTAGAAGAAAGACATCTCCGCATTAAAAAGCCTGGTAGTGGAATTCCTGGCGAGCGTTTGAATGAACTGCTTGGCAAACAGCTGTTGCGTGATATCAAAGCAGATGAGCAAATTTTGGAAGGAGATTTTTCTTGAATCTATGAGACGAAAAGTATGTGTGGTTGTGACGGCACGACCGAGTTATAGCCGCATTCGAACTGCGCTTCATGCTATCAATGCGAATCCAAACCTGGAACTGCAACTGGTTGCGGCAGCATCCACATTGTTGAACCAATATGGTAATGCTGTCCGATTTATGGAACAGGATGGTTTTAATATATCCAGCAAGGTATATATGGTGGTAGAGGGCGAGAATTTGACCACTATGGCAAAGACCACAGGATTGGGGTTACTCGAAATTGCCACTACTTTTGATAACCTGAAACCTGACTTGGTAGTGACGATCGCCGATCGTTATGAAACGATTGCTACAGCAATTGCCGCTTCCTATATGAACATTCCACTTGTTCATATTCAAGGCGGCGAAATCACAGGTACGATCGATGAGAAGGTTCGTCATGCTGTCACCAAACTGGCGGATATTCACATGGTCTCCACCCAAAAGGCTGCTGAAAATGTTATTCGTATGGGAGAGAATCCCAAATCAGTGCATGTCACTGGTTGTCCATCCATTGATATTGCCGCAAATGTATTGAAAAAGCCGGAACTTGATTTTGATCCTTTTGCCAAATATGGTGGCGTTGGTTCTATCTTTGATATGCAAAAGAACGGTTATCTCGTAGTGATGCAGCATCCAGTCACCACTGAATATGAAAAGGCTCGTGAACAAATTGCTGAAACTTTGTATGCTGTTAAGGAAACAGGGCTGCCCGCGTTCTGGTTCTGGCCCAATGTTGATGCAGGTTCAGATGGCACATCAAAAGGCATTCGCATGTTCCGCGAAAATGAAAATCCGTCGAACATCCATTTCTTCAGGAATATGGAGTCGGAAGATTTCCTACGATTGGTATATAACAGCCGTTGCATTGTTGGTAATTCCAGTGTGGGTATCCGCGAAACATCGTTCCTTGGTGTTCCATCGGTCAATATCGGTACGCGTGAGGCAGGACGTGAACGGGGTAGAAACGTTATGGATGTAGACTATGACCGTGTCCAGATCCGCGAGGCTATTTACGCACAGGTGATGAATGGTAGGTATCCATCTGATCCGCTGTATGGCAGGGGAGATGCCGGGCAACAAATAGCAAATATCCTTGTAGAAACCCCGTTGCGATCTGAAAAACGATTGGCGTATGAATAGTGGTATCTAAGATGAAAATATTAGGGATCATTCCTGCTCGTGGTGGCTCCAAAGGCATTCCTGGAAAAAACATCCGTATGTTGAATGGCAAACCACTTATCCATTATGCTGCATGGGCAGCATTTGAGTCTGGTTTGGTGGATCGGCTTATCCTAACCACAGATTCGGTCGAGATTGCGGGAGTTGGGAAAACTTTGGGAATTGAGGTTCCATTCATCCGCCCTGCAGAATTGGCACAGGACGATACGCCAATGTTCCCTGTGATTGATCATGTTGTTCAATTTGTCGAACGCGAAGGATGGATGCCAGATGTTATCATTTTGCTCCAACCCACTGCACCTTTGCGCCAGCCTAAACACATTCAAGATGCGGTGAATATTCTTATCGCAACCAAATGTGATTCAGTTGCTAGTGTTGTGGAGGTTCCACAGCATTATGCGCCGGACTTTGTGCTCAAACTCGAGGATGGAAAACTTAAACCGTTCTTGGAAAGCGGGCTAAAAACAAGGAGGCAGGATGTTCGCCCGGCTTATTCACGCGATGGCAGTATCTATGCATTTTGGCGCAATGTCTTTATACAAAAACGAAGTATTTATGGTGATGATTGCCGCCCACTCCTGATCTCTCATGATGAATCTTGTAATCTTGATACGATGGAAGACTGGCGCGAAGTTGAACGAAAGATCAATAATCAAACTCATTCCCAGGAAAAGAGCTATGAATAACAATTTTGACGATGCCACCGGAAGATCAAATTTTTTTGATAATGTGAATAAGGAACTTAACATGTTGATTGACCCGGCTACTGGGAAGGTCAGGGCTGAGTTGCTGGAGAAGGTCAAATGTCCAGTTTGTGAGGCGGATTCTTTTGATCCGTTGTTTGTCAAACAAGGCTTTGATTTTGTCCGTTGTAGGAATTGTAAACTTGTGTATGTTAATCCACGTCTGCTGGAGAGCGCCACTCTTGCCTACTATGGCGATGCCCCTAATCAACAATCCATGGAAGATTGGATGAAGGTACTGGCAAGCCCAACCAATCAGTCCTGGCAAATACCTTATTTCCATGAGGCAGTAGACATTCTAGCCAAGTTCATTCCTGCGAATGGAAAAATTCTGGATTTGGGGTGTTCCATTGGTTTATTCATGGAGGTTGCGCAGCAATCTGGCTTCGAATGCATTGGTCTTGAACCGGAACCGAAGTCGCGCGAATATGCACTCAAACGCGGATTGGATGTCCGCCCCGACCTCTTCAATGATGCGGGATTCCCGCCCACCTCCTTCGATGCTATTACCATGTTCGGTGTACTCGAACATTTAAGTCAGCCGAAACAGATGCTGATCGATATTTGGGATTCGCTGAAACCCGGCGGGATTGTTTTGGCAATTTCACCTAATGTTTATAGCTTTGCAAATGGTATTCTCCATGAACAGGCCCGCACGTTTACAGGCAGGAATCACTTGAGTTATTTTTCATGGGATACGATCTCGTATCTTTTCAAGACAGCAGGTTACGAAATTGCTTACCTCGATACCGTGTTGACAGGTCTTGATGCTGTAATCAATCATTGGCAATTCAATAATCCTCATGCTGGCTTATCACCA